>Ga0307517_10006183_pt1 | contig 17827 bp, 22 predicted proteins | sample 23_EM_MG_FD_194515 | JGI IMG/M metagenome (GOLD analysis project Ga0307517, IMG submission 194515) | Populus trichocarpa ectomycorrhiza microbial communities from riparian zone in the Pacific Northwest, United States - 23_EM | ecosystem: Host-associated > Plants > Roots > Unclassified | place...
CGAGTATCCGCGACACTCGGGACGGAGGCGTTGCCTTACCACGATCAGACGTAACATACAACTCGCCCCCGATGTACATGCCACCCAGGATGCCAATCCTTTTCATCTTCTACCTCATGCAACGGAACGAGGCGTTGTGGGGAGCTGATGCAGAGGAGTTCAAGCCCGATAGGTGGTTCTATCGGGAGCTGCAGCAAAAGGTCTCCGCAAACCCTGCTATTTTCACCCCGTTCGCTTCCGGACCCAGAAGCGTAAGAGACCCACTTTCATCCCACAACATACCGGTGTGAATGAACGCTAACGAGAATATACAGTGTCTCGGTCAGAACTACGCCCTGAACGAGGCCACGGTGTTTTTGGTCCGCCTGCTTCAACGCTTCGACGAATTCGCGATCGACGAACGAAAACAACTGCCTCCACCCTGGAAGAGGGATCCCAGCGTTGACATTGGCTTAAAGGATCCGCGCAGTGGGACTTCGAGGAAGGACGTCGAGAAGATCTGGCCTGGGTTTACGATCGTCATTCACATTAATGGCGGACTGTGGATAAAGTTCAAGAAGGCTTCAGAGTGATGTGGGCTAGAGTTGGTTGACCCGTCGAGACTCCGAGTGTCTGGCCTACTATGCCGGAAAGATAAATTAACCTACCCCCAGAACGTATTTTTAGATCTCATAGTTGTATCGTGAGTATCGCCCACTGTTTCCGCACAACGGACATCCTTTGGGCGTCGCGGTCGCGTGCGACGACGCAAACGTACTCTGTTCGCCTGAACGTAATTACAGCCCCAGCACAAACAGATCACCAACATCTCTACTGAGGGTACAGGTTGTCCAAATCCATTACTATCACCTCTCCAGAATGGTAGCCAGCAACCAAATACCGGCCACCCCAAAGCGCCCTATCAGGCTTCGCATACCTCCCCGACAGTCGAAAAACCTCCTTTCCGGTAGCTGCATCCTTGATCCTGGACGGGCCAGTGTTCCACTCCCTGGTACCATCAGTAAAATCCAGACGGTACCTACTTGGGGGTTCGTTGGATAATGGAATGGGGGATGATTCTGGAATCCCAAAGTCCCACCCCTGAACTGATAGGTCATTGAAACGCACCCAGATCCTCGAACCATCCACAGTGAGCGATCCTGGCAACGGCTGACCCTTCAACTCCACCTCGCCCGTCGCTACTCCCGTCTCAATAGACCAGGCTCGAATGGACCCCCCACCCAAGCAAAAGACTTTGGACCCATCCCCCGATATCCTAAGGTCCTTGGATTCACGCTCGGGTGCATCCACCATTCGGAGAAGTTCGCCTCTCTCGGCGTCCCAGATGTGGATTTTCCCCCCACCCGGGAGGCGGATTTTCGCAGCGCCAGCGATACGGATTTTCCCAACCCTGTCATTGTCCACTGCGTACCAGACAACAACTGGCCTGCCATTTATCAACTGCACATCTCTCCTCTCGTTGCCTTTGGCCGGGGTTTGGAAGGATGCCCTGCAGTGGCCGGTGGAGATGTCCCACTTCCTCACCACTCCGGCGGAATCACTTGAGATAGCGATACCGTCAGTCGCATGCAGGCTGAGGGACTCGATCCTTGTTGATTTTGGAGTAAATGGCGTGGGCTCTGTGTCCGTCACGACTGGTCCGGTCACCGAGGCAAGGACCTGCCAGAACTTGACTGTGTTGTCGTCGGAGGCTGAGATGAGGGAGGAGGACCATGTCAGGGAGGCGACCTCTCCAGCGTGTCCAACAAAGGTCCCGACAAGGTACGGGTGTGAGCCGGCGACGTCCCAAACGTGGACGGTGCGACCGGCCGCATTAGCCACAAATTTGCCGTCGGGGGAGAAACAATAGCAATTGAAATCGCCGTCGGATACACGAAGCTCGGCGATGACCTCTCCGGAATCAGAGTGTCGGAACGTAGCGGCCTCTTCTGAGCCCGTATACGAAAAGAAGCGGGTGCCGTCTGGGGGGGAGTAAGCGGCGAGATAGCCACTATGGGGAGGTCCGAGTTGGCATCCGTCAACACCCCACTGCCGCACTGTACCATCAAAGGATGCGGACATAAGGCGTCGAGGGTCCGTGGGGGAGAAGTCAACACATGTCACAATGTCTTGGTGATGGTCTATGATGCAATGGCAATTCCTCTTCTGGATGTCCCACAAACGAATCGTCTTGTCTTCGGATCCCGAAGCGATCATGACGGAGTCCTGTGAAATAGAAACGGAAAGAACTCCACTGGAGTGGCCATGGAAGGTCTCGACAACCCCACCAGTTTGGATGTCCCAGAGTCGGATAGTTTTGTCACTGCTTCCGGATGCCAGCAGTGCCCCATCCCGCGAGAAGGCGAGAGATCTCACCAGATCAGTGTGTCCAGGGAGAGTAGACGTACTGGTGCCCGTGATCGCGTCGAGGATAACGATGTCCCCGAGTTGCAAACCGACGGCAATGGTGCCTTTGTGGCATGCGAGGGCGAGTGGTGTTTGGTTGAAGTTGACTGTCCGGGAACACGCTCCCCACTTGGCCGGGAGCCCCACGACCACGTTAACCTTTTGTGAGAACTCTGCCTTGTATTGCCCACGGAGCCAAGACGAGGAAGGGCAAAATGGGAGGGCAAAATGGTATAACTGGGAGGGAGAGTCGTGGATCGCGTCGAAATTGTCCAAGATTAGCCGCTGGCTGTCGTCCGTCCACTCACAGGAAGCTCCTGCCTGAATAAGTGTGAATACAGGTCCCGGTGGAAACTCTAGATACGACTAACCATTCCATACCATCGCTGTACATTGTTGAGGGCATAAATCCCGGCATTCAGATTTTCGATAAGACCAAGGACCTCGATCCAAAACAGCAGGCGGTTCTCAAAAAAATCCTCAATCGCCTTCAGCACGTCCTGAGCTCCAGAACCGTCGCTGGGGGTCTCTATGAGGTGGTTCGCCCAGAAGCGACAGGCGTACGCCAAAGCATCTCCTATGTACACCCCCCCTCGATCGGGAAGGTCACTGACCCCACTGAGAACGACGTGATCGTCCAGGTCGCAGATGTTCTTCTTTAGCTTTCTCTTCATAACGTCGAGACACGAGAGCAGGATGTCTCTGTGAGAAATCGCAGGATTTATGAAGAACTTTGGGTCTTTGCATCGTTCTGGGTCCGTGAGGAAGTCGGGAAACGACTTATGGAAGATACGAACAGGGCCTTCCCTGTTGTCCGGGACAAGGAGAAGGGAATGGAGGGCGTGGAGGATGTTGGGCACCCTTGGTGGTGTGCCGCAGTTCCCGAGGAGGTCCGAGAGTGCACCCACCGAGAGGGGGCGGAAGACAAGGAGTACCGCCCCCACCACAGATTTGAAATGGGAGTAGAGCTCATGGTCATCCCGATCCACATCGTGGAAAGCTTGCTCCAGGACTTGTGTGTAGAGGAGATCAATCCCCAGCTTTCCTTCGTAAGAAGAGTCTTGTGGAGGCGATGTAATGAGAGTGAGTCTGTGTTTGGGTTGGTGGTGTCGGTATGCCACAAATTTGACGACGGTAGAAGCGTAGATAAAAAGGCCACCGGCCTTCTTGCACAGAATCTCGATATCGGGTAAACTTGGCCAATCTTCAGTCGGGTCGCAGTCGCTTCGGCTTTTGACGAGGCCGGCGAATTGCGTTTGAAAGAACAGTTTAATGTCGCTGTCCACCAAGGAACGTTCAACATCGTGTAGTTCGAGAACTCCAGTGAGGGGAAGGAGGGTCGGCAGACGAAATCCGGAGCGAATTCGGGCTTCGGGCCGCCCGGTGATGAAGAATTTGACAGCAGGGATCTGATCGACATAACGGGAGAGTATCGACAGCATGGCGGATGCGGGTTCTTCGTCCTTGCACTCGTCCAAGGCGTCGATAATGATTAGAGTTGAGATGTGGGAAGCTTTGAGTGGACCAACGATGACCTTCTCCATCTGGGAACAGAGGGACTCCCGACCGACATCAGGGCTCGTTCTCAAGACTCGAAGCAGCTCCTTTCGGAAACGCGGATACCGATAAGCGAGCTGGAAGGCGAGCGTTGGGAGGATCGCCCGAAGATCGCTCCTGTCCTCGAAATCTCGAGAACAGAAGAAACTAGCTCCAAGCTTTCCACCCGCAAAACTCGTCTCGGCGAATGTTTGGGCAATGGTTGTTTTTCCCGTCCCGGGTAAACCACTTAGCCAGAAAACACGCCGGCCCTGCCTATCCCTTAACCAATGTTCAATCTTCCAGAGGACATCCTCCCTCGTTCCCATTAGACAGCCCTGCCTGTCCCCACAATGGTAACCAGCGTCTGGGGTGCGACGCATTGCATTGAGAAGGGCGAGGTCTGTTGCTTCCTATCCGGCGGTTACTCCAAATATGGGGAGTGGGGAGGAGGTGAGACTTACAATGAGCCGACGACTCTTGTCGTAGATGTCTTGTTGTAACGAGGTCTGGCGTAAACGTTAGACGTGGTAGCTACGAAAATTTTGAGGTATAAACCTGATAATCCATAATTGCGCCACGAATGACGTCCACCAGAGCGTTCAGCTCCCGCGCGTTCTCGTCGTGTTTCAGGAATTGGACCATTTTTCCTCCGGCCGTTATAGACCCCAGCGCCTGCCGAACCTCTTCCAATTTACTAACAGTGTCCGTGGTTAGACTCGACTCTCGACCTTTGGAAAGTGTAGGGTTACCGTCCCAACTCTTCTCTCCTCTTTTTCTCGTCGACATCATCCTCGAAACCAGGCCTGCGGAGTGACCCGGCAAGTGATCTGATCCGGGGTGCCAACGATTCTATCGCCTGTTTATTTATGTCCGTTTTCTGGGACAGTTGTAAGCACGTGAGTAGAGAATATGAGAGGTGGACTGTACCTCGATGCTTTCCAGGATTGCATAGAGACCTCCCGCGGTAGATCTGAGCGGAGGAAAGCAATCTGCGGAGTCTCTCACCAGACGGAGGAATAGTTTGGCTGTCGCGGAAACGACGGACCCCCAGTCCGACCCGCCCCTACCTACGGCCGGAAGGGCTTCCTGGATGTGATCGGGAATGGGATAGTTGTCCATGTCGTCTGAAAAGATGGTCAGAAGAAGCAATTGCGACGAAGTCGTTCACATACTATCAGGTTCCCGGTCGCTTGACATCGAAATACGGCTTGCGCTGGGTGTCGATAGCATGATCCCGAGGTCAGGTCGCCCTTCGTCGATATTCGCTCCGTGACTTTCCGCAACGACGTTAAGTTCAATCTCGGGGGACGGATGGGATTCCCTATGCCTCGTTTCCCCTCCTCTGGCGACGGCTTCTCTCATGTCTGGTAAGGACCTGTTCCCTGGTTGTCGGTACTTCAGCAGCCTAAACTTGACGAATTCCTTCAAACGCATGTCGACGGTGTTGGGTCGGCGCAGGTGGTAGAGCGATATCGGATAGTTGGCCTCGTGGCCTGCATTTAGTCTCTAGCGCGCCGTGGTCCAGATGTCCAAGCAATTCGCGCCAAGGAGAGAACAGTATCAGAATCAGGTCAGAACTAGGATATTCGGGTCCGAATTGGCCTTCATTGACACCCACTGCCGCACAGTGCGTCAGGAATTTGTGGGGGATCAGCCAACAGAGCTGATGGGAATGTAACAAGATGCAGTCACGGTCCGAGAGGCAACGGAAGGATGCTGGATCGATATTGGTACTAGATAAATACAAGCGGCAATAGTAAGGGAGAACCAAAAAGATGACAGAGGAGGGGAAGAGAGAGAGAGGAGGGGAGACGACGGAAAAGGTGAGAAAAAAGCTAAAGCGATCAGGGTAAAGACTACTACGTATATGCTGTCGGGGAGGGTAGAGTCGAGAGAGAGATTTCGAGGAGAATGCTGAGGACAACCGGGTAAAGGGATGGAGACGTCGGTGAGACAGATAAACCCGATTTCTGCAGGCGGCTGTATGCATAAATGTACGTATAGGAGTAACACTATAACAAGAATAAGGAAAAGAAAACGATCACCCCCAAGGGAGAGAGCCGAGGGAGTATATACTCCAGGGGGGACGAGAAGGGTGGGTGAAGGAAGCAACCAGTAACGATAAGACATGAAAAACTATCCACAACAGAAGAAAAAACATAGAGAAAACAATTAGAGAGGGGGGACGAGATCCAATGGAAGGAAGGGCTGAAGATCAAGCTGTCGCACAAATGCGCATACAAAACCCATACAACGCTTGTGTTAGGCTCATGAGGGAACCGAGGGTAAGGGGGACGGCAAGTAGGTCTAGGGCGACCAGGTGGTTGTGGGGAACCCGGAGGGAGAAACCGAGGGTGACATGGCCACCCTCCCGTCCAAGGTACAAGTAAGGAGCGAATTGGATGACTCCAGGTCGAGAGTCGAACGATTGGGTGGTGATTAAGCTGTCTGAACCAAGAAGGGAACGCGGTCTACCCGACGGGTTCGGGGTGGTGGTGGTGGTGGTGGTGGTGGTGATACTACGCTACAGTCCGAGAGTTGAAGTCGAGGGAAAGGGATTGATGGGAAGCACGGACGGGCGTCGCGTATGAAGTGGAGGATATGGAGGATTGACAGACAATAAGGTTTACACAAAAGCATACGAGGAAACCGGGAAGCACAAAACATCCGTACACTGTTACATCCGTCGGATCAGTGCGAGAGAAGGAGAAGAGGTAGAACCACACACCTTTCGGAACAGAATTACTTCATATCTAGCGTCACATCCCCTCCAGGGTTAAACCATTGTCCAAAATCCCTTTCGAAGTTCAGATCACCTGGATCTTGCCTGAGGAATGTCTGATCGAAATCACCAATGTCCCATGTCAGCTCGCCCAAGCCACCCATAGCCGTCTGTTGCAGCTCGATCAGACCGGAAGTGGCATCTGCGCCCATCGGAGGCGGTGCGCCTGGAGTAGCAGGAGTTGGATTCGTGGGTGGCCCTTGACCAGGTCCAGGTTGATTCGCAGGCGGCTGTTGTTGAGGTTGTTGCGGTTGTTGTCCCTGCTGAGGTGTTGTGGCTGGAGGTTGTTGCGGCTGCCCAGGGTTCTGAGGTCCAGGCTGTGGTCCCTGACCCGGGGAGCTTTCTGGTCGGGCACCGGGTTCGCCTGGTTTGTCGCCCCCGTTCTGTTGCGCCTTGTTAACGCCAGGGGATGGAGGGGGGGGCATCATTCCAGCCACCGGTTTGATCGCCGTGGCCTGGCTCATATTACCCGTGTTGAAGGGCCCCGACCCAGAGGTCTGAGGGGGGTTGGACAGTGGGGACCCAGCGTTATTGCCCGTGAGAGGTGGCCCCATTCCCTTGTGGTGAAGCTTTTGCATCGACTGCCTGTAATTGTGCATCTGGAAGAAGCAATGAGCGCCATCCTATCCAAGAACTTGGAAATCCTACGGGACCAACCTCGGGAGTCATATGCACCGAGTTGTTCATCATTGCTGGCGTCGGGATCGACACCATTCCTGGGCTCATAGGGGAGCCGAAGCCGGTCATGGTTTGATACGCCATGTTCATTGGCGGACGAATCATACCATTCTGCATGTTCTGTGGTCCGGGGGGGCCACCTCCCGCCTGAGGATTGAAAGGAACCATAGACGCCATCGGAGGTTGGTTCTGAGGTGGACCAGGGGGGTTCGGGTGATCACCACCGCTCGGAGAAGGACGTGGCCTTTTTGGAGAAGTGCCTTCCTCCTCGCCAGGGGACGTACTGTTCCGCTTTGCCCGTTGCTGGGCCACGGGATTGTTACGAGCGTTTGCCGGTGCCATCAGAGGCGTCGAGGAAGGGCCAGCGGGATTAGGTGGTTGTTGAGGAGCACCTGGCCCGGGCTGGGGCTGGTTACGATACTTTCCGCGGTATTGTGCGAAAATGCGGTGCTGGAGAGAATGATAAGTAAATAAGCAGATTGTAAAATGCGAGAATATACCTTTTCTTCTGGGGTCATGGTAGTAAAGTCCTTATCCTGAGAGATCATCACCTCCTGCTTGAGTTTCGGTAAGAGTGTGTTTGGTATGCGCATCAGTTCGTCGTTGATCGACGGTGGGGCTCCACCAGGAGGTAATCGATTTGCCATATGTGGACTGGGGTTGGTGATCACGCCCTGACCGGGGGTACTGGGCCGACTCGAAGGGCGTCCGAGGGGCTGAGGATAATTCGGGGAGTGGGCTTGTTGCTGATTCCCAGGGACGTGGCTGGCCATGTTCGGGGGTCCGTTTGGCGGCAACATCGTACGATTCATCGGGCCCATGTGTTGGTTACCTTGCATCTGAACCATGCCTTGCCCTGGCTGTTGGGGTTGGGGGACGCCACCTTGGATTAATCGTGAGAAAAATACTCGTCGGAAATGAGCTAGAACTGACCCATCGTTCGCTGCCCTGGCATCATACCTTGCATATTAAGTGGCTGTTGCGGACCACCTGGGGCGTTTCCGGGGCCGCTTGGTGGATGGCCGGGTTGATTTGACATGGGAAAACTCATATGACCGTTCGGCATGCCTTGTCCACCAGGCATCCCATTTGGCATCCCACCACCGTTTGGAGGCATTTGAACAGCCTGACGAGGCGGCATTCCGTTCATCAATCTGTTAATTGGCGGTTGGGTCTGGTTGCGATTCTGTGCGCGAAGAGCCTGTTGCTGTACTTGGTACTGTGGGGTGGGTGGTAGGGTCGACGTGGTCATTAAATCATAACGCGTAACAAAGGTCGAAAAAAACGGACTTGGGTGTAGATCAAAGCCTCGTCCGGGCCAGTGCCGTTGTTTTTCGCGGTGAACAACGTCCAAAAGACGGACCACCACTCGAACAAGAGACCTTGTCTGGCGTTGATGGGGGGTTGGGAGTCTGCGGGGATTTCTGCTTCGTTGACGAGCTCGCGAGCGGTTTTTGTGTATCCTCGCTTGTTGCAGTAGTCGTGGATGTAGATGTGGAACCTGTTTGAGAGAGGATTCGATGCGGGTCAGTGCACAGTCCGAAGAGAGAAGAATGAGGGATGCGGAGGGACGAAAACGCACATTCGGTCGCCTTCCCAGGAGAGCAGAGAGGAGTTAGCGTCCCCATCGAGGGAAGGACCGGCGGGTGGTGGTCCCGTCGCCATTGGAGTTGAAGATAAGAGGTGAAATTCGCGTTATATTTGTTGCGAAGGGGGAGAGAAGAGGAAGATGGGAGGACAACCGATGGGGTTGACCGTCGTCCGAGGTGAGGGGGGAGGGTGGATAGGATGTCCGAGGGTAGAAATTGGAAGCAGCCCTTCTGGAAAATAACGCTCAGCACGGCATCCGAGGACTGGACGGGAGGAGAGGGCGGGATTTCGGGAGAGACGCACCGAGGTGGGAAGGGAACCGACGGATATGGAAGGTCGACGACGGCGGCGACGACGAGCAAGAGGGGCGGGGAGATTGAAAGCGAGCGGGGAGGGTTGACTGGAGGGGAAGCGGCTGGGCGACGGTCTGGGAGAGACTCTCAGCCACGTTTCGCGGACGCAAAAGTCGAGCAAACTCAGACCGCAATTAGCCGAGAGACTACAATCAATTAGAATACGGACCACTACAAAGATTACAATCCTCCAAATTTACTTTCGAGTCCTAATGCCTGCGCACGACAGCTATCTGGAAATCCCACCCTCCGACCAGGTACTTCACCTCAACCAGTCGGCGTATCTCTCGCCACCCGCTCTCCACCTGCTCCAGCGATCCAACGTCCGTCACCACGTATATGAAGTCCGAAGGAGACAACAGTGATCGCAACAGCGAACCCAATAAAAACGCAATCAGTGCGATTAGGATCACGACTCTCAACGGATACTCCTGCCGCGGTGTGGAGATGGCCCGCAACGAGCGAGCCACCCTCGCCGCATCCACGCACATCCCTGGCGGCCGAGCCTCCTTCGTTGCTATGCCAACCAGATCAGTGGTCGATCTGTCCATGGGGGTGCTCGCCCTTGTCGAGAAGTGTGATAACGGGTTCTGATAAGACCCAAGGAAACCTAACAATCCACCCCCCCTGGCCTGAGGAGTAGTAACTTCTGGAGAACCGGTAGTTGATGCCATCTGCTAAAACGCCAAAAAACCCAATCGGTAAATATCTCATACCGGGGCCCCACACCGTAAATAATGTCCCGAATTTGACTCACGTTTACCCCGGTGTCTTGACTGCTTTGCGGTTCTTCCTTCACTTCGACATCCTTCGTCTCGCTCTCGGCGGGTGTCATCGGGGTGGCAGAAACTGCGGGATCCAGCAGATGGACTGCCACCGCCACCGGCGTCTGGAACTCCTCCGACAGGGTACCGTCTCCGGGGCTCCTGTAAACCACTTACTGTCAGGAAATCGGAATCCGAGGATCCACACAAAAATACACACACCTGATAAGAATATCCGATCGCGATGCTCTGTTATCCAAAAGTTCCTCCCGACCCAGGTTCGTCAATGCCTCCTTCTCGCCGACAACCTCGACCATCTTCCCCTCTGTCAAGACGCTCGATGATTTCTCCCTGTTCGCAGGTACAATCTCCACATCCACCACTGCCCCTCCCTTCTCCTGCAAGTTGACCAGCCACTGAGGCTTCGGTGGGGCTGTCCTGATCTCGCTGGTCAAAGGGTCTTGCAGGGTCGAACCATGATACTGTGCCGTGGGAAGCGTCAACCTCAAAAGGTGTCTCGGTGGTCTGTCTTCGTGTAATCCAGAAGAGTGTAAGGGTGAAGAAGGCATCGCGTGAATCGTAACCACCAACGGCAACACCTTATTCTTCTCCTCACTTCCCAACGCTTGTCCCGGCACTGGCAGCGTGATGAACTTTACATTCCTTCTGATCCTCGACCCCAGGTTGATATCGTACCCTCCGGGATATAGTCTCGAGTCCACAACGATTTCTGCCACGAGCAGATCGACAGGTTGTCGAACCTCACCCCGCAAAGTGAACATGGGCGGAGGGGATTTGAGTGCATCCTGAGACCTCGACCTCCCAGAGAAAGAGGAAACCCTCTCCGATCGATTCCTAATCGTCACGCCCGATGCCGTGGAACCCGAAAGATCCTCTACACCGGCCAACAGCGGAGAAGTCGGTCCTTCGCCGTCTTCTCGTTCCCTCTCTCGTTCCTTCAAGGATGGGGTTGCAAACATGCTCGGCCGTGGTGTAGAATCGTAATCGTTGCTTCCCGACAGCGGCGACGAAGCCCTCGGTCGGAACCCAGAAGAAGTCGAAGGGGTAGAATTGATACCGGACCAAGTGACGAGGAGCGTGCTCCTGTAAACCCTCGCTTGGGGCTCGTACTTCGTCGCGACCGCAAACCGATTGTGATCACGTTTCCTCAAGGACCAATTGTCCGACCGTTCCCCCGATGAGCCCGCTTCGCCGATTTTGTCCAACAGCATGAATCCGTACGCCGGAAGGCGTGTAAGGGGAGAGGGCGCCAATCCCTTGACGTAAGTTTCCACGGCGAGAATGCCTCTCGCAAGGGTGACGTTAAGACTTGTGTTTGTCGCCGTCGGCATAGACCCCGCATGATCGACCGCGACCAGCCTCGTGCACCTCGTCGAAGGAATCGTGTACTTCTCCGTAGTGTAAGGGTCGAGGGTCTCCAGTATCCATCCATCCACGAAGACACGCCCAATGGGTAGTGTGTACGGGTTGTATTTCGTAGCCGAGAATGAGGTGACCGACTCCGGGGAAAATGAAGCCGAGACACAGAAGATCGCCGTCCTATAATCGTTCGAGCTCTCCACTTCGCCTTCCCTCGTTCGAGCTCTCGTCCTTGTGGGTTTCGCCCTCGCGAGCACCGAAGCCAAGTAAAACCCGCGATCTCTGAACGGGAACCCTCCTCTGTTGACAGCAAACGCCGTGTGACATCCGTCCCTGAATACCTGGAAGACCTGCGCAGAGCCGAACTGGGTGTCCCATTGTTTTCTGCAGTCGTAACTCGCGATGACGGAGGCGACTTCTTCGGCAGATACGCCTTCGATAACCTTCTCGCCTTTGTGGATTGGGATGGTGGGTGAGATTTCCAGACACGTCTTTCGATGGACCGGGCAGCCTTTGTCGCCGACGAGGGTCCAACCATCCAGAGGGGGGTTTACATGGTGTTGCTGAACGTACAGTAGGGCATCGAGAACATATTGCATAGGCGGTTTTGACGACGATGGAGTGACTTCGTTCGTGGAAACGACGGGAGGCGAGAGAGGTGCAAAACTCTCCTGGGTCGCGCTTGAAGATCCCATCGTGAAGAACCGACTGAGTGGGCTAGAGAACTTGGGAATCACCGACGCGGTACTCAAGGGTGAAAGTAGCGAGCTGGCAACATCGGGCGGGCCTTTGATCGGAGATTCAGCTCCACTTGAGTCCCCGTCGTTATCGTCGGGCTTCTTCGTTCTCTTGATCCTTTTCACCGGGGGCTGGTCCAAGGGAACGCGGAGGGGTTTGATTCGCTTCTGTTTCGTTAGCTGCTTGACCTCAGTCTCGGAAAGCTCCTCCACATCAACCGCCACCTTAACTCCGTTGACCATCACCAACCCTTTGTCCTTGGTCGAGCTCGTGATCCCTCGTCGAACGATAGCCTGTAATCGTTCGTCACCAGCAAGGACGGCATCGTGGGTGATGGTGATCCAGACTCCTCCTCCAGCCGCACTTAATCGATGTCTTCGCAGACAACTCAGTGCTTGGGGAGGTGGATCGACCACGATGTCCAATGCTGATCCCCACGTGTCCAAATCACATCTCAACTCGCATTCCACGATCGGCGTCGTCGAGTACTTCTCCTCTTCCTTCTGCGCCTTCGATTCTGTGTTTGTGACCGAACTCGTGAAGGTCGAGGTCGAGGTCGTGGTGGTACGCCGGCTGGAACATACGGAATACTCGATTCTGAAACTCCCGCGGTCGTGGTCATATCGAACGCTGTCGACACTTGCGCCGTCGAGGCGGGTCATGACTGGTGGCCCGCCACACTTGATGACGAATTCACCGACACCAGCGACCGCGGTGATCATTTGCTGCGGGATGCTGTTCTTATTGGACCATCCTTTGGGATCCGATTGCTCGAGGAGGGTGACAAGGGTTGTGGTAGGTGAGAGTGCTTCGATTGACCATCCTTGCAAGTCGACTTGGGTGCGGATCGTGGGGGTACCGACGGGAGGGATGAATGGGAACAGGGGCAAGTCGTCGACGGAGAACGCGAACACGTGGATGGTTGTCGGGGACTTATACACTGTCTTAAGTACCACGGCATCTCTCCCGCTGTGCGTATCAGATGGATGTGCGGAACAAAAACACGTGAGTTCACACTCAGCAATCAAGGTTCAGTTGGGGGATACGATCATCGGCGCAAGGGGGGAAGCAGGGAAATGGGTGTATGGTGAAGATCGACGTTAAATAGATCAGTACGTACTTTGCTGGCCATATGGGTTTGGATTTCCAGTGCCAAACCTCAGATAGTTCGTTTACATCTTCCAGGAGAACGGCGTCATCATATGATCGATCCCATTGGGTTCGGGCCCCGGGTGTGACGATGGTGCTATAAAGATCCCAAATGCCGAGCCCGACGAACGTAGCCTCGGCGCGAAATACCACAAGCGTTGGATCTATCGAATCAAGTTGGGTTACGGAAACTCCGCGAACCTCGGTCGCTGGGAGGCGGAAGAGATCAGCTTTTGTTCCGGAATCAAACAAGATACACCTCACTTGGTTTCCATTTCGCCTCCGGCTCTTGAAGCAATGAAGAGAAGTAGATGTAGCTCCTCTTCACCCTCGACAAAATGGATTTCTTCGCAGATTCTGAGCGCTCTCCGAACGGTCCGGTGGATGTCGGGGGCCCAGGGGGGACGGGTCCGGGAATCAAGTCCAATGGTGACGTTTTGCTTGATCCACCGCCGATCGAAGAGGGCACGCTCACAGTGTTGCTCTCCGCAACGCTCGACGTCGAAACGCTTTGCAGACTAATCTGGGCGGCGCTAGTCGCATCTTGAGCGATGTGGTTTGGGATCATCATTCCAGGATTGCAGGAAGAAGGATCTCGCTCCTCTACCGCGTCGACCTTATGGGGTATCCCATTCAGCCTTAAAGCACCAGACGACGAGCCGGACTTTTCAATGGCGATCTGAACCTTCATTACCGAATGCTCATCCAGTAATGGGCTATGTTTGATTTGGAAGACGATTGTATCGTGTGGCTTTGGTGCTCCAGAATCAGGAATGGGGGAAGGAGGGGAATCTCGGATCGCTTTCGCCGACCAAGGTAGCCCCTCAACCTCTTTCGACGATGCCTTCACCGATACCCGCACGTCCCATCCGTCAGAGGAAGGCAATGTACACTCCACCGCCCTCGTTAATCTCCTCGCTTCCCGGATCGCGTATAGCTCGTCGATGCCTTCGGTGGCATGGAAATGGTGGTCACCCTCATCGGAAACCACAGAGTAATTGAGGGTCAAGGCAACTCGGTCCACTTGGAACCGCATTCGCTCAATCATAACGCCGTTGCCATAACCTTTCAATGCAGGGATGCGGTATCCACGCTCTTTGACGGATGTGTATAAACCCAACATCATCGCGGAAAGTTGCTGCGCGGTTGCGGCAACGGAACCGAACGACCACATCGCGCGAAAATCATGTTGCCAAAAATACGTTATCCGCACACGGCCTGGGTTGCGGGAGGATTGCTCGGTGGGTTGTTGTGAGGAGTATTGGACACACCAGGCAAAAACTGGATGAATCGATCGAACCGGATTAGATTGTTTTTGCCGGCAAAAATCACGAAAGTGGGCTCACGTTTGACGTCCGAACGAACGTAAGGGGGAGAGGGGCGCAAATATGCTGGTTCATCTGGAGAACGAGGAAGGGAGGTGGAGATGTCGATTAGAGTCGTTGCGTCATTGAACGTGCGCGAGATCGTGACCGCATCCCGTGGGCTGTCAGTGCGCACAAGGGAAGTGAGAGCCTTTTCAGCAAAGATGGCTACGTCGGCGTGCAGAACAGAGCACTCACTATGCGGGCCAACCTAGCGTGAAGTTAGTCTTGGATATCCTCGTGGTAGGGTCCAGTATCTCTATGAGCGTAGAGCATTCCACAGTCGGGTCCCACTCCTTCCTGAACTCCGGAGTGACCAAAATGGACTTCCATGAGTCAAGGGGAATGGGATCTTCAGGGGTGAGGGTGACATCCAGTTGAATCCGATAGACGTCTCCGGCTTTTGTGGATTTCCTGGAGAGCTTGACGTTGCTCAAGTCCGGGGTGTGGCCGTTGGCCCGGGCCTTGCCCTTATTCTTCAGGGGAAGTTGGGGAGAATCCGGGCGAGGGGAAGGGGTGTTAGAACCATCGCTCGTGCTGGGTGGCGTCTGAACCCGCTTCCAGTCACTCGCTGGTGAAGTGAGGAGTTGCCGGAACTGGGACTGCACGAGATCCAGTGCATTGTACCATGATTGCCGCAGCCTGGAGGCGCTGAGCTGGGGAACATTTTGGATACGTGAAGACGAGAACTCACTCAGTTCCGTCGGACATACCAGCTCCGTTTAATGTGAGGGTAAGTTACGGACGTCGGGGTCGGGGTCTGTGGGAGCGGCGGAGTGTAAGCGAGCATTTGGGATAATTATGCGCGGACATGTGACCACACGGTGACACGTAGGTTCGGTTTGCAGGTTCACGCTTTCGTTTTTGTGGAGATACAGAGATGAATCCCCAAAGTCTTGCATCGACCACGTTCAGGGCATTTATCTTTAATTTTCTTTCCAGTTTTTGCCAACGCTTGGGCTGAGAGGCATTGCTCCGGTCCGACGAGACCGAGATCCTCCCGATCGGCAACTTCCGCTCTCGCCTCTGAAGTGTCAAGCCATGAATCAGCGGGTGCTCAGCATACAGTCTCATGTCACCTACGGATATGTAGGAGGCAAGGCCGCTGTCTTTCCCCTCCAGTGCCTGGGCTACGATGTCGACGTACGTGGCTGAAATTCTTGACGCAAACAAGGGCCTCCACGTTGACCCGAACTCAAGGTTATCAACACGGTCAACTTTTCCAATCACTCGGGTACGGTCCCGTGCTCAAAGTTGCCTCATCATCGATTCTAAACGTTTGTTGCGCAGGCTATGGTCGGTTTGGAGGGACACGAACTTCAGCTTCAGAGCTGCAGCAAATCCTCCAGATGATGGAAGAAAATCAATTTCCCGACCCGTCTAGACTCCTCACAGGCAAGTTTGTTTTCTCGAGAGTCGGCTCGTGGAACCCGACACATGGCCGACTACAGGTTACATACCCGGTCCAGAGGCCCTGTCTGTCGTGCAAGAGGTCGCAGCGAAACTGCGGAGGCGCCATCCGAAGCTTATATACCTCCTTGATCGTGAGCCATCTCAAACACTATCAAGAGTTGCAGCTGAGCGGAAGAGGCGACCTCAGCCGTCATGGGTGATTCCGGCGTTCTGTACGTCTCACCCAACGTGGTATCTATATACCGAGCAATGCTCCCACTTTCCACCATAATTACCCCAAACTGGTTTGAGGTCGAGTGAGTGCCTGACGCCCCATCGCGTCTCATCCGCCATTGACGTTATTCTTGTTAGGACCTTGACAGATATCAGAATTGTGGACCTGCGGTCACTACGTGATGCGATCAGAAAGTTGCACGAGGAACATCACGTCCCGAACGTTGTGGTCAGCTCCATCCCAATGAAGCCTTGGCTTGCCGAGTCTCTACCAGAGGAGATACCCGATTGTCAGCCGACGGACCTGCTGTGCATCTCTTCCTCAAGGAGTGATCTCGAGAAGAGCTCGGTCGTTCATGCATGTGCGGTTCCCCAAATCCCCGGATACTTCTCTGGAGTCGGGGATCTCTTCTCGGCGCTCGTCTTGGCTCATTTTGACCCCGATGGCAAATCGCCATTACCGGATGCAGTCGGAAAGGCGTTGACGAAAACGCATGCCATCGTAGAGTCGACCCACGCCTACGCACAAACTCTAGAGGAAGCAGACAAAACAACTACAGACGATGAATTAGACGAGAAGGATCCCATGCGACGTGTGCGTCGGATGCGGGGGAGGGAACTCAGGCTCGTCCAGGCTCAAGACATCATCCGGGGCCAAGGTCTGAGCCGCGAGATGGAACTGTGGGAAACATTTTGGTAGCAAGTGGCAGATGTTGTTACGTAATCCATCAGCGCTTCAGCTTCAACTGAAATTACTCTTTTCGGAAACCGTCCTCTTGCGCTGTTACGGTCACCTTCTCTGGTCTTCGCTTTCCCGCCCTCCCACTCTTTTTTCTCCGCATTTCTACGCTCATTTCACCACTACCGCCATGGATGTTCACCGAAGGATGATCCAACGTCGTCAGATGCTCACCAGAGACCCTTTCCCGTTCTTCACTACCACTGATCGTTCCTCCACCACTTCAAGTCGGTCCCATAACTCGTTGTATGCGTTTCATCTCTAACCACCGACCGTTCTGGTGATCTATAGCCCTCCGCGTCCCAACGGACGACCCGCTCCCTCCGACGACGGTGACTAACCTCCCATCTTTGACGTCCAGCCCATCTTCGACTTCTACCACTTCCAGCACGTCTTCGTCAACTTCCTCTTCTTCTTCGTCGTCTTCGAGCTCTTCGTCGTCGTCGTCGTCGTCGACTTCGGCCACGCCTCCACCGCCCAGCTCAACCAGCTCTAGGGTTTGTTTTTTCTATTCGTTTCTTCATTCGCTTTCGCTGAACTCGAGTGAATAAGACCTCCGTCATTCCCAGTCAGAGGCCCTCGCTCTCGGCGAGCTCGCTCACTCGGCCCGGGCTCACTTCTCTTACGTCTAAGCCCTCCTCCACCTCCACGGGTACGACTGGAGACGCCTCAAGTACTGGTGCGACCGTTCCCACTGGTGCCATAATTGGCGGAATTGCTGCCGGTATTTTGGCCATCGG
>Ga0307517_10006184_pt1 | contig 17826 bp, 13 predicted proteins | sample 23_EM_MG_FD_194515 | JGI IMG/M metagenome (GOLD analysis project Ga0307517, IMG submission 194515) | Populus trichocarpa ectomycorrhiza microbial communities from riparian zone in the Pacific Northwest, United States - 23_EM | ecosystem: Host-associated > Plants > Roots > Unclassified | place...
TTTTTAATAAAATAACACAGTTTGATAATAAGTCCAACATTTTAATAATATCACATTTTAATTAGAACCATAATATTTTTTTAAATATTATTGTTATGAACCATGATATTAATTATAATTTTATAATAATTTTAAAATATAATAATATTGCACTTCAGAACCGCGATATGATTATAATTAATATCACAATTTATAAGTATTTTTTCAATGACTTTCACAAGGACCAAATAAATACAAACAAAATAAATTTTGGAACCTAAACATAAATTTCTCAAATAATAAGTACCAAATATATAAAAAATTTAAAACTTCAAGGATGTAACTAGAGTTTTCCACACCTCTTGAACAATAAAAATAAAATGCCGACTTTTAAAAAAAAATTCTTTTTTTAATTTTAATAAAGCTTATTTCGGGTAAATGTTGCTTTTCAGAATAATTTTTTATTGAAAATATATTAAAATATTTTTTTATTTTTTAAAATTTATTTTTAATATTAAAACATTAAAACAATCTAAAAATACTTAAAAAAATTAATTTAAAAAAACTCAAAATTAAGAAACTTACTAACAAAACCAACGAAAAGTCGTGGGACCTTTTTGATACCTAGACATGCATTTTTGTTTTTTATTACTCGGGGGAGTCTCGAAACCAAGACTCGTCGCCTTGGATGCTTACACGCAAGTTCATGTCATGAGAGATCAATGGTGTACCTCTGACATAACTTCAATATAGAAAGAGATTGAAAGGATAACTAATTTCTTGCTGCAGTAACATTGGACAACTGATTAAGAACAATTTAAGTAGCTCAGTACTTTATGTTAGTAACAATTCAAGTATCTCTAGCATTATTCGTATCATATTAGGCAGAGGCCATACATATTTTTCCATGTTAGCATGCACTGCTTTTACAGATTAAGACCAACTTTGTCTTTGAATTCTCATAGATCACTCATATGAAATATGAAAAGTTAAGCACAGCTTAGACATGATAAAAACAAGGCACAGTTAGAACAAGACAGCCTTCTACATTGCAATAGCACCCGTCACTTTCTGGTGACAAGGGTTAGCCTGCAACTATTTAAGCCTACATGTAGATATCTACAGTATATGTGTCTGAGTACTTGTCAACCTGTATCTGCGTCGTTATTGTCTTCTTGGCTATCTACTTCTTCAACTGGTTTTTGATTCATCATAAACCTCCAACTATCTCCTTCCTGTATTTCCCACTGTTTCTTCAGCTCATGGATAGTTTTGGATGCTGCATTGGCAATGGCTGGGTTTTTATCTTCTGCCAGTCTCTGCGAGGAGAATGGTAAGTGAAAATTAATGCCATTAAGAAAAGAATTAGCTTTTTTTTTAAAGAAAATTGAAGTACCTGTAAGGCTCCCATGCCTGCATTTCCAAGAGTCCACATGGATGGGGCTGCTGCCAACGCATTGGCCAGTGCTTGTCTGCACCACAAAATTAATTGAACTATAAACGAGAAAAGGGAAGCAAGAAGATGCAGGAATGATAATTGTTATGGAAGTTATTGGTCTCAAAGTCTTAGAGGTTTTCAATGTTGATGCTCTGTCAACAGTGTCCACTCCCTTCAAAATTCTGTGAAGCATGATCGGTAACCCAGGGCTCTCAATATATGTATAACTAATACCTATTATAACTGTTGCTTATGACATTAAGGAACACAGATAAATGTTTAGAACACTGTAACGGTGTCCACGGGAAGATGCAAGTAGAACATTCTTATGCGCTGAGGTCATAAATTAGTCCAGTAAGACAAGTAACTAGGGTTACATTACTGAAAATGATCACACAGCAATTGCAACTACTGACAGTGATCAAACATTTCAAAGCTTACAGGCAAAGATGAAATCGTTGAGAACTATATTAGTAAAAGAATCCAAGTGTCGGGAATTCATAAAATAAAGGAGGGTAATAAATTCCTCTTCTAGAGAAAAACACAAACTTCTTCGTATAAAATGTAGTTGGAGAGTAGGAAAAAAGTGTATTTATTGGGTTGTTGCATCTCAAGAAGCTTACCTTGTGTTGACATCTGGAGAATTTGAACATTCTGCCAATAACGATACACTGCCCTTACCATCCATTGCATCAAGATCTATAAGAGTTGTAACCAACAACTCGAGCTGCTCCAGACAGGAAAAAACATGTGAATAAGAACACATTGAAACCAGAATCATATTTATTGCCTCATCATAAAGAAACATCAGTGCAGTTTCAGACCTCTTCAGGATCTGTATAGTCAATTCCATCAGCTTCAGAGAGCGCAGATGCCATACTCCAGTAAGCTTCCTGTTTATTATCAGATGAAATGATATTAGATTTACAATTACTGAAACAATTGACGAGGATTGTTGCATCAAAATAATAAGATGACAATTAAAAAGGACCTGAATAGCAGTAATGCGATCTGTTGATACTTCTCCAGGGAAGAAGTCCAGTGTCCTACCATTTTTCTCAAGCATTATATTTCCCAGTATGCCATTAGCAGTTAGTGAACCTTCCTCCTTACGCAGCGGGCTGATAGCCAAAAGCACGTCAGGAAATAGCGATTCAGGGATGAGTGGTTTTGTATAATGATGGGAAAGATGGAAATCAATATACAAAGGAGACAAGCCATCAACAAAAGAACTCACAATTTGTACATCTTGCTCACCATCAATTCATGGATATTTTTGACAAACTGTGACCACACAGATAAATTCATCATTCTTTCCAAAGGGCACAGGATAATAAAATCTTACACTCAGTTATATTTGGATAGTTACATTAACTACAAAAACAAAGCAAGTAATGTGGTGCTGGGCATGAAAAACTATGATGATGAGATAATCTTACAAGTTATCTCACAACCTTATCTGCAAAACATCAGTACTACGTATTAAAAAAGAATTGGCAGTCAGCTCACCTCCAACGCCATTAGAGCATCTTCCATTGCACGTTGCTTGGCGCGGAAGTCAGCAAGGCGCAAATCAGCCTGGAAAAGTGTCCAAAGATTCCATCAAGGAGAAACATATCAGATATGCATCACTAGGAAAGATGCATTTATACTTTTAGTGTTGCATTCATTGTATAAAGAATAAATGAAGTCACTGAAGTAGAACAGGAGGCAGGTACCTCCAAGGCTCCATCACTCCAATGCTTGTCAGCAGCAGTTTTCAATTTGGTTTGAGCTCTGTCCTTTATGATCTGCAGCAAAGTAAAGTATTCAAACAAATATTTAGACCCAAGAGAAAGAAATATCATTTGTCTTTCAGAAATCCAGAAATTTAACTTCTAGATTGACATACAGTAGCAATGTGATGAAGACGCTCAGCTTTTTCCTTCACATCACGGTCAATTTTCTCAGTGTCCTCTCTTGCTCGAGCTGCAAGGTAGAAGATCAACACATGAAACAGTAGAATCTGGGGAATCTTAAATAAGAGACTTTAAAGTCATCACACAGAAAGTATATGATTTCATTGTTGCTTCGTATCACATTTATTCAACCCCCACCTAAAATATGAAAAGAAAGAAAAAAGCCATTGCCTTAAAATATGATAAAAAGGAACCATCTGAAAATACAAAAAGTAAAGCTATTGCCATGAACAAAGATAAACATAAATGCAATATAATGGATTTGTCTACATGTTCAATGGTATGAAATTAATTGATCTGATCTAGTTTTCAACATTGACAAAGCATGGCATTTTTAGTGGTGGTATGAAATTGATTGGTTAATAGTTTTTGAGAAATGTTGGCCAGAAAGATCAGAGAATTTACCATCGAGTTTAAGAAACCCAGACCCAAGAATCGCAACACCTTTACGTGCACGAGCATCCAGCCTTGATATCCCACTGAAGAAAATAAGAAAATAATGAGCAAAGGTCTATAAAACTAATTAAGGACATGAAATCAAAACATTTGCATCAGAATGAACAGCTTTAAAACTGTCCATCCAATACTTTAAACATAACTAAATTGAAACATTTCAGCACATCATATTTTCTCTCAGAAAAACTTAAGTTATAGCTCATTTTGTTTAGTTTGCCCAGAAGTTTCCCACAATATGCATTCATTGTCAATCATCAAAACCAGGAAGTATTCCAACTCTACAAGCAAAGTTTCCCATGAAATGGCGCTCATATATATGGTACAGTATGTTACCGTGAAAGTAAAATAATGTCGTTGCGAGCCCTTTCATTTACAAACTTGGCATCATTATATACAAATCTACATGCTTCAGCTAAAGCATGACATGAGTGAATAGTTCTCCCAGACATGAGTTGATGCTCATCTTCCTTTTCTCCAACTTGTGCCCTGATACCCAACAATTTATTTGTACTGTAAATTCAAAGTTGCAATAATCCAAAGGCTAAATAGATTCAAATAGAAAAATAATAGGGCGATCTATTACACTCAAATTACACAAAACTGGAAAGTTGATCCAAAGAACAAAAGAAACACTGACAAGTGACCCTGGTTTGCTAACTTAACAAAGAGAATTTTCTTTCAGAGTGATAGAACATGTGGAACATGAATCAGGAAAAAGATACGGCCGAGCTACAATACGAAATTCCTTTTAAAGGAAGTGCAGTGAAATCATGTATTCTTCAGCATTTATCTTTTTGATGACTGGTAAGATCAAACCTGCGATGTACATCAGACCATGCTGACAATACAATATCTTCACATAAACATTGACATAAATAATCAGATTCCGCAAGCCTAGATGCTAAGATTTGTACTTCTAACACCGACATTCCATGTTAGAAGCATGGGTTGTTATTCACCTTAAATCATACGAAATATGCATTGTAAGAGCTACTGATTAGCACTGTAAGCAACGTTGCAAGGAGGATTAAATTACTTAGTGCCACAGTGAAATTGAAGCCATTAACCGAAATGATAATGGCAGAAAGACAAAGTCCAATGATAAAAGTAAGGATGTCTATGACATGTCTGGTAGATTTCAAGTGGTGAAACACAAGTAATTATGTAATCAGACCTGGATGAATCAGAACTGTCACTGTATGGTCTAGTACATTCTTTTTCTTCAGTTCTATGAGTTCTTGTTGACTGGCATAATGTGGAAGATCTGCGAGAGATGATGAGACTAACTGGTTTTCCATGTATGCCCTGCAAACTCTCACCAGAGAAGGCCAATTTTGCTGTCAAGAGATGCTTACTGCTCAGTTGTTGAAGCTCAATTCCTTGATGAGTAGGGTGTAGTTTATTTTTTTGGAATGACTTGGAAAAGGAACATATGATTCCATGAGATGTAGAGGTAAGTTTCCTTTGAGTCACAAAAGGGCTGCTCGAAACCTTGCTTGCATTAAGTGCCATGGGAAAGATCAAGACAAGAATAAAATGATACCAGCCAGAATTTCCCTCACAACAGCTCAATGCTTAAGTGAGAACAAGAACACTATTAGAACAATCTTAAAAAGGGATTATTCTTCATAACTGTCAAAATTCATATCAAATAGATGTGAATCATGAGATATCAAAACATTATGATCCCCGTCATTTCAAATTGCTTAATAGACACATGGTCAAAATCATGAACATACAAAACAATGAATTCAGTCTGCATCGATCCAACAAATCATATGTGTTTATGATCTGATAGATAATAAAAATGCAATTTCCAGCACAAAATTTAAATCAATGGACATGTCTGGGCGAATGTCTTCTCCACATTTTACCAACAGGATTACCAAATGCATTATTAAAATCTTAAAACATTCAAAGTGTCAAATGATTGATACCTTGGATCTCCAAACATGAGTAATTGAACACATCTCACAAATCCCATAATCTCAAATCCATAACTTCTGAGGAACTACCACCTTTTATTTTGGTTCAACTTTAAGAACTGATTGTTCCTAAAACTTGGATTAAAAAGTTTAGGATATTACAGTAAACTTTTGCACCAGAACTAAGATTAGAAAGCCACAATTCAGTTCTCATCGTAGTTACACACATGCCATTCATCTTATTTTGCAACAAAGCTACTTGGTTAATTCATTTAGGCATGCAATTTTTTCTTTAGGAATGTAGCTTTACAATTTCTTACCAAGGGCTTTAAGTTCAGAGCTTGAAAAGCATTCCCAATCCCATAACATGAAACATGGTGACAAGTGATATCTTCAATTGTATAAACTTAAATGGCAAATTCCAGAGAAGAAATAAAAGAAACCCAGATGCTGAACAGTGTGAAACACTATTAAATAACATAAGCAAAAGGCAACTCAAAGCTGGAGTCTTGAAAGCAAGAAAAGTAAGAGAAACCGAGTGGAACTAACCTGAAGAGAGAGGGCAATGGCATGTATAGAGGGTGAGAAGTGAGAATGGAGAAGCTGGAGTGAAAGTTGGTTATAAATGGACTGTAGATGGAGTTAGAGAAAGCCTGGAAGCACAAATTGCATCCACAAGAAAAACCTGTGGTCCATAAAGGCCAACACTAGTAAACCATAATTTATTTATTTTGATGGTGGCTATGGGGACCTCAGGGGTTCCTATCCACTTCGAAGAGCGAGTAGTAGGTTACAATGGCAATAGTTTAATGGCGATGGTTTAGACTTGCCTTGTCACTCAACAGGGATCATTGATTTGGCCATGTTGGCATTTAGTACCATACCTGTTGATTTTACCACTTGGTTTTATTGCCTTGCTGATTACTATTCTGCCACATTACAACAATACCTATCCATTTTCAGATAAGATCAACACACACGCCTGTCCTTCCCTAGAAAAATCTTATCAGTATTTGTATTTCACGGGATAGAAGAAACGAAAATAAAATATTAACACAAAACCGTGTCTAGTTATAAAAATATAAATAAAAACATAAAATAAATAAGTTTCTTCTATCTTAAAACCTTAAACAAACGTTACTATGGCAACCAAACGAAAAAAAAAAAATGGCACTCAGAGAATCTTCTTTAGAAAAAGGAGGCAATACAGAGAGGTAATTCAAAGTGGATGACTGCAAACTCAGCATGCTTCTCTCGCAATGGCAACCAAACGAAAAAACCAACTACCTTCATAACAAGAGGCATTTGAATTGAGCTTGGCAAGTTAGGGTTATGCTGTCTGGTCTTGATTCATTCCTTGGATTTGGGTTCTGTTAGAATAATAACGTGAACATCGCAGCAGCGCTAGAACACCACACTGAATAAGAAGCTTCATCAATAATTAAATTAATGGGATGAACCAATTTTGTTACATAATTCTCAGACATATCTGTTCTGGGAACACTCCACAAAACTATGGTGCCCACATGACATTTCTCTAGGCTCGACATGAACTGTCCATATTCAAACACAGAGACTATAAGGAAAAATGAAACCATCTACGTCAGCATAACCATCGACTTCATTAGCATTCTGCGTTTCCATGATCTGGATGCAAGTCGGTCTCAACCAAACAATTTGAGATGACCTCCAGCGACTTCTCTGGTTCTGTCGGCAGCTATGGTGCCGCTGAAAAGTAAAAATATAAACAGAGGCCAGAAGATGCCAAATTGCTTGTAGTTTTCTCATCTGATCCGCCTTCATTTTAATTGCTTGCTTGAGTTTACAAGTCATGGATAGAAAAACCTGTGCTCTGGTAGTTGCTGCATTGCAATTGGAGAAAATGGATGTGGCAGGACAAGGGGGTTGTTTATTCATCTTCAACATCCCAGTTCATCTATCAGCCATGATCCATTGGGGTTTCTCTCAGAACCTCGTGTCTGTACATAATCGACATAATAACTAGGTTTTGAGTCTTAAGTGCTGTAAAAACCTCTCCTAATTGGTACCCTGGATCCACCACCCGAGGGAAAAACTTCCGTGAACATGAATGAACCTTTTCGATTTCAGTAGGCAGATTGGCTTGTTAAGCAATATGAAAAGATAGATCGACTTATTATGTGATATGAATTCAAGTGTGGCATACAATATGACAGAATATTATTTACGTTGCACTTTCATGAAGAAAAAAGAAGAAAAAGGCTTTATCCTTCATCGTTCATCCATTTGCATATAAAATATTCCTTTCCTTCCTTTTTCCTATTTCTAAATTAAATAAAAAAAAAACATAATATTTCCTACCGTTGCCATATGCAAAATTTTACTGCCTTCAACGGAATAGCTTGTGGGACAAAACCACGAGTGTCCAATTATTTGCTACGAGAATAAAATACATTTCCAACACAGAAATTCCACCCATTTTAGGAGTAGTTTTCAGCTTTAAATTTAATTTGTGGGTGGCGAATGTCATCCTGGCTTTGGATCAATCTAATTTCCAAACTGCTTGACTGGGGATCATACCCAGCTGTTTTATAATCATCCAACGTCCTCTGCAGAACTGCCTGCAAGTAGTCGAAACATCAAAAGAATTACCCAACCACAATTTACCCGCGATATGGCAAGTATTTCAAATGGGAACTCTTTTTCCATGCATGAGGGACATAACATACAAACATGGTATAAATCACATATCAGCAAGAGACATACCTGCAAGCTTGATACTGCGAGCTCTGCTGCCTTTGCAAGATCATCTGGGTGTTTCTGGATTGCATGAAGAGAAAAAATGATACGCAATAAAACACTACATGGAAAAGGAAAATGACAGACTCAAAATTGGACAAGAACAAAGATATTACATTACTCCATCCAAGCAGGAGCGCAGTCATTAGATCCCCTGTTCCCTACAAGCACAAGAAGACACATACATTGATGAGCATCTTGTAAGGAATGCCAGCATAGTTCGCTAAATCGAATGAGAATTGCAAGAAACTCAACAACGTAAGGGTTAACATTTGCAAAAATCATATTTTATTATGGAGCATCTTAGGGCATTCTTGCAAAGAAAAAATGGTATTCAATTTCTTATGAGCACATTTATGCTAAAGAGTCAAAGACTTCTTTCTCGATAATTCAAAATATTCCAACCAGAAGGGCAAAAAAGGTGGATTTAAATCACAGCTTAAGGTTTGATACGATATGGGTTAAGATGCAATGTTTGAATTCCAAAGTCCAAACTAGTTATGGCTTACATCTGTCCTGATCGATTAAGTTTCACAACAGAGTTAGCTTCACTAAAGAAGCCTTCTTATTTTTTGTGGATAGAACTATATTACCAAATCTTGATCTCTGTTATTGCTCTTTTAACCTTTGTTTTAAAAAAGTTATGAAGTCTTTATTTAGTGAAGAAGAGAATGCATCTCATCTTCCTAATGTTCTACATGAAATTACAAGAATACAAAATTTTGACATATGAATATCAAACCCCACAAAAAATAAGACAATTCACAATAGCATCAAACAGTTGCACTTCGTCTACTTCAGAGATCCCAGGGAATTATGACCGTAAATGCAATGTGGTTACGAATAAAACATGAATTATATTAATCAGTGATTGTTTAAATTGAGTTTAAAAGCTTTGCATTTGCTTTCAGCTGAGATTTGAAAACAAAGGAAGAAATAGCTCTGATTTGGAGTATCCAAGGCAGGGGATGTTAGGCAATAAAGCAGCTAAAATATAAGGATTAAGCTTGCACTGAGACATATCAAGGACTAATCAAGCATTAATCCCAACACACAGCACTCACAGATAGGTAGTTTGCACTTTATGGAGTTAGTTTGCACTAAAGAAACTTAATGTTTAAGAGTGTCTATCATTTACCTTGAATGTGGTTGCACATCTTACCACGCTTCCAATATTCATCTATGCAATTAAGGCAACAGGAAAGAAGAAAAGAAGAAAAAAGCAGCATGAAAAATGAATTCCAGCAATCTAATGATAGCAACTCACTTGGCCATCTTGCCCCTGAGGGCTAGACAAAGCTTGCTGATTTCTTTTACAATTTTAATCATGCACTGTATATTTCCAAAATTGATTACTGTACTTTCATTTTTATTTCATTAAGATGCTACAATTCCATCATGAAATTACCAAATGTAATAATGTCTCAAACTCTCAGAGAAATGCAAAACAATCACCAAAATAGTAAGAAGAGAAAGCTAACTTTCACTTAACTAACAAGACAATGTTCTAATAGTGTTGACTAGCAAGCTAATAACATACAGATGATCTGACGCGATCCTTCACAAAAATAACACTAGAAAATATTTAGCACAAGCAAACCTAGATAATACTACTTAAAAGTCGAAGCTGAAAATAGGATAAAAATGCCAAATACTAACATGAAAAAGGTTGTGCTTCAAGCATATAACACTAGAAAATATTTAGTACCATGCACAAGCAACCCTAGATAATACTACTTAAAAGTTGAAGCTGAAAAAAGGATAAAAATGCCAAATACTAACATGAAAAAGGTTGTGCTTCAAGCACATTGTGTTAAATTAAAATAATAAATCATTACCAAAAAAGTGTTTGTGTTTGGTTCATTACAAGTCAAAATATCAAATAAGCTCACAATTAAAGAATTCTTACTGTAAAATATGCAGGAATTTTGGGTATCACAATCTTGAATTGATCAGGAGACTGGCCCTATAAAAAAACCACCGGCAGAAGCATTACAACTGTGAACAGAAACCTTATTTGTAATTCTAAATGCTGCAAAATACCAGGGGAAGAATAACATTTAAGAAATATTGGGAATTACACAAGCATACATCAAGCCCCAAAGTTTCACTATTGAACTAGAAAATTTCCGTTGCACAAATATACACACAATTTTCAACTGGTGATGCATGTTTTGCTGACAATAATATTGAGTATACTGGATAGAAGCAATGCTCTAAAACAGCCAAGAACCAAAATGACCTAAAGCTGAAAAACACAAAGGATTGGTGCCAAATTCAAGATAGCTATCAAAAAATTGACTGATGCCAAGTTTTAAGAGAGACCAATAAGAAGAAATTAGAACTTTCCTCTATAAAGATATAATTGTATATCATCTTGGCTTATTCAACCACCTTGTGCAATAAGCATCATGAAAATATCTGAACACACAATTCAGCATATCGATCAACGTGGTTATTTTCTTGGCCATGAATGAAATGGTATGTGTTGGTTACAATCAAAAGGCATGTAAAATGACAGGAAATTGTCGCCTCAGTGTATGTCTCCTAAACTTGTTGGATACAATTGAATATGCATGCATCGCTTGAAAAACATAGAAAACTTGAATATAAAAATTACATGAATGGGATTAAATTAAGGCAAGGAGGTGGAAAGTGGAAGGATTAGGGCTTGTTTGGGATTGTGGTAGCGATAGCGTTAGCGGTAGCGGTTCAAAAGGCTTTTCACTTAGAAATGCATCAAAATGAAATTTTTTTCATTTTTTAAAAATTATTTTTGACATCAGCACATCAAAACGATCTGAAAACATAAAAAAAAAAATTTTTTTGGAACACAGTGCGAACATGCTCTTAGATAAATATCATTTGGATCTAGGAATGGCAACGGATCAGATTGGAGTCGGATTTTGCTCCGCCCGACTCCGATCTGGAACATCCGCACCCATCACCATCACCAGACTTTAACTCCAACCCAATCAGATAGGGTTGAGTAGAGGAAATTTTCCACCCTAGAGTGACCGGAACCTTTTTTTTAATCAAAATTTCAAAGATAAAATCTATGGATCATAAAACCATCAAATATAGTTTAAACTTCAAATCTGTGTGTAAAATCATTAAAATACTCTATAAACAAAAAAATTGCATTCCATGCTTCACATTGAAAATTAAAATGTTTTACTAAAAATCTATACATATTTTTAAAAAATAGTAAACAAATTGGGGGGGCCAAGTCGAGGCCTCGGTCAAGTGATGCACTTACCCACACCTAACTCTGACTCCAACTCCAGTCAAACTGGGTTGGATTTTATCCAACTCCATTTGACCTTGATCAAACTGGAAAAAAAATCCAATCCAATCTGATTAAGTAACACCAGATATCCGATAGATCGGGAGAAATTGCCATGCCTCTTTGAATCTATGTCATCAAAGATGTGACTTTACACCAACTGTGAAGATATAGCAACCTTCCCTTTATATCTGATATTGGTTTTCATTTGTGTGTGTCAAATAAGATATTAGTGATACTAGAAACTGAAGTGTTTATGCCAAAAAAAAGAAGAAGTTGACTCATCCAATTAAGCATTTTAGGGAACCACGGAGAAGTACACACACAAAAAAAAAAAGCAGTTGTTTTCATCAATTCATGACATATATATCCAAAAAATAGCATCTAAATAACAGCATGTGATGGCATGAAATGTGATGCTTCTACACTATCACAAGTCCTTGGATTCTGGAGAAATGAAACTGGAACCAAAATCGAAATGTAAACCCTTGACATATTACATCACATATCATGGTGCCCACCTTTTCCTTTTCATGACTGCCAATAAGAAGAAGGTGACCATCTATATTGATGCTTGTTATCACAACCTGTGAATCATCAAAATTCATGCATTACACCATATTGTTAAAGCAATAGCAACATCAAACAACATTACATGCATTTTATAACCATTTTGTTTATATAAATGCGTACACAAGGCAGTTAAAGACCATGTGGTTGATTTTTGCAACAAAAGATCTTTTCTAAGATAACCCTTTTTTCCTACAAAAAATCCTATGTTTGTAGATAAGTGAGGCAATTGACAAGAAATTGCAATCTCAATGAAAAATCTAACTTAGGATGACAATCATGCCATGAAAATGAGAAATATTGCATACAAATCATAAATCTTGTGTTATCAAGCTACCCAATAATTGGACATACAATTCACCGAAACAGGAATCCAAGGAGAGTTCCAATTTCACAATCCATTGAAGATGAATAGGTTTCAAAATAAGATCAAGATACAGTAGTTTAGCAAAACCTTTGCAGGTCCAGCAGCATGAAGCTTGTTACAAGCTTCCCGGCCATCATGTTCAGATACAATCCTGTATAGAGAATCTCATCAGAAGGCAAAAGATTGAACGAAAGAAGAAGCTATAACAAAGAGAAACAACATACTAGCCATTCCCTATTATTGCAAGACCCAGATAAAAACTTGTCAATTATCAAAAGTTTCATATTGAATAAAGATGAAACCTAGGCAGAATGAAGATATTGAAAATCTTATCTTCGTGAGGTAAAACCAGTTGATATGCAGATATCAAGTCAATTTGCATGGTTGAAGTCATTGTACATATTAACTACTTATGAAGCATGTTCCTCCAAGAGATACAAAGCATGCTACTTTTAATTTCTCATCCATAAAGAGTAGGGATTGCACATGTCCACAACTAAAGCTTCCTACCATAGTCAATAGCACAAGCAAGGTCATTCTCATATGTTACAATCTTATATGAACTACTACATCTTTTGAGAAATTCACCCCTCAAAAGGTGAAACCCTGCAAGAAAGTAGAATAAAAGCACTAATATATGGGAGCCAGAAAACGAAGAGGTGCAACATAAAAGTTTTAGCAATATTCAATTGAAGGATACATGAACAGAATGCCTAGATGTAAGTAGCTTGAACTAATAAGAATAACGCCCCCATCACAAATTAGAGTTTTTAAAGACTGCAAAATGGATGAATGAATCTGAGTCCTGGTGCCTTATTAAGATGTGAAGCCCCTTTTATGATTGAAATCTTTAGATTTCATCATATTTAAGGACTTGGGACTTTGGAGTTGGCTGTGTATAAATTTTAGAAGCTTCTGGAAATGTTTTAGTTAAGAAACCATGTGAGGTTTAACTGCTAAAATTTCCAAATGTAGACAGGATAATTGTAATTCCATTATCTCACATTTAACATATACCAGTCATGGACTAATTTGTTATATATTCCCTAGTCTCAGTTTCACAGATTGTTCAACATAAAACTAGGAATGCTAGTAAGAAATTCACAGAATCATATAGAATCAAAATTTTCACTTCACCATTCTATTGTATGTCATCGACAAATACCTGAATCCAGTCAATTGTTCTGCTTCAAATTGGTTAGGGGTCAGCATTGAAGCCACTGGAACAACCTGCAACATGAAGGTCACCCACTTTGTCACCATTACATCAACTTTATCACTTACCTTCGCATCAAAAATTTATTAAGCAAATCAAACCATTATCTAGATCAAATGAAGAATTATTTTCTCCTCAACTTGTTTAATCAAAATGATCCACCCAACTCAATTGAGGGTAAAGTTTTGCATATTGCTTCCACATAACCCAGAGATTTCAAACTTTGCCCAAGATTCTAGTATAGAATAAAACATAGGCATGCCAACAGGTGTAACACTTGGACTGCTCACCTTCTCACGATATACTTCAACCAACTCTGGCGGAACATAAAGCTTCCCTTCATCACCCAGAACAGGATCACAAACTAAAAAGAAAAATAACATCATGGACAGACATTCTATATTTCATTTGAATAAAGAAGACAAAAAATGGAAAATATGTATGGTGTAACAATGACCTCCTTTCTATTTTTACAGCAGAGCTAAAGTGAAAAACACAGAGTAGGGAATCTATCTGTATAGACAAGACAGGACTTTATTAGAGGCCTTACTAGCACTACAAATACCAGCTTGAAGTCCACAAAGTTCATTGGACCAGTTTCTTTTAAACTTACCATGGATAGAAAAGAAATTATAGCCATTACAACTCTTCTGTTGATATTATGACTGGCTTTAGTTTCACCATGATCACTCACATGCAGACAAGGATCTATATATAGACAAAGTTGTTAACAAATACAACAATATTTCTGGCCAATTCAAAGGTATCTTCACTCAGCTTTACTAGTCATGGATATGCATATCACATAACCTTTGAGCTCACATGCACATGTGGTATAAAGATGATGATTCTTTAAAACAAACAGGTAAGTTGTCTAATGAACATAGTAAGAAGCACACACTGTAGTCAAAGTCAATTCAGGTAGTTGAAAATCCGCGGGTTTATTCTGGAGGTAGGAGGAAGCAAAGAGCAAACATGCTGGAATAATCCACTCACCATATGTAAGTTTTGGATTTATAGAACGAAGCTTCTTGACAACTTCCAATACGGTGTTCAAGAATGAAACAGAACCAATATAGCCTGCAAAATAACAGCAAAAACTAATCCAAATAAATAGAAGAAGAATTTTCTCATTAATTAAATAAATAAAATAACACAGCAATTCATTTGGCATGCCTGTTAATAAATGAGTATAATACAGCAAGTCATTTGCTTTGAGGCCTTCCATTAGCTCCCATAGTTGCTGTCCATTTAAAACTTGTCCTTTAAAGGTTGGATATCCTGTTCAATTTTCAGATCCATTAAACATTAACTGACCTGTAATTTGGCTAGGGGACCATGCCTGAATTATACAGATTGACAAGCATCGCACCGTATATCTGAGACTGATTGAGTGAAGTAGTATAAGCAGCTTGCCTGTGTGATTTGAGAACTGTACTGAATTGACTGGATCAACATCATAGCCCAATAGTTGGAGAGGAAAGACAGCTGATTTATTTCCAACATATCCCTAAATGGAAATAGACAATACAAATGTTAATATGGGAATAGAATCTACCAAATCTAAAATCATGCCAACAGTGCACATTAAGAATGCATTTGAAAACTACAGACACCATGGCATGTATAACTACCTGGATGAACAACATGATATCCCTGACCTACATAAGCCATAGGAACCACTACATTGTAACCTCAATGGAATGATACATTAGGTTCTATATGATAGATTCAGCTTGAACATATATCAGGAACGTTTGGACTGTACTCAGACATGCGAACTAAAAGTATAATGTCCAACCCTCCCACTAAGATTGCCTTTTTCATCTGTTTGCAAAATATGTTCTTTCATAAAGAACATCACTAGACAATAAGGCACTATATATCCCTTTTTGTCCATGGATTACGATGATTAAACTTAATCTTGACATGATTAAGATGAACTGAGTACACACTGAAATTCATTTACATTTATATTATTCTCTTAATAATTTAAGAAGATTCAGTTCACAAATTTAGCAGCACGCCAACATGCTATAAAAGACACACAAACATCTGCCACGTCACCATCATAGGCAAGCACACACCGCAGTCAACCCCGCTCCACACGCACCCAAAGTGACAAACCCACAAATGTTAAAATCACGACAAAGATAGAACATTTGAAAATTAGATCCATTTATAACCAATCTAAACCAATCATTCATTAATTAAATCATCACTCCACCTTCCTGGTTTCACCGATCACCTAACTCGTCCCTTTTTATCACCATCCAATATTTACAGCAAAAAGCAAATGCAACAATTCGCAAAACACACAACACATGAGTCCAAAACCAATAACACCTCCAACATTTACAAATTATTATCACGACTTCCTATAAAACCACATTTCACATAAATTTTCAAACTTCTTATCATAATCACTCAAATAATTAAAATTTTCACAAATCACAACCAAACACAACTATCCATAGAAAGTCTCAACTCTGTATAAGCTTAGATTAACACAAAAGTCAACACTTTGACCATGAAAGTCTCAACTCTCACTTCGCCTCCCTTCACTTTCGCAATCACTTTTCTCGAGAACCAAACAGGAAACGAAAATCAAAACCTCAGATTCTCTACAGAGATAGAAAACGAATACCTGAACAGTATGCGATTGAATGCTGAGAACGCGACCGGTCTCTGAAGGAAGAGCCAAGGACAAGATCGGAGGCGCCATTTCGAACTTTCTCGAACTGATCGATCTTCGGATTCCGTGAAAGAGAATTCAAATACAGAAGCAAAAGAGGAATTGGAATCTAATTCTCGATAACAGTGAAATGAAGTACCTGGAAATGAAAATGCGATGAGTTTCTCGAGGGATTACACGGCAAGAGCGAAGCAGCATGGAAAGAGTGGAATAATTATATATATATGACAGCTTGAGATAGCGTGAGATTTGTGTGTGGTGTATTTATACTTAGAGTTTGTGGTTGAATTTACCAAATGACACTGAGGATTTGTGGATATTGCATGAATGCTTGTTCAGGGTAAACTACGTTTCAGTCCTCGTATATCAAGAAACGTTTCAGTTCGATTCTTATAGTTTTTATTTGTTAAATTGTGACCCTGAGATTTGAGATTTTCAATGTAAATTTTAATTATGAAATTAAAAAATTAAAATCTAGTTTACCTAGTCATTTCAACACCAAGAAGATTTAAGAAAACAAGTGAAACTACATTAATTTAATAAAAATAATTGGCTTGGGTTAACTAACTCAATAACTCAAACCCTTTTTTAATTAATCCCTAAATTGGATTTGATAATTATAATTAAATTGCTTAGGAAAACTAAAAAGGTGGGTACTTTCTTGGAAATTTCTATTTCATATCATTTATTATTAAGGATTCTTATGGGATATTATCATTTGAAAGTTTGGAAGGAAAGTTGTGAAACACAGTAGATTAAGGTGGTATTTAGGAGTGTAGTAGTGGTTGTTTTTTAAAATGTTTTTTTTTTAGAAATGCATTAAAACAAATTTTTTATTTTAAAAAAAAAAATTTTAACATTAACACATCTAAACGATCCAAAAACATTAAAAAAATAATTTCAAGTAAAAAAATTTGAACTTTCATGAAATGTCGTTTGGAACTACATTCCAAATGGCGCCTAAAGGGGTGTTTGACACACCTTTTGCTTTTAGATGCTTTTCAAACTGCTTTTAACTTGAAAATGTATTAAATTGATGATTTTTTTGTGTTACCTGAAAGTTATGATGTGCTGATGTTAAAAATAAAATAAAATCATTTTAAAGCATTTTCAAGCGAAATACTATTTTGAAAAATATCATGCATCACAATCTTAAAC
>Ga0307517_10006185_pt1 | contig 17825 bp, 17 predicted proteins | sample 23_EM_MG_FD_194515 | JGI IMG/M metagenome (GOLD analysis project Ga0307517, IMG submission 194515) | Populus trichocarpa ectomycorrhiza microbial communities from riparian zone in the Pacific Northwest, United States - 23_EM | ecosystem: Host-associated > Plants > Roots > Unclassified | place...
AATCTTTTTTAATTTATTTTTTTAAGTAAAACACTTACGAAACATCGTAAAAATCTTGATAAACCTATTCATAGTCTAAATAAAAAAAAACCATTACAAAAACCGAAAGTCAACTCGAAACCAAAAATCCACCCGAGATCGTATCTAGTTTCTCACAAGCTTTCAAGGTAAAAAAAACACCTAATATGAATTTTTCTCATCAAATAAAACTATTTGACATAAATATTGACTGTTTCGGTGGTTTAAATCAATATCAACGATACTTTTCTCTCTATATCGTTGAAATCTGATGACTTTTCTCTTTTCTTTTTTCTCTTTCAATCAGGAACTAAAAAAATAACAAAAATAAACTTTTATACTAAAATTAAATTGGAAAAAAATTAAGATATTAAAATTGTATAATATTTAAAGTTAAAAGACTAAAATATAGTTTTCCCGAAACTTTTAACACCCTATTCATGTTTGATGTTTTTTTCATTCCAATCTCTTATCTTTAAATTTCACCCTCAACTAAGAAATTAAAAGTTATTGACTTTTAATTAGAAACATACAAAATAAAATTTTAAGAATTAAAATAAAATATAAAAAAATATACAATATTATCATTCCCAATATTTTATGTATGGGTGAATAGTAGCGAAGCCATCAATAAACATCCAGATTTTAGTAAATAAGGTCAGACTCTGGAAACTCGTGCATTGTTAAAAACAAAGGTCAGACTCTGGAAACTCGTGCATTGTTAAAAACAAAGGGGTTATATGATTTGAAGGTGGATCATCAAATTATCAGCAAATTTACCGTTCGTCTCCGGTAACTACTCTGGTATGTCCTAAAAAATAAATAAATTCAGAGTTCCTTATAATCTCCGATCTACTTCCTCGGATAATACCCTGTCCTGGAAAATCGAATCCTCGCTGCTTCCTTGAAATAGATATGTCCTAAACCATAGATGATGGAGCACGTTTGCCTGATCGTCAGCGTAATCATATGCAGCTAAATAAAAAGGCTAAATTACTGGATAAATTTAGCTTCTAAACTTTTTATTTATTTATTTGAGTACCATGAACTTTTCTTTATATATATAAAATAGACCTCTTTCCAGGTTTTTGTACTCGGGGAATTTTTTAAGAGGGCCAATTTTTTTTGTTTCTAGGAGGGGCCGAAACTTAAATTTTAATAGTTTTGGCCCTAAAATTTAAAATTATTCTTGGGGCATAATATCAATGTTTTTTTTTGGCTTGGCCCCTGCCTCCACCCCTATCCGTACCTCCGATCATTTTATTTTGTTTTCCAAACCACTTCTCGTGAGACACGTGTCCTCTTTTTAAATTATTTTTTCCTTTTTTAACTAAAGTAAAAACAATTATGAAGTGCTAAACCATGAGTCTTCTTCAACAAACCAATGCCATGCAGAACAAGCTATTACCAAAACTGTAATTAACTTCAGAAAGAAACATGATTATTCGTATCAGTAACCAAAAAACTACAGCACAGACTCAAAAGAGAGTGGCAAATCAACCATACATTTTGGATGGATCAGAAACTATCGTATTTTATATCTTTACAGTACAGGGTTTCTTCGATACCGTCCATTCTATGTTTAAGTAGATGCCATATATTATAAAGCCGAAGTTCAAATGTGAATTGCAGTATTTGGCAGAATCAGAAACTATCATGCACAAGTTTCCCATGATAGAGTGACATACCCTTAATATTGCACTAGCCAGCGCCGAATTAGCCACATGGTTTCAACTCGGCATCTTCAGAGGGCTGAATGACCCAGCCCATGAAAATAAGAAGCTGATAATTCCTGAAATCTTAAGCAGAACTCCAGCATTATCTTCAGTCTTCTTGCGCATGGCGTCAAACCTTTCTGCATCTGCCAGTCTGGCCTTAAGATCCTTATTCTCTCTCTTAAGCTGCAAAGTAAGATCACTCAACACTTACTATATATAACAATTTCATGTGTACGTGAGAGAGAACTGCAAAACTCAGTCTCGTTATCTGAAAAGCTTAAATAAGGATGGAGTCATATTTTTTGGAGCAATGTCGAGGATGAATGCTAAATATGATTTAGTCCCTCAAAGTGCAGTTGTGAACTGCTTTCAGAGACAGAAACGGTAAACTTGCTTGGTTTCCAAGTGCGAAATAAATCACACTAATACCAATTTGACCTTTGAACTTTCTCAATTTCGCTGTCTTTTAGAATATGCTGTGTAGGCGGCCAGAAAGCACTGGAAAAACTGCTGACCAGTCATTGTCCGCCGAAATTGCCCCAACGTAATTCTCAACTAGTTTTACTTACCTCCTCGACAGTGTATGTGAGCTCTTCTACTGCCTGTTGTAATGAGGAAATTGTCCATGATGTAACATCTTGATAGGCTGATTCCAGATCTTCTACTGAAGTAACGTCAAAGAATAATCCTTCCAGTATGAATAACTCCTCAAGTAACTTCACATCTTCCTCATCCAGTCTCTCCCTCAACTACAAATGGAAAGTATCTTAGAAACTAAAATTTAAATGGTTCATATGAAATGTCACCGCTTAATTCTCACATTATTCAGAATTATATCACGTCACTTTTAATTCTCACCTTATTTAGAATTCGGTCACATGAGTCATCTTTAGTTGGGGTGATATCTCCATGTTTTTTGGCATGTTTATCTTCTCTGCGGCTGACTAAAGGTGATGCTTTTATATGCTTTGCCCTGCAAAAAATAAATAAATGTAAGGGCCTCAAAAGGATGCAGTAAATCAGTAATGCCATTAACAGATTATACAGTGATTGTTACATAAATAGTTTCCAAATGTGGTTATCATTTAAACTAATAAATGGCGTCTTTGTACTCTCAGACAGCAAGGATTTTCTAATCTAAGTGCTCAGAAACTTGTTTTTCTTCTATTCACCTCTTCTGATTTCATCAATTTCCATATGGTGAAACATATAGATTTTGGACTACCATACCTCATACCAAAGCGAATGGTAGACAGAGTTTCCGATGCATTTGAAGCGCTCGGTGAGCAACAGCACAGCAAAGCAGTCCTGGAGTTCCCTCCCTATATGATGAGAGTCAGAAGGCAGTCAATAAAAATCTGAGATACTCTATTGTAAGATAGATTCAGTGCCGAGTAACTAACAAGAGCATCTTGTAGAATCCGAGTAAGTTTTGAATCACGAAAAGGAATATGGCTTGATCTGGTCGATGGACCACATGTCAGGGCATTTATTACATTTCCTAGAGCTGATAGGGATTTGTTGATTGTCTTAGATTCTTCAAGAACTTTTCCTTCAGCTCCAGTTTTCTCTACCTTTTCAGACCCCGCCAAGTCCACAAGAATTACTTTTCCAGTTTTCACCCTGTCAACAATATTGAAATCTTCAAAGACTAAATCACTCTAAGCATTGATCAAACATACAAAGAAATGCAATACCTCTTATCTGTAGTCGACTCTAGCTGAACAGTCAAAATGTAAATACAATGACTTCTACTGCTGCCAACGTTCATTTCTGTCCACGTTAAGTGTCTCAAAAGAATCAGAAAAATTGTGACCACTATATTCACCAAGAAAAGGGAGGCAAATGGAGTGCAGTAATCGAGTTCTTTTATAAGTAAAGCATAACTAAGAAATCCATAAACTCAAATAAAGGGTAAAGAACAAGGAAAGGATACGAGTCTCTCCAACTGCTCTGTTAACTATCCCATCCTACAATGTCAAGCTGTAGATCAGAAGCTGGACTATGTACTGGAGTAAGAAAGAATAATCAAGGAACTTTGTGTCTTACAGATAGACTTTGCAAAGCTCCTTCTGGGTCTGATATGGTGATCTAAGAAAGGAAAATTAAATGAAGTTGCAAGTAAGCACATAAATAACATTCAGAAGAGAAGCATTGACACCAAGTCATGAATACTTAAGTTCCAATTTCATAAATCACTTAGTTTGAACTGTCATGAGATAATGCTTAATGTTCCATACAAGGTTTCACATAAGTTGCGATGACTTCATATAAAGTTTAGAAAAGAGCAATGAAGTTCCAGATCAAATCACTGTTATCATTTCCATTGGCAAGACATTCTTTTGGTTGTCTAGACTTAATGTTCAGATCTATACAAGAGCAGCCATGCTACTTTTCCATTAAGGATATGCAAGAAAAGATAAAGCAAAAGTGAATTTACTTAAAAAAGAAGAAGCAAGGACTGAAAAAAAAAAATCTCACCTCTGTAACTCCTGATAGCAATATTTCTTGCTCTTTGTTCTCTTTAATCTGTATGTTGTCCTTTGTTAAATCAAGGAGGTCCCTGAGAAGAACAAGATGAGTAACATTCAGTAGTCAGGTTGCATGTATTAGAAATCTTAGAAAGTTATGCAGAATTTAAATCTTCTATTGTGGGATAGGGAATGAGCAACCAAAGATATGAGAAGCGAACCACAAGTTCAAGCAAGGGATGCATACCTGACTTTCTCCATGTAGATCTCTACCTAGAGAAATCATAGAAACAGGAAGAATCTATTTAGCGTGAGTGCTTATCTATACCAAAGCAAACAACTGTCTCAATGTAACAGTGTATTGGGCACCAATACCATTGATAATTTGATTGTGTATTTTGTTGACTCATCAGCAGATTTAATACACTCGAATAGTCCATCCACTACTCTTGGAAGTAATCCTTTCTTTTGCACATCACATTCTAAGATGCTGGGCCCCTAACATAACATGTTAAATATTCTCATATGTGAGATCTTAGATCTACATAGGAATGCCTTCCATAATACATTTACCAGAGTCTCACTTTACCTCCACGCTATATGTCTTCCCAGCTCCAGTCTATTAACAAACACAATAAATTTGTCAGTTTAAGACAGAATAAAAAATACATCTAAATATAGCACAGAAATTACGACAAACAACTCATCAATCTATCTGTAAGCCCTTGCCTCTGAATGATGAAATCAGTTGAATCATATCCGATCAATTTCATCTAATGCATAAATATTCTATGCTTGAAGTAAACTTGAACGGAAATTAGTACTCAATTGGTGACCCGAATTGCTCGTGTGAATTTCTGGTATGACGATTCCGAGGATCTTAAACCATGTTTTCAGTAAAGTGCAACAAACTTCCAAAATCTAACTACATAAACCATTTAACGCCAACTTGAAGATTATCAGCATAATCAAACTTTACATTGCTTAACTCAACTTCATTGTCTACACAAAATAAGATCTGTAGAAATAACTTCATACACAAAAAGACATTATCTCCTCTCACAGCTTTTACCAATCACTTCAGATTCTAATCTAATAAATCTCAATACTTAATAACACATGGAGGAAAATAAACAAAAAGAAACTCAAATTAGCAAATACACAGATGAAATCATCAACCAAATCTTACATACCTGTCCATAAGTAATGATTGTCCCATTTACTCCTTTAACAGCATCTGCTTCATAGAAACACAAAATCATTTCATCACAACACTAGGCAGAGCAACTTTCTACCTTTATTTTTTGCTTCTCAACAAACAAACAGGATTAGATCTTCACCTTTAACAATAGGCAGAGCTAAAAATTCATACACATCAGCTTGCATAGATTCCTCATAAAACACCTTATCAAAGCTATATGTACACTCATCTTTCTCATCCTATAAAAAACACAACAATCAATTCCGCATACAAGCGCTTGCTTGCTTGCGTGTGTATGGAGAAAATTGGATAAAAATTGCGGTTTTTTTACCTTGAAAATGAAAGATTCACTGTCTATGCTGCTAATGCAGATGCTGTCGCAGCTGTCTTTTCTCTCCTTGGTGCTCAACGGCCTGAAGCGAGCGCATACTGTTATATTCGACATCATTTTATCTCCTGCAAAATTCCGTTACATAAGTTGTCAAATAATTTGAACTTCAAAATAAAATAAATAAATAAATCAGCCTGTTTGTTTCCAGAGAAATCAGAGAAATTGATTCGACAAAAGAAGCTATATAGACGATATATATATCAAATGCAGCTCTCTCTCTCAGAGAGCTGCATTTGATTCTCAAAGTTTCAGCTTCTGGCGGATTCTGTTTGGTTGAGAAAGCAAAGGAAAATAGAAAGAAAATTCAAATTCTGAAACCATTCGATTCTCGTTCGCATCTGTACCTGAAATCTGGATTTAACTATTAAGATTCAAAAGAAGAAATTGATTGAGAAAAATTTCCTGCGGTTTCTAGGGAACCAAACAGAGAGGGGAAGAGAGGAAATGAGATTCACAGATTTTGTGAGGTTTTTGAATTGGCGGTAAAGTTTTTATACAGTAACTGAAGTGGGAAGTAGCCAACGTGGCTTGCGTGATTAGTGTCAAAACGAGTTTAATCACACGATCACAGCTAATCCGTTACTCTTAGAGAGAGATATTGGATTTCAATTTATGACGATGGGCCAAAATAGATTGATGGGCTTAACAAGTCCAGCCCATGGTGGTGGCCCGAGTAGAAAGTTGCTCTAAGCAGAGTAAGGGGAAGCTCAATAAGCTTTAAATGGGCAAATTCGGGATCTAGAACGTAATTTGTGTCAATTTTTTATTATTATTGAATTAAATAAAATATTAATTCTATAAAATTTACGTTAATTTGAATGAGTTTTTAGTAACTTGATTAAATTAATATCAATAATTTTTTTTAAAAGAATAAAATAATATTATTTTAATAAAAATTATTTTTATAACTAATAAGTCATCATTCAAAATATTTTTAGAATTGAGTTTGACATCTATGATTGGATTTTAAAATTAATGATCTTAAAGCCTTTATTAATTTTTAAATTTTTAATTTGATTTAATTAAAATGTTGTTAATCGTTATAATACAAATGCACTCTGAATTGGAATTGAAAATTATAATTATGTTGTATTTCACGACAAGATTTCAAGAATTAAAAATTTGGTGCCATTTTTCTACACTCGTAAAAATGGGGACTACAATCATGAACCAAACGACCTCAAATTAAGCACATAATTCAAGCAATCTTGCCCAATTGCCTAATACTTCAAGCAGGCAAATACAGTATTTTATGCCCTCTTATTTCAATTAATTACAACAAGAACCACCACAACGCCTTTGTATAATTGTATGCTTTCATACTCGAGTAAACGACGTCGTTCCTCACCCAGACATATCCTTCAACCCTTAAAAACCCCAAAACCCCAAACCCAATAAACCCCAGCCCCAGTCATGGCAGAACCGAAGCTAGACCCCACCATCCCTCCAGGCCTCCACCTAGTCTCCGCCTTCATCTCCATGGAGCCCACTAACACCTTACTCTCCCTGTCAAGGTAATGGGCACTTTAGCATTTCCACAAATTGTCTTCATTTATTTACTCTTTTTGCATGTTTTGGAGATTGGAACTAATGAGCTTGCTTTATTTTTCTTGAAATGTTAGAGAATGTGGTGGAGGATTGGTTACAGAGGGAGTGCAGAGGTTTATTTGGGATCACTGTATAAGCAACGAAGCTGTGAGTACTAATTAGGTGCCCTTTATTTAGTAAAGTTTTGAACTATTGATCAAGTCTACTGCTTTTTCTTACTGGTGATTTGATAGTTTGTTTCTTTGTGATGAAGAGTGTTTTAGCCTTGTCATTAATGCCAGGGTGAAAAGGGGTATGGGCCTTACTTGAGGAATTTTGTGAAGAGGCTTATCTCTGAAGTAGAATCGAGAAATGGGACAGTTTTGGATGAGTTATATGAACGATGTGGTTATTACATGAGTTCATTAAAGGTAGTAAAGTATTTTGCTTTAAGAGCGGGTTGTGGTATGAGCAAATCAGCGATTGCTCACTTAAATTATGATTGGTATGCCTTTTGTTTTCTGTTAGGATGATCGTCTGGTAAAAGGAAGCGCCAGGGTCCACAAATGCATTTCTTTTCTTTTTCCTGATGGTAATAACTATTAGTTTTCTGATACTGGTACCTTTGAACTTTAAGGTCATTTGCATAAACTCTTGTTTAAATGATACTGAACAGATGATTTAGTGTTTTTAGGTTGTGAACCTCCAAGTTGTTCCAAGTCAAGCAATCTGGTGGTTCCACTGCATTGTTCACTCAACATGCTTGAAGGAGACACTGGGTATACCTCGCATCTTATGCCTTTCTTTATTGATTATTTACATATAATTGGAACCTTTTAACTTCCAATGTTTATGGAGAGTATTAAGTCCTTGTAGAGTATATCTTGGCGTGTGATCCCATAGGAGCAGTATCTGATTCACTTTGCATTTGAGTGTTATGTGTGTGTGTGAGTGTGCATGCATACATATGTTTCCATTTTTCTGGAGAAACTCCATTAATTGTATTTATTAAGTTTGAAAACAGAACCCCCCCCCCCCCTGTTTATGTGTGGAAACCATGTCTAAGAAACACGTAAAAAAGTGCAGATAAGTTCTTACTGGCATCATTTACACAGGTGTTCTGTTTGGCCCTCAAGCCTATATTTGTCGGAATTTGTACTCTCTTTTCCAGACATATTCTCCAACAAATCATGCTTTGAGGTAACTTGTTCAATTATAAGTTTGTCATATTTTAGGTACGAGATGCTGTCAACATTACCTTATTCATTAATATCTTGATCTGCTTCTTGTTGTTGCAACCCATTTCCATCTGAGCTGACAGTCTGATTTATGTTTTGGCACAAAGATTACATTTTTAGGGTTTTTTTCTTTGACTGGCCAACTTTTCCATCTAATACCATTAATAGATGTATCTTAAAGTGCAGCATTTTGGTCTCAGAAATTTTTGTTTTCCACTTTCTTATGGGTCACAATAGTATTTTTTTTTCTCTTATTGAATATTTGCTTTGCCCAAACTGAGTGCAGGTTGGTTCTGGTGTTGGTTTGGTTGGAATTTGTCTTTCTCATGTAAAAGCTTCCCAGGTATGTTGCTTCTATTATTTGTGTTGCATTGAAAAAATTACATTCTCTTCTTATGTTTCCACCTCAAATGTCAATCTGGAAGAACATGCTTGGAAGTTTATAATTACTTATCACTTCCATAAATGATCGTTAAAAATGTGAAAAGAATATATCACTGTTATTTTATGTTCATCTCTTAGTCCTAAAACAATGCAATCAATAAGGCACATCTCAACAACATCTTTACCCGCAGCATATCTGGTTTCTTCTTGATAGATTCTTGTCATCTTGAGTTGGTTGATAATGATTATAGCAGACCTAAGAATCATGCGTAGCTGAATTATAGATGGTGGCAGGTGACTGATGTTGTTGATTCTTGTCCGTTTTGGACAATTCACTCCTTGCAATGTGTGCATTTGATGCAGGTTATATTAAGTGATGGTGACCTGTCAACTTTATCTAACATGAAGCTTAATTTGAAGCTAAACCAGTTGAGTGCTGAAACTGATGTGCTAGAAAGATTTGGCGAAGATCCAAATACAGTAAGTTCCAGCTTTTGAAGTTTTATTTTGTTACCACCTTTCTTTCCGGACAGCTAATTTCTTTAAAGAGTTGTGCCTATTTTATGTTTATTTTATTTATAGTTTTTCTCTTCAATGTAAATATGCCGAATTCAATAATCAAAAGGCAGTGGAACAACTACTGAAATTCAGCGTCAGTGTTTCAAAAAGATGAAGTGGTTAAGTGATCCCAGAGACTATGATCCCCCCATTACTTGGTTGATAGTTTCTTGGCTTAAGAAACCAGCAAGCGTTTCTATGACATCTCTATATTCCTAACCTTCCTTTTTCTTTGATTTGAAATTTCAGAAAACAAAAATCTAATTGGTGTGTTGATTAGTAAATTGTTGTCATTATCATTCTTTGTGCAAAGATATGTTCTTCAAATGGCCATTAAGCTGGAGAAAATCTGCTGGCATAAAAAAGCTAAATTCCATGCATGTTTGTAAAATTCTTTTGTCAAACTCTGGTTAAATGATTTTTGAACTGTTTGGAAATTTCAAGAACTTCAATACCCTTCAATAATGGCAAGAACTAATTATTCGGCAGGTACAAGCTGAATTGTATAATAAATCTAAGGTGAAATGCTTTCATCTGCCATGGGAATCCGCCACAGAAAGTGAACTTGAAGACTACTTACCTGACATCATGTAATTACTTCTCTTATCTTCTAATTTATATATTTTCTTTTCTGCCAATGTCTATGGTGAATCGCCAAAAGTCTTTCCACCACTAGAACAAGTAAATTTAGCTAATAATTATTGTTACAAATACTTTTATCTGTCATTTATAGCCTCTCTTTCTGAATCCATTGCTGTTTTCCTAATTTATTTTCCTACAGTTTGGGAGCAGATGTTATTTATGATCCATCCTGCCTTCCACACCTTCTTCGAGTGCTTGTCATTCTTTTGAAACAAAAGAAAGCGTACACTCAGACTTGGGAAGAGAGTTGTGAGGGCCGATTGCAAGATGCTGAACACATTGATGTCAACGGCGCTTCTGAAGGGAAATCTCTCTTTGCCCATGATATACATTGTGTTACCATTCAAAATGGCAACAGAACTGATCCTTGTCATGTCGAGGAACTTCATGGTGGTTCTTCAGTTGCCAGACTGATGAAATGTCCCGTGGCTTATATTGCCTCGGTTATTCGCAATATTGATACTTTCAATTGTTTTCTTAAACTAGCAGAAGAAGCTAACCTTGTAATCGCTGACATAACTGAAGCGCTAGTGCCCTTAAATTTGCTTCCATACATGCAGTCATACAACCGATCAAGTATACGTTTATTTACTGTAAAATGCAAGTAACAACCTTGTGTTCTTCCCTTCTATTCCGTTCCTTTGGCCAACAGTGTCGTCTCTCTTGCGTTGTTTCCCATTATATGTTACAAGTTGAACTCTCATCTATTGAATCTTTTTAGAGCTGCATTGTACTATATGAGATTCTATATTGTATAATGATTCTTGTTCAGTCTGACAGCTGATTAATTGTTTATGTGACTTGTCACACTACTGCAGAATTATAAGATTTTTTACTGGATCTGGATGTGGATTGCCTTTATTTATATTGTTTCTATCCCCCTCATCATATTCAAGAAATCCGGTCACGGGTGGGGCAAGGTTAATAAGTTGACTTGGTTTATTATTATTATTATTTTGTTATTTAGTTTATTTTAATAAGTTGACTTGGAATATTATAATATTATCCTTAAACTGAAGTTCCAAGAAACACCCTCAACTGAGCTGCTTGCATTTCCCTTGATTTTTGTCCTGGGTCACAATTTCCCTCCCGACAAAAAGCTCTTTGGTGCCGTATGATAATAATGAATGTAATGGTAGAAAAGAGATGTAAGTTTCATTACACTTAGACGATCTTTGGTTGAAAATGTTTAAACATTTTTCATATCGGATTCTAGTTGAATCACCATCTGTTATTTATTTTTCTTAGAATTATTTATAGCTAAAACAGTATGAATTACTAAGTTATTAAATTGATTTGTGTATAATCACGTTAAATCAAATAAATTATTTTTTAATAAAATAATGTCAAGTTGATTTGATTGGTGTTAACCGAGTTTAATTAATCAAGTGACAATTAATCCATTAAATCAATTAGATTTGACTGAATGAATGAATTTATTTTTCACCTTAAATCAAGGCACGATAAGTTTAATAATTATGGTATCATATTGAATCAGAATTTAACAGAAGAGAGGAATAATTTCAGTAATACAGTAGGATCAAAGGAAAGTGATCGAGTGATTTTCCTTTAAAAAATGTGCTGACAGGGTCGTGGACAGTAAGTGACAGCATCCATCTGACAGCGAAAAAAAAAACAACAAAAGGTCAAGTACCTTATCATCTTCGAACAAGATTATGTTCCTGTTCTCGTCATCATTTTTCTGACAACTGGGCACAACTACTTTTATGGTAATCCTACCATGGATGTCAACATATTTTTCTAACTCTCCTCCAAGAACCCCATTAAAACACACTCAAGAAAGTTGATAAGAATCACTCAAAACATGGTTGGGCAAGAGCAAGGAGAGGGAGAAGTAGAGGTGATTCACTCATGGTCTGCTCCAAGATCTCTTAGCACCAGTCTCATGTACTCTTTTGCTCAGGTTTCTAACTTTCCTTTTACTGTCTCTGTTCATCTTGATTTAGTTCTTGATTGGTTGATAAGAAAATTGAAAAGGATAAGGAAAAGAATGGAGTGGATGATAAGTGAAATTGGGGTTTTGTGCTTTGTGTGTACTTGATCAAATTTGTGAGTTAGTGGACCCTTTTAACTTCTGGGTTTTGCTTACGTTCTGCGAACACATAGATGATCCATTTTGTTGGGTTTGCTTGTATTTATGCTACATGGAGGAGTTGAGTTGAAAGGATTTATGGTTTCATGCCAGCCTGTGAAACCTATTTACTGTGTCTTTGAATTAAGACAGTACTCGGCCTAGCTAGATTTCATAAACATGTTTCGCTATTGATTTCTTTTTATTTGTTCTTCATTGTTAATGTACTAAAACTGTCTGCTTTGATTGTGCTGTAATTAGAGGGATGACATGGAAGTGCTTGATGAACCTCTCTATGCGACTTTCCTGAAGGTATCTGATGTTGAAAGGCCATACAGGGAGGAGCTTCTGTCCAAAATGGTATGCTAAATGTTGTACTGTCATCCGTTTTCTTCTTCTCTTCCTCTCATTTTGATAAATTTGCTGCTTGACTTGCATTTTTTGCACCAGTAGTTCTTCGGGTATCACTTAATTTTACAAGCAGTGTAGTTTTTGTCTAGTCAATAAATAATTTGGGTTAAAATTAAGTGAATTGGATCAATGTCGAGAGCAAGCACTTGAGTAGAGAAGACTTTATATAGATTAGCCTTCCTATGAGTGTGTTTGGCAGGACTAAGTTTTCTTGATAATACGCAGAAATAGAACTTGACCTGAGCTCTCTTCTTTAGGATTGGTCTCTTCTTTAGATAGTTCTTCTTTCCCCTTTTGCATATAATGAAATATTGCATATCAATGTTAAATTCCTTTTTATCTAAACCCAAAAATGAGTTGTGGACAGTCACGGCCGAAGTTTTGTGCTTTAGGTAGCCTTGCAACATTGGAGGGGTTGTGTGGGTTCCTGTCATTGGAGAACCTGAAAAATGACTTCATGTTTTCTGTTGATTGTAGTCATTTTCTTTCCCATTGAAAACTTGATGCATTATCATCTGATATCTTATTTGGTCACCTTCTTTTCCTCTTTTTTTGATTTGCATAATCTTCTGTGTTTTTGGTATTCTTTTCCTTTTCTTAACATTAAAATTTTGGTTTTCACTCTGAAATAGGAATCTGATGGAGATAAGGTTGTAAAAGAGATAATTTTTGCTCCAGGAGAAAAGAAGTACCGGTTTTGTAAGGTAATCTGCAAGCTCTTTCATCAATCAGGCACGATTCCAGGAAATTAGTATTGAATTTCAACTTTGTTGTTGTGCTTGAATTTGGTTCTCATAATCATATATTTAGTTTCTGCCCCTTGCCTTTCCCTCCTTTTAAATAAAATGACCGAGCATATGCCTTCTACTTAGAACCATAGTCTATTTTGATCACATTTTCCAAATTCATAAAAGAGGACAACTTTTCTGCTATGCATGATGAGTAGAAGCCCTATCAAATGATTGCCATGATTTTAATCTAGTAGATACAGTAAGATGGTCTCTCTGCTGTTGTCAAAACAAAATAATTGCCTTAGTTCCTGTGCCCAGCAGTTACCAACCAGTTAACTGTTGGTTCGTTTGTAAACTCCTTATATGTTGGTATTTTTGAGGGCTGGGATTCAATGGACAGAAAGTTCTAGATGGTAGAATGTAGGTTGCTTCAGTCAAAATAATATGCTGTTAAGGACCGAAGGGAAACCCATTAGAAATTAGCTGATTAATTCCTAAATATGAATGGCTAAGGATTCTCTAGTTCTGTTGCTGATAGGGTTTTTCTGCAGAAAGGAAGGCTCACTGTTAGTTTTAGCATCTGCTTTAGTTTTTAATTATAGCATTTACTTTAAGGATATTTAATTTTGGCTTAATTTAGTCATCAACTGAAGCGACTTTAAATCATGGGTTAATTAATTTAACTTTGTGTTCATTTTTCATCAAATTGTTTTCATATCAATGTCTACAGCATATGTCAAAGCAACGGTTACCTGGTTTGCCCAGTGATCTAATAAAGAAAGGAAAGCACTTCATATTGATACGTAATCCCCTTGATATACTGGTAAGATGGTTTGCATTTGCAAGCATTCCATTTTGCTAAACAATGGCTTTGTTTTCCCAATCTCACTGACGTGTTTGTTTACTAGTCTTCTATCTTTTGTTTGCTATCAGCCATCTTTTGGAAAGGTTGTACCTCCATCCTTTCTTGATTTAGGTTTGGCAGAGCTGGTCTCCATATACAATGACCTCTGTCAGTTGGGAAAGCGCCCACCTGTTATTGATGCAACAGACCTTGCACAAAATCCTGAGGTTAGAGAATCTGCTAACTGTGCATGATTTACTCTGAAATATTATGCGCATCAAAAATGAAATAAAGGGACACTTTCCATGGTTTTTACTTTTTGTGGACCTTTGACAGTAATTTCTGAATTTTTCTCACAGTAATATCATTGAGAAAACTTCTGTCGCATAAAAATTATGCTTAAACCTTTCTTGCACATCCTCATTTTGCACTTACTCTGTGGTAATTGTTTATTTGTATATTACATGATGTTAAACTTGTCTATGTGCAGGCTACTTTGCATAGTCTTTGTGAAGATTTGGGTATTCCTTTTCAAGACTCAATGCTCAGGTTTGCAGAAATATTTCCATTGGAAAGTTATTTTTTCTTTGGTCTCTTGACTGTTCATGTTAAAAGCTTCATGTGTTCTCACTTAGGGAATCAATGGTATTTAAAGATTGACCTTAGCATCCGAAGTGAAGTTTCTTACTCCCAGTTCCTAAGATTTTTACTTATCTTGTTCACAACTTCCTATTTATCATTTGCATTTTTGGAGATATTTTTAAACTTTACGAATCCCTTCATCCACCAGATGTAGGAATGATGATTCATTCTTTTCTATAGAAATTATATTTTGATTTTGGTCTTGACAAGTTTTCATTCATTGTCAGATGGGAAGCTGGTCCGAAGCTGATTGATGGAATGTGGGCTCCATGGTGGTACAAAAGTGTGCATAAATCTACTGGTTTCTCATCAACAAGAAAGTATCCTGAGGTATTTGCTCTGTGAATTTATATTTCAATGCGAACACAAATGCCATGCAGCCACTGCTGTTTCAATGGAACTTAGGAATAAAATTCTTTACTGAAGGCTTGCATTCCATAAATCATGTAATTAATCTGTTCTGGTCCTTCTGGATCTCACATAGGTCTGCATCATTTTAGACTTGCTTGGTGTTCAGAATGCCTGATTGATTTGTTTTGGTGGAAACTAGTAAGACAAAACATTTCCAAAAGGCCGATAGATTGGTTGATAATTTTTAGAATTCTTGTAAATGTGGAAATTTTCTTCCTACTTCTCTTTTAAAACGATCCTTATGTGCTTTCCATGATTTTCCCAGCCATTTCCACATTCTCACTATGACTTGCTGGAGCAAAGTCTACCTTTGTACAACTGGCTCAGACGCCACGTGAGACAGGCATCAACCCTATTGAAGACACCCTTACCTCCACCTGACCTTCCAGTCCCTGCAAATGAGAAGCTGCTTGCATGGGTTGGTGATGAAATTCTACCCCGTGAAAGTGCCAAGGTACTTGATTATAGAACAAGTTTTGATCCATTGTTCAATGAGTTGTAGTTTCAGAATTTGTCTTGTCTCCTGCATCAGGTTTCTGTGTTTGACTCAGTTGTCCAAGGTGGTGATTCGGTGTGGGAGGGACTTCGAGTTTACAGAGGGAAGATATTTAAGCTTGAAGAGCATTTAGACAGGTAGTTAAAATTTTGGATCTTGGTGTGCATAATGTTTATGCGGAAGAAACTTTTTTACTCAACCATTTAGGTTTAACTTCTGATCAGACTGTTCTAATTCGTGTATTAAGGATGCTTCTATATCACCCAAAATGTTGAAGCATTGCAGTAACAGATGAACAGTGAACTGAAATTTAAGAAATCTGCTTTAAGGTACTGTTATTGAAATGGAATATAACTACAAAGCTCTTAAACTTGTTACAGATAACTGATTAGTCATATTTTTTTTAACCAAAGCTCATTTTATCTTTATTTCTTCATTTTTTTTTTGACTTTGCTTTTTTGATCTACATACCCAATGGTTTGTTCCCCAGTCTTTGATCTTAGGTGGCTACCTTTTGCTTAACATTTCCTTCCTTGTAGTTGATGAACTGGACCTAATTTTCTTGGTGAAATTCCACTAATAAGTGTGATGGTCTTACTGATGGCAGACAGAACATTTCCATCAATAAAAATCTGAGTTGGATTTTGTTTCCCTTTCAATTAGGTTGTTTGACTCAGCAAAGGCTCTTGCTTTCAAGAATGTTCCAACTCGTGAAGAAGTAAGGACGTGAAGATGAATTGAATTAAGGTTTTTTGATGTTTGAGTAAATGGAAGTTGCTTATTCTCTTCCCTTCTGCCTGATCGTATGCAAAAAGGCTGATCAATTAAACTTTTCTAATGCTTGGCATTCAATTGCAGGTTAAGGAAGCCATTTTCAGAACATTAATTAGGAATGGAATGTTTGATAATTCACATATTCGACTATCCCTCACAAGAGGAAAGAAGGTTTATGTTGCAATCGTTTGCATTTCCTATCTATTTAGTTAAATCAATCTATATTTTAACAAGAAATTTTGTCAGTGCTGCAATTTTTTCACTCTTTTAGAATATTGTCTTCTTTTCAGGTTACTTCTGGGATGAGCCCAGCATTTAACCTCTACGGCTGCACCCTAATTGGTAAGCTTAATTCCTAAACTTCTAAGCTATTTAAGAGTGACTCTGCTTTGCCACTGCTCTTGTTTTGACACATGCATGTTTTCCCAGTACCAGAGTTACTACTTTTAGAATGTAGATGGTAATACATCGGCTCATATACAATTGGGATGATTTTTCCTTTCTTTTTGATGTTGGGGATAGTGCTTGCTCTAGAATTTACTTCCATCACGGGCTTTCTTTTGATCCACATAACGTTTTTATGAATTGCAGTGCTTCCAGAATGGAAACCCCCTGTATATGATAATACACATGGTGTAACTCTGGTGACTGCTACCACACGGCGTAATTCACCAAATGTAAGATTTTGGGCTTTTCTATGTCTTCACATGACAATTTCACATGTTTGAATAGCTTCGTATGGCAATTTTTTATAGTCTCTTAGTTCATACTAATCAAAGTAATCTTACAAATCATTGTTGTAATGATTTTGAACAATATAGTAAACTTCCCTTATCAACCTGAAAATTTAAGTCTGTCAGGGAACACTGATGTGAGATCGCTAAAACACTGATTTTAGACTTTTATGAAGTGAGAAAAGAGAAAAGGGATGAATGTGCTTAAGCATTATCCATATGGGTATAGCAACATTGGTGTGTGTGGTGATCTAGGCTTTTTATTATTTATGTATCTTACTTTAAGTTGCTTTGACGGTTTTCTCTTCACCAGAATTTGGATTCGAAAATTCACCACAACAACCTGCTCAATAACATACTTGCAAAGGTATTGTCCTAATTTCTGATCATTTGCTCAAATATCTTGTTTTCATATCATGTTCTTTTTTTTTTCAAAGTTTCATTTTTACACTCACTTACCATGCAGGTCAGGGAATTTTTCTCATTTATGTTCTTACCAGTACATATGTTTATTTTTTTCCTGAAACCGACCCTTGACATCA
>Ga0307517_10006186_pt1 | contig 17819 bp, 10 predicted proteins | sample 23_EM_MG_FD_194515 | JGI IMG/M metagenome (GOLD analysis project Ga0307517, IMG submission 194515) | Populus trichocarpa ectomycorrhiza microbial communities from riparian zone in the Pacific Northwest, United States - 23_EM | ecosystem: Host-associated > Plants > Roots > Unclassified | place...
AAAAATTCCTAAAATATACGCTACGGGGCCCCCCCCCCCCCCCCCCCGGGTATCTATGGTCTCTCGATCGCGAACCTATCTGTTACGTTCGAAACCGCTGAGCGACAAAGAAGGTCCGCTCTCCGTACTTAAGTCAATAGAGCGGTGGGTTGGCAGGTATCCATTAGGCACGACAACGTACTGTCCATCCGGCCATCTCATTTACGGTAACCGTCCCTATTGTAGGCGATATAGTTTTTATATTGTCGTCGACGGTGACCTAGAAAATCCAGGCGCTATCATACACCAGTTTCCCTCTATCTAAATAAGACTCTATATGTTGGTTGTCTATCATTCGGGGGAAGGAGGGAAAGGGAAAAAAAAGACCGCGAGATAGAAAAGGAAAGAAAAAGAGGGGCCCAGGCAAGAATCTATAGGTGGAGAAAAGTTAAATGATAGGATGAAAACTGCAAGCTTAGACTGGACCTTCTCACAACAATAAAATACTTTCCCCCGTTATCCCCTGCAGTATTGATAGTGCCGAATTTCCTTACATCACTCTAGCATACCTTTCCTTCGGCCCGCCACAAAAACACTGTTTGGGCATGGTTTTTTTCCTTGGCTGGAGGAAATTAGACGCAATGGGAATACGCGTACCGGCACTTGTCACATCCGGGTACCCTTCTGTTTGAGTTTTTCTTATATAAGCTTAAGTTAGGATCTGTGAGCTTCTGCTCAGAGTAGAGTTCGGTGTTAAAGGGGAGCTATTCCATTGTATAGAGATAAACCGGTGTGGCTCGAAATTCCCATCATATTTGTTTTTTTAGCTGTTCATTTTCTACAATATATTGTTTCCCCTCCTTGGCACTAGAAGCGTGGACGCGACGGGTGTATAAATACCGGTTTGGAGGAAAGAGTACCACACAGCGCAAGCGCTTCCCATGGCCGTGCAGGACGATAGAGCTCAGTGCAGGGACGGATGGGTTGAGGTTGGCGCCAAGGCGTGATTGGATAAAGTAGCTGGATGGATGTTGGAAATCGCGAGATGATGCCTCGGTATATTCACGTTATTGTTTTATTTTTCGGATAGTTTTCGGGATGCGCTTGATGCATCCACCGTAAGGAGAGCAGAAGGGGAGCGGAGGAGCCGGAGGGAAGCGTGAAAGAGTCGGATACCCGTAGTCTATGAACAGTGGGAGTCTTTGTCGTTCTTTCGTTAGCGCGGAAGTACGCAAGGGGGGAAAGGGAGACGTACGGGGAAAGAGAATGGATATGTGTACTTGTACTCGAGTATGTGTGGTGATCCATGGAAGGAGAGGAGGACGACTTTGCTGTGGTTTATAAATACTCCTGTCTTTACAGTTAGTAAGTTGAGTGGGATAGTGAGCGATGGAGAGAGTTGGACGAAAAAGAGAGAACTTCCCCACTCGGGATTGTAATGCTGTCGGATTGGGCAAGCATGGACGTGTAGCTCCCTCCCATCTTCCACCCGAGTAGATGAACTGGCTCTTGAACTACTCACCCATAGGTCGTGGTCTGGCGATCGTATTTTCGTTCAGTGAAGCCCTGGCTGGCGTTTCGTTTGGTTGCGGTCGCCGTCGATCCGTTAATCCGTTTGAAACTGGGGAAAAAGCAAAGCTTGGCATGGTTACTTTGCAGAGCCGCACCTAAATTCCGATAGTGGTCCCCGTCTCAGTAGTCGAGACACCGGTCCGGCCACCAAACCTCAATTGCTACGGCGTCACTTCAATGCTAAATTTCTATATAGCCTGTCGCTAAGGACTTGTTGTCGCGGGCAAGGGGACTTCTATTGTCCAGTTACTTCACTTTACCCTCAAGAGTACTACTAGGCTCACTACCAGCTCTCTGGCACAGCTCAATCGACAATTGCGGGAATCTGCCTATCATCTGGATTCGCAGTAGGTCCAGCCAGTCCCTCTCCCGATCTCCAACGCGCACCCTTTCTCATTCTCCAACGCGCCACTCCTCTCGGCTTCCAACACGTACCGCCTCTCAGATATTATTTTCTGTACTGGGGAATCCACCCAAAAAGGGACCCTTCGGATTGCGCAAAATTACCTACGGTGAGGACTGCGGTAACCACTTGTGTGTTAGTATTATCTCGAAAGCGCAGAAACCGTATGTTAACCCTATTGAACCCGATAGGCTTTCCCCACTCAATGGTCCATACTATGCACTACCTTCGGGATTGCTAAGATTATAGTAGTATGGTAGAGGTGGAAAGTTGTGATATCAACCAAAAGACAGCATGGATAATACACCTCTCGCGTGGGCTGCTCGGAATGGACACGAGGGAGTGGTGAAATTACTACTCGGCCGAGACGACGTCGACCCTAACAAGCCAAATGTGGAAGGCCAAACACCACTCTGGGGGGCTGCCTACAAGGGGCACTTGGAAGTGGTTGAGGTATTGCTCGGACGGGATGACGTCAACCCCGACAAGCCAGATCAGTTTGGCCGAACACCGTTCTGGGTGGCTTCCTGGAGTGGGCACGAGGAAGTGGTGAAATTACTACTCGGACAGGGAGACATCAACCCCGACAGGCCTGATGAGGATGGCCAAACACCGCTCTGGCAGGCTGCTTACAATGGGCACGAGGGAGTGGTAAAATTACTACTCAAACGGGGCGACGTCAACCCCGACAAGCCAGATGCGGAGGGCAAAACACCACTCTCACGGGCTGCTTGCAATGGGCATGAAGGAGTGGTGAAGATACTACTTGGACGGGACGACGTCAACCCTGACAAGCTAGATGAGCTCGGCCGAACGCCACTCTCGTGGGCTGCTTGCTGTGGGCACGAGGGAGTTGTGAAATTACTACTTGGGCGGGACGACGTCAAACCCGACAGGCCAGATGTGGGCGGCCGTCGACCGCTCTGGTTGGCCGCTCTCGAAGGGAATGAGGGAGTTGCGAAATTACTACTCGGACGGGACGACGTCGACCCCAACTGCCCAGGTGAGGGGGGCGATGCACCACTCTTGCGGGCTGTTTACGGTGGACATGAGGGAGTGGTGAAATTACTACTCAGCCGGGGGGATGTCAACCCGGGCGAGCCAGATGAGAAGGGCCGAACACCTCTCTGGTGGGCTACTCGACATGGTCACGCGGGAGTGGTAGCCCTACTACAGCCTCTAGAATTTGCCACTAACGGGACGGCCTAAGTCCGAAGAGGCATTGCTCCCCTTCCCGCCCCCAAATATATTACAACAGCCTATGCGATATTCTCACTATGACTACAGCTATTCCATAAAGCTGCTTGTCGCCGCCACTGCCTCCTTCCTTTTACCCCACCCAACCTTCTCCTGCCTTTAAAAACCTACCTCATCGTAATTCCCCTCTCGCCCTTCCTTCCAGAGCCAGCCTGCCACAAAAACACTGCTTAAACCCTCTTTTTCCCCGCCGGAAGCAAATCGCACGCGATGGGAATGCGCACCCATCATCTACCCTCCAACGCTCTATCCAGGCCTTGCTTATGGAGTCAAGTTAGGATTTGCGAGCTTCCATTCAGAATCTAGAGTTCAGCGTGAGCGGAGGGCTATTTCCACCGTATTTAGACACACGCTGGTTTAGCTTGAAATTTCCACCATATTCACCTTCAATGTTTTCTTTTTTCGGTTGCTGACCACTTATTCCTCTTCCAACTTGTAGTTTCCTCTTCCCCTCTGAAGTACAGATGCGGCGGTGGTTTAGATAACGTTACACAGGGGAAATATATACAGTGCGAGTATTTCTAGTTCCCTTACAAAGCGACAGGTGAGCTGGTTGTCGACTAAGTGTTAATTTCTTCCCACAATGAGCATGGTTTAATAAAAGTCATACTTACCTGGAACGCCCTCCGGGTATGAGTGCGGGGGTTATATTGGAAGGCTGTCCGTTTTGCCCATCAAGGGAAATTAATAGGGTAGAGTCTTTCAACTATGAGATTAACTCCAGTCCCACAAGCGCCGTATAAACTCCAAATACTCTCTGTGTAGCCAGTTATTTGACAGAATAAAAATAGGTCACCGAGTGGCAATTGGTGTGGATAGCGGGCCTGTTCTCTTCTTCTTGCTTGCTAAACTAGCGATAAGGAGAGAAGTATTTATGAAAAACATAACCAAGTCATCCTGATCCTTCCATCAATCACCACACATGTCTGCCTTCTTCCCCGCATGTGCCGCACCACAATAGAAGCAAAAGAATGAAACGCTCTGCACAATTCCCTAACAAAAAAATGCATCCAGCAGACTCCCACTCCCCTTCGCCTTTAGTTCAATGCCGGACCTTTGCCTTCCCTTCGTCTCAATAGCATTCATGCATTCCTTTGACTGTCCATACTCCCGCCCGCCCATCAACGAAAAACAGCCTTCCAAGCTTCCGAGCTTCCATGAAACAAAAGAAGCTATAGCCAGAGCATGTTGGGTAGCATCAACCGATCTCCAACACCTGGCCCTTCTTGGTCGTCTTGGGTACCTGCCACCTACCTAGCATGCGAATCTGGAGAGCATCACTCGGCCTCCGCTGGTATACTTTATCCAGTCCGCCCACACCGAATACACTACTCAGGTTGCTCAACAGGGCTCGGACGCTGTTGTAATCTCGGCTTCCTTTGGTCACAAGTGCCTGGCCCGAAGGCACGATCCCTATTCGTATAGTGTAACTACTGCAGAGTGTATAACGAGCTTTTCAAGCATACCCGGCATCACACCTCAATTGATAAGAGCGATTGAGAAAACCCTGGTGCTGCGCAATATCTACTTACGGACAAATCGAGATATCCCCTCCACTCCGGGTCACTTTCTGCGGCGCGCAATTTCTTCTACTCACAGCATTCTGTCCATGCTCAAGTTGGGCGTTACGAACCCGTTCGATCTCCCGAGTCGGGCTGGAAAATATTCCTTTCCCCTAGGATAGAACTGTTTGAGCATCACATAACTCACCCTGTTGCAACTCAATGATACCATACCAAAAATTACAGCAGTAAGGTCCGATACTGGGAAACGGTGTCCCAGACTATCAAATTTGATCACGAGAATATTCTCTTTTACTACAGGAGTTCATTTATCAGAACTTTCCGCAGAATGAAGGTTCCTTACAATAAGTAGGTTTGAGATGGTCGACCCGTAGAAAGTAAATCACAGTTGGACAAACGACTTAAGTATGAACCTCTGGTGGCACATGAGGAGGATTGTGCTCAAGTGGGCGCTACCGCTGAGCCAGGTTAAATCTATTGAGTTCCCTTCCGTGATGCTACGGTTTGATTATTCATATTCAAGACCTAAATTGGGTCGCCTTTTCCACTTCTGTGGGCTATGCGTAAACCGCCCCCATACACCTATGTTGAGATCAAAGGTGCTTTCTATATCGACCCGGCGAGTTTACGGCAAGTCATCATACCGCATCATATCAGGTCGGATTGTATACCACACAACAATATCATTTAAACACGGACAATTGGGTCATTTGGTGACTAGACAGAGGCTAAAATTCACCAAATTGCAGGTTTTCGAGCTATTATACAACCCCCCAACCACTATAACTTTAGGCGGAAACAGCATGGAAAAAATTCAAAAAATATTTTGCCATAATAGCATAATATCACCCACACAAAAAAGAGTGAGGGATTATTTTCAAGAAATGTCCAAGGCCGAGTTTCATGATATATGTGGAAATATAATGGCACGAAAACCTACGGTTTTGGTGTTTTTTTGGCCCTTGTCTAGTTGCGGAACGACAATTAACTGATTGTAGGCACAAGCGAGTGATAGTCTATGACGGCACTGTGAGATGATGAAGGAAATAGTGGTAATAGCCTAGTAACCTGCTTGGAGATAATAGCGGTCAATTTTAGCAGCTTCGGTGAGCAGCCTAGAGCAGAACTAAGCCTTTTTTCTCATATTGCTGATTATAGTAGGTTCGCCCGCGTTTTGGATACGGTATGTTGATAGTGTCACCGGGAATTTTCTCTGACGCCTTGGTTGACCAGTTGAGTGTAAATCTTGGATCCCGAATTATCCTAGGGCCCGATAGGAGATCATTCGTCAGAATATTTAAAGGCTCTTGGAATTACTACTTAGGCTAGCCGTAGAAATAGAAATTGATTTTGACGAACTTCTCAATGGTTAGAGAGATGGGGTAGATTATAGCAAAGGTAGAGAGACCTCCCGCGACACAGCACTGCACTGCGTTGTATGAGAACTGTGCTGTACGTGGCTGTTGTGATTAATATCAGAGAGCAAGTTCCTTATTTTCAGGGAATCTGGACCTGGTGGGGGGAAGAGCTTTCCACCTTGTGCTGACGTCGTTAGCGGCTCTACTGCTTTGTTTTGAGTTCGGCGATTTCTTGGTTTATCGACAGCTTGATGTGCTTGTATATACTAAGCTAGGCCATTCCACTGGAGGTGGTCTAGGGTGTTCATTCGTTGGCGAGCTTCGTGCTGCCACAGGATAGAACTTAGAGAGGTGTGGAGTAGGTGCTGAAGAAGTGGCGCTTGGGAGAGAGAAAGGCTTGGCATTTCCACATTTGCAGTGTAGATCTCACTCCAACCTGGGCCTTTTGGTACAATCTTACGACTCACTCAACCCTGCAAAAACATGCTTCGGCTACGGTATCTGACTTCGCAACTAGTCGCGGCTCTCTCAACCAGTCCCTCTCCCAATCTCCAACACACACCCTTCCTCGACCTCCAGCCCACTCTCACTCGATCTCCAACACAGATCTTTACTGAAATTTTCTTCTTTATAAGGGGGAATCCACGCAAAGCGGTACTTTCCAGTGTGCGGTATCACTTGAGCTGAAGTTATTGGCCAACTCCAATAGCCATATTTCTACTGAAACCCTCTAGAAAGCACGGAAACGGTATGTGTACCCTATTGATTTTGATAAGATTTCCTAGTTCAGTGGTCTACACCGCGCATTATTTTCGGGATTGCTGATATTGTAGCTGGTTGGGAAGGGTGGAAGGTTGTGAGATGGGCCGGGGGATTATTCGTAATACACCTCTCGCGTGGGCTGCTGGGAATGGGCACGAGGAAGTGGTGAAATTACTACTCGGGCGCAACAACGTCAACGCCGACAAGCCAGATCAAGACGGTCGAACACCGCTTTCGTGGGCTGCTGCGCAGGGACATGAGGGAGTAGTACGAGCACTGCTCGGACGGAATGATGTCAACCCCGACAAGCCAGATGTGGGCGGCCGAACACCACTCTCGCTGGCTTGTTACAGGCACGAGGGAGTCGTGAAAATGCTACTCGGACGGGACGACGTCGACCCTGACAAGCAAGATGAGAGCGGCCGAACGCCACTCTGGTGGGCCGCCTACTGTGGGCGTGGGGAGATTGTGAAATTACTACTTGGACGGGACGATGTCAACCCCGATAGGCCAGATGATTACGGCCAAACTCCACTCTCGCAGGCTGTTCTATATGGCTACCCGGGAGTGGTAACTCTACTACAGTCTCGAAAATCTGCCGCCGACGGCGCGGCCTAGGCCCGAAGGGTCGTTGCCCTTGCTACCACCACCAGATACCGATACCCTGTCGTACTGACAGCCCATACGCCCTTCCCGCTATGACTGTAGTTGCTCCATAAACTTGCTTGTCCCGCCACTGCCCCTCTCCCCCTACCCAACTCAACCTTCTCATCTCCTTAAAAACCTACCTTATCTTAATTCCCCTCTCACCCCTCCTTCCAGTGCCAGCCTGCCACAAAAGCATCGCTTTAATATTTTTTCTTGGTGGGAGGAAATCACGCGCAATGGGAATGCACACACCCATCATCTACCCGTCCAACCCTCTACCCGGATTTTTCTTATAGAGTCGGGTTAGGGTTTGTGAGATCCTATTTGAAACCTAGAGTTTTGTGTAAGTGGAGGGCTATTTCTACCGTATTTAGATAAGCTAGTATAGCATGAAATTTCCATCATATTTATCACACCTTCAATGTTTTTTTTCAGTTGTTGATCTCTTATTCTTTTTCCTAAACTTGCAGTATCCCTTCCTGAAGTGCAGATGCGACGGTAGTTTAGATATATAGGGGAAATATGTGCTGTAGAGTGCGAGTATTTCTAGATTCCTTACAAAGCGACAGGAAAACTAATTGTTGACTAAGTGGTAATTTGTTTCCACTATGAGCATAATTTAATAAAAGTCATACTTACCTAGAACGCCCTCAGGCATGAGCCTGAAGGTTATGTTGGAAGGCTATCCGTTTTGCCCATCAAGGGAAATTAGTATACTGTAGAGTCTTTTAACTATGAAATTAACTCCAATCCCACAATAGTGTGTGCCACGAGCGGAGAAGCTCGAGGGCTCGAGCCTCAAGAGCCGACTAATTCCTCGAGCCGAGCCAGACTCGAGCCAGGCTCGAACTTTTGTGATATTTGATCCTCTGAAAAGTTTTATCTCAAATCTGGCAACGGGTAGGGCGGAAGGGAACGGGACTGAAAGGGGACAGGTGAAGTGAGGGGCTGGTGACAGCGGGAGCGGACAGGTATCGCAATATGAATCCTAGTTGAGGCCCGGAAAGAAGAAACGGTAATAACTTAATATTTGAAGGGGTTTCCTTATGGGAATCCATTTCCACACATCATTGAAGGCCTAAATGTCAGTGTGTAGTATACCGGTAGTATTGTAGGGTGCAAAGCAAATGTTTCCTCTAACTCTATGGCTTGCACGATTGTTGATTCAAAAGACAGGTATTTCCAAGAAATGAATTGTGCCTACCCGAGTCAGATTAATCCCAACCAAGCTTCGGACCTCTTGAGATCATGGATTTCAATACCAATGGAATCTCGATCCATGAGAATCCTTCCGATTTCCAGCTGTTCTGCCTTTGAGCAGGTGATATCTTGCACCGACTAACAAATTCAGGCTCGAGCCCTGTGGTAAAGCTCGAGCGGCTCGAGTCTCTTTGCTCATCAGCCGAGCCGGATCGAGCCTATGGTCCGGCTCGACTCGAGTCGGCTCGTGATATACACTATCCCACAAGCGCCGTACATACTCCAAGTACAGTACTCTCTGCGCAAGCAGGCATTATTTGACAGAATAAGAAAACGTCACCGGACGGCAACTGGGGTGGATACTGGGCAACTTGTTCTCTTCTTGCTTGCTAAACTAACGGTAAAAACAGGAGCATGATGAAAAACATAACCGGGTTATCCTGATCCTCCCATCGATCACCACGCATGCCCGCTTTCTTCCCCGCATGTTCCGCACCCCAATGGAAACAAGGGAAAGAAACATTCCGACAAGTCAGAGCTCGTCGAGCAACATCAACTGATTTCCAACACCAGGCCCTTCTTCATTGTTTTAGGTACTGAAACGATGATTTCGGGCCCGGAGAGTCGTAGTGGGGGTAGGGGAAATATCCCAGGTGAACCGGAAAGGGGGGAAAGGAAACAAGGAACCTAGAAGTGGGCCAATCGCCGCTCACACCTCGGGCAGCGTAAAGGGTCTTTTCGATAAAGAGGAAAACAACCACAAGATAAAAGTCACCGGGGATCGATAAAAAAACCTTAAAGGGTAAAGTTAGAGATATCTATGCACATGAAAGATCCTCGCCGCCATTGCCCCCCCCCTTGGGCCCTTATACCAGCCAACCAATACCGTAGAAACTGGAATAATTGGACCTCGCGCTAAGAGGTCAAAATAAGGTGAGTCATGCCAAGGTCATACAGAGTAAATTGCGTAATATCAGTTTCAGAATTTACAAACTATCTTCATAGAATATACCTTCCTCCTCCACTACGGCCTCCGCCTCCTCGGCTGCCTCCTCTCCCACCGCCCCTGCAGACTCCTCATCCTCCTCAGAATCAAAGTCCTCAACCCCCCCTACCGACCAGTCTTTCAGCCCCTCCTGAAGGTAACCATTCTCAATTCCCTTGATAGAAATTTCTCCATCACAGCTACCATCAATAGGCAAAGCTAATCCTAGAATCCGGAAAGATCTCCTCACGACCTCGGCTCGCTCCTGGGAGAAAATCTCCCATGCTTCTCCGACCGCCCACGTTGTGAGTATTCTTCTCCTCCCAACCATGCTTCCAACAAGCCTACTTCCCCCGGAAACAATCGCCTCCTCTTCCGATTCTAACTCATCCAACTTTTGAGCTAGAATTTCCTATCAATTCAGGTTCACAGTCAGTTTTACCTCTCCCTCTTTTTTTGTTTTTTTTTTGTTTAAGCTAACCACTTAGTATTGGGGAACCCACATATTCATTTTCTTCTCCAATTTGGTTTCTGCGTCAGGCAGGTTGATATCTGCCCTGCGTGGCCCAGAAACCGCATTTGAGAAGAAAATGAATTTGTGCGTACCACAGGACATGTGAGAGAGAAGCGAAGGATAAGGCATGTGAGTATTACCTTTAAAATATCTTTGAAAGGGCGATTTATGCTAACATCAAAGGGCTGCACTAATGAAGTGCAGCCGCCGGGTATTAGGCTAACGGTAATATCGTTGGCAAGGAAAGTATCAAGTACTTCTTGTGTTTTATGAGCGGCAAAGAGATCAAGAACAAGAAGAGATGGCTGACCATCGAGTATAGGTATAAACTGATCCTCGAGATACTCAAGGAAGTTTTCTGCATTGGCGTAAGCCTTTGCATTAAACCTAACGACTACTCGGGGATCGTATTCCTCCTTTTCCTTTACGACTGTAGGCCCAATCCCTTGGCCCCGGAAAAAGATCAACGGCTTTACTCGGGGAACACCATCAGCGAACACGGTAAGCTGAATCGTCCCCTGTCTCTTATCCCACCCTGACTGACTACTTTGTGCCCAGATTGTTTTCTCACCAATCTTGTTGTAAGTTTGTCCTTCTAGGTATTCAAAGGGAAGAGGCGTTTGGTCCATATTGCTAATATTGGACAATCGATAGGGACCACGAAGTGCAGGTTGGTCCTCGGATTCCGGCTCCTCCTCTGGTCGGAGCTGAGAGTTTCGCCGATTAAATCGAACCCAGTTCCGTATAGCATCTGCAAAGTTAGCTGGAAGCTGACTTGCCTTATTAGTGATGAACCGAAGGGAGATGTGGTGCCAGCTGAGAAAGCTGCGAAACTACCCATTGGAGAACGGAAAGCTGGTAAGCTGCTCCGTTGGGTATACCTTTTTGAAGATCTCATTGCTGATTCTTCGAAACCACCCTCTTCGCACAATCCTACCACTTGCTCTACGCATACGAAACTGATCGTATAACTCCCGCTCTAGTACCTCCCATTTCCTCTTTCTTCCTCCCCCACTCCCCCGACACTGACCCTTTGCCACTTCCTTGAACTTTCCCGCCACCTCATCTTTCCTCAAGCGTGACAAGTTGCTTCTGGCAACTTTGAAGCGCTCCACTACCTCGGCACGTGCTGGCTTCCGTAGTTTGGTTGGGCTACTTCGAATTGAGGGCGTATTCCAGTACGATAATACTCGGAGTTTATAGCTGACAGTATATGTCCGATAGGGATTTTCAACGCGCTTTGGTGGACTTCTTAGCCCCTCTGCCAGTGGTTTTCTCTTTGGGCCTGGCTTTCGTCGTACACCGGCATAGAATCGATCTGTTGAAAGGGGTTCAAGCACTGGCTGGACTTTGGTTCTTCCGGCAGGTTTTGGAGGCATTGCTGTACGATATCTTTTTGGGTAGGCTTTGTTTATAAAATCTTGTGTATAATAGAAGTATATTTTTTAATTGTTTATAGTTAAATGTACATATTTTATATTTTTTTACATTAAATGTTTTTTGTTTGTTTGTTTTTTTCTTCTGGAACGATGAGTCGAGATTGGGAGTCATCAGTTTAAGCTTCTGTCTCAAGTGGTGATTCACACAAGGTGATTACTTTCCATACGCCCCACCTTAATTTGACCTCTTAGCGCGAGGTCCAATTATTCCAGTTTCTACGGTAGTAATCCATCCTAGTCACAGCAACGGACATCACCTCTCCTCCGTATCTAACTAGTCCAGCTTGTAACCTCGCTCTCCATGATATAAAACATAAGAAAAAATTAACTAAGACCGCCGAGCCTATTTTCCTGCCCCACAGTACCAGCTACCTACCTAGCATGCCAATCTGGAGAGTAGCACGCAGCCTCCGCTAGTATACTTAGGCCAATCCGCCCACATCCAAGTTGATTTTCTGAATCCACTACTCAGGTTGCCAAATAGGGCTCGGCCGCTGTTGTAACCTCTGCTTCCTTTGGTCACAAGTGCCTGGCTCGAATTCCCGATCCTTATTCGCGCAGTGTAACTACTGTAGAGTGTATGACGAGTTCCCCGAGCATATCCGGCATTCTATCTCAATCTATGAGGGATTAAAAAGACCGTAGTGCTGCGCGATATCTAATACGGGCAAGTCGAGATATCCCATCCTCCCCGGGCCACTTTCTGCAGCCTGCAATTTATTCTCACAGCATTTTGCCCATGCTCAGGCCGGGCTACGAACCCGTTCGATCTCCCGAGCGAGGGGTAGGAAAATCTTGCCTTTCCCTGGGATCGTAGTGTTCGAGTATCACATAACTTCCCGTGCTGCAACTAAATGATACCGTACCAAAAATTACAGCAGCAAGGTACAGTACAATACTGGGAAACGGTGTCTCGAGCTATCATATTTGAGCACGCGGGATAGTCTCCCTTACTACAGGGGTCAATTCTGCAGAAAGTGCTGATAGCTTAAGGTTCCCTGCAACAGGCAGATTTTAGATCTCCGACCCGCAAGGAGTAAATGACCGTTGGACAAACGACCTGAGTATGAGCCTCTAGTAGCGGATGAGGAGGATTACGCTCAAGGGGGCACTCCCGCTGAGCTGGGCTGGAGCTAGTAGGTTCTATTCCGTGGTTCTGCGGTTTGATCATATATATTCAAAAACTTATAGTAAATTGGGCCGTCTTTTCCACTCCTGTGGACTGTGCGTTAAACGCCCCCTTACACCTATGTTGAGGTCCAAGGGGTTTTCTATATCTACTCGAATAGCTTCTAGTGAGTTCACGGCAAGTCATCATACTGTAGAATACATATTTGGTTGGATTGTATGCCATGCACAAATACTGTTTGATCACTAGCAATTGGGGTCGTTTGGTAATGAGGCAGAGTCCTAAACACACCAAATTGCAGATTTTCGAGCTACCGTTACCCAACTACCAAAGGCGGAAACAGCATGGAAAAGGTTCAAATTTGTTTTTGCCATGCCATAACATCACCCACACAACAGAGTGGGGGGATTTCTCTTTAATTCTCCTAGAGCAGTAAGGAGTGAAATATTGTTCCATTCAAAGTACTCGTACTATACCTGCCAGGACCAGTGTTTTTTGTATGGGAAAGATACATTGCAACACACTGCGCCTAGTTCATATTCCCACAGCTCTGTGCAAACTCCAGACAAAAGCCTGAAATAAATATATATTATACTTCAGATATGCTACATTTTTTCGAGAAATTCCAAAGTCGAGTTTCAAGATATCTGTGGAAATATGATGGCTCGAAAACCTACAATTTTGGTGCTTTCTAGCCCTTGCCTAGTCACAAAACGACCATTAACTTTGAAGAAAACAAACAAAATATAGTTCCATAATCGTGAGAATATATATTTCGCTTCAACTCATCGTCATCGTCTCAAGGTTACGGATGGAGAACTATTATATATACTAAACATTCCCAGCCTCCGGCATTCATTCTGCCATTCCATTCCTTGCCATTCTGCTCATCCCATTCCATATAACTATTCCTTTAGGCCCCATTCCATTCGCCTCATTCCAAACCCAGGCTGCGATGAGGTTCATCCATTCCAATCTCAGATTACTAGGAAGCACGACAATCAGTCCTGACAACGAATTTATTGTAAGGAGGCGAGTGACAGTCTGTGACAGCGCTGTAAACCGACCTGGGAAATAGTGGTGATAACCTAGTAACCTGTTTGGAGATAATAGCGGCCAATTGTAACAGTTTCAGTGAGCAGCCGAAAGCAGAGTTAAACCTCTTTTTTTCTCACAGCGTACTAAATATAGTAGTCCCGCCCGCGTTCTGGATACGGAATGTTGAGAGTGTTGCCAGGAATTTGCTCTGACACCTTGGTTGATCAGTTGTGTAGTAAATCTTGGATCGCAAATTATCCTAGGGTCTGATAGGAGACCATTCCCTAGAATATTTAAAGCCCTTGGATTATGTTGGCGGTAGGAAGAGAATTTGTTTTTGACGAGTATCAGGATGGTTAGAAAGATGGGGTAGATTATGGCAAAGGCCTACCGTGTCAGAGCACCGCACTGGGTTGTATGAGCACTGTGCTGTGCATGGCGGTCGTGGTTGATATCAGAGAGCGCGTTCCCTATCTTCACAGAATCTGAGTCTGGTAGGGGGAAGAGCTTTCTAGCTTGTGCCGACATCATTAAGGACTCTACTGTAGTTTTTTGAGTTCGTCGATATCTTGGTTTATTGACAGATTCATGTACTCGAGTACATGGCTTGATGCGCTTGTATATACCGAGCTGGCCGATTCCACCGGAAATGCTCTGGGGTGTTCCTTCGTCCGCGGTGTGAACTTGGTGCTGCCACAGGCTAGAATCCAGAGGTGTGGTGTTTGTACGGATACACTAAGTTACCGGCAGGCGAGGAAGAAGTGTGATGGGAACAAATTCTTCATGGGGCATTGATTGGGCTGGGCTGGGTAGGAGGAAAGGCTTGGCACTGCCGAATTGAGGATGTAGATCTCACGCCGATCTGCTTTTGAAGTCCCTAGCACTCCGGATAAAGTTCCCCTGATCCCAACGGCGGCAATAGCTACTATACCCGATCGGAACATCGCTAGCCTGTTAATTTTACCAAGAACCCACCCATGGCTGTGGACAAGGAAGCTTCGACTATCTGCAACAATACCTCCAACCCCATCCTAAGCCTTTTGGTATCGTACAGCCCACCCAACCTTGCAAAGACCTACCCAAGCTATCTGGCTTCACGGCCGGTCGCGGCTCTCTCAGCCAGTCCCTCTCCCAATCTCCAACACACACCCTTCCTCGGTCTCCAGCCCACTTTCTCTCGACCTCCAACGTGGATCCTTACTGGAGCGTTCTTTATCTGGGGGAACCTACGAAAAACGATACTTTTCGGTGTGCGGTATTGCTTGAACTGAAGTTATTAGACGACTCCAATAGCCACACTTTTACTAAAACCCTCTAGAAAGCACGGAAACAGTATGTTTACCCTATTTATTTTGATAAGATTTCCTACTTCAATGGTCTGCACTGCGAGTTATTTTCGGGATTGCTGAGTTTGCAGCTGGTTGGAAAAGAGCTGAAGTTTGCGATATCAACCAAAAGACCATGGGAAAAAGCACACCTCTCGCGTGGGCTGCTAGGAATGGGCACGAGGAAGTGGTGAAATTACTACTCGGGCGCAATGACATCAACCCCGACAAGCCAAATCAGTACGGTAAAACGCCTCTTTTGAAAGCCGCTGCGAAGGGACACGAGGGAGTGGTGCGAACACTGCTTGGACGGAATGACATCAACCCCAACAAGCCAGATACTCGCGGCCAAACTCCACTCTTGTGGGCTGCTCGACATGGCCACGTGGGAGTGGTGGAAATACTACTCGGGCGGGAGGGCGTCGACCCCGACAGGCAAGATGAGTGTGGCCAAACGCCGCTCTCATGGGCTGCTTACAATGGACATGAGGGAGTTGTGAAATTACTACTCGGTCGGGGCGATGTCAACCCGGCCGAGCCAGATGAGGGGGGCAAGACACCACTTTGGTGGGCTGCTTGGAATGGGCACAAGGAGGTGGTGAAATTGCTACTCGGACGAGGCAACATCAATCCCGACAGGCCAGATAATTACGGCCAAGATCCACTCTCGCAGGCTGTTCTAAATGGCTACACGGGAGTGGTAGCTCTACTACAGTCTTCAAAATTTGCCACCGACGGCACGGCCTAAGCCTGAAGAGGCACTGCCTTTGCTACCGCCCCCAGATGTTGTACTGATAGTCTATGTTCCGTTCTCGCTATGAGCGCAGCTGCCCCACAAACCCTATTGTCGCCGCCACTGCCCCTCTCCTCTCACCCCATCCTGCCTTCTATCCTTAGAAATCTACCTTGTGGTAATTTCCCTCTCACCCCTCATTCCAGAGCTGGCCTGCCACAAAAACACCGCTTAAATCTTCTTCTCCACCGGCGGAAAGAAATCACGTGCAATGGGAATGTACACACCCATCATTTACCTATCCAGCCCCCTATCCGGATTTTTCTTATGGAGTTAGGTTAGGATCTGCGAGCTTCTATTTGAGATCTAGAGTTTAGTGGAGGGCTATTTCTACGGTATCCAGCCGAATAAGCTGGTATAGCTTGAAATTTCCATATCCACCCTTCCCTTCTTTCTCGGTCGTTGGTCGCTTGTTCTTTTTCCTAAACTTGTGGTTTCCCTTTCCATCCCCTCCGAAGTACAGATGCGACGGTGGCTTAGATATACAGGGGAAATATATACAGTGCGAGTATTTCTAGTTCCCTTACAAAGCGACAGGGGAGCTAACTGTTGACTAAGTCGTAATTTGTCTCCACTATGAATAGGGTTTAATAAAAGTCATACTCACCTGGAACGCCCTCCAGGCATGAGCCTGAAAGTTGCGTTGGGAGCATGCCCGTTTCGCCCATCAAGGGAAATTAATACGGTAGTCTTTTAACTACGAAATCAACTCCAGTTCCCAAGCACTATATATACCGGTACTCCAAGTACCCTCTGTGCAAGCAAGTATTTGACAAAATAAGAGTACTGTACGCCACCTAATGGCAACCGGGGTGGATAGCGGGCAACTTGCTCTCTACTTCTTGCTTGCTGAACTAACGGTAGAGATAGGGGTATATATGAAAAACATGACCATGTCACCCTGACCCTTCCATCACTCACCACACGTATCCGCTTTCTTCCCCGCATGTTCCGTACCCCAATGAAAACAAAGAAACATTCTGCATAATTCCTTAACAAAAGAAATTTATCACAAAGAGTCATGCCCTTTAGTTTAATGCCGGACCTTTGCCCTGCCTTCGTCTCCATAGCCTTCATGCATTCCTTTGACTGTCGATATTCCCCCCGTCCATCAACGAAAAACATCTTTCCGAACTTCCGAACTTTCATGAAGCGAAAGTAACTATAGCCAGAGCTCGCCGAGAAACACCATCTGATTTCCAACACCAGGCCCTTCTTCGTCATCTCAGGCCCAGGCACCTACTAGGCACGCGAATCTGGAGAGCATCACTCGGCCTCCGCTGGTATACTTTGCCCAATACGCCCACACCCAAGGAAATCTCCTGTACGAGGCTGGCGACAGAAAAGGTGAGCAGAATTGCATGTAACAACCCAAACCATGCTACTCCACGCTTTCCATTCAACATATTCTGGGGGTGCAAAAAATTCCAAAATTTGATTCTTTCAAACATCTCTCCAAGCAATTACAGATTATTAAAGAATTATTGGACACTTTGGCATGCAATACTGTAAAGTTGAAGTTGAAAACAGGACTAAGCCTTGCCATTTCCAAGACAAAATGGTCAGAAATTGCGCCAAGACCAATGTACCAACTATTACTCTCCCAACAATTCCTCAACCAGTCTAGATACAGAGTTCCAGAGGGTTAAAAAGTAAAATCTAGAGAATTGCTGTGCAAATGGGCGAATATTGAGCCCAAATTGCTTCACTAGATCAGTGGCTAGAAGGTCGTGAATATGGCTATTCTCGGTGCAATACCCTTACACTTAGCGTTGTTGGCACTTGAAGTGCCTTGTGCCATGCCAATGTGCCCGGCACGGCACAACGATGTGCCAGAGTGTGGTGAGATTGGCCGATGGCACAACCTTGAACAATTCTATTGTCGTAGACCAGT
>Ga0307517_10006187_pt1 | contig 17817 bp, 19 predicted proteins | sample 23_EM_MG_FD_194515 | JGI IMG/M metagenome (GOLD analysis project Ga0307517, IMG submission 194515) | Populus trichocarpa ectomycorrhiza microbial communities from riparian zone in the Pacific Northwest, United States - 23_EM | ecosystem: Host-associated > Plants > Roots > Unclassified | place...
ATCCGGCAATAGTAGTTTTATCTTTCCTCTCCGTCGGCACCTGGTGCCGTAAGATCATTTCTTTTGTCTTGGGGGGCCCGCCGAAGGGTTTGTGTCTTTCTCTGTTTCTGTTTCTATACTTGTTTTTTCCTTACGTGTCTGGAGGAGGGTATTGCTCCGTCTTGCCCTCGTCTTAGGTGCTATTAGGGGGAAGAGTGGGCTCTGGTTGCGGGGGGATTGATTTTTCCCATGAGGGGGTGAAGCGGGTCGTTGGATTGGTTATAGTTTTGTTCACGCCATAGCTAGCGCTCCACGCGGTTTCTTGAACTTTAACAACGAATACATGATTAAAACAAAAAAAAAGAAAAAAAAAAGAAAAAAAAAAAGCCCCCTATTTCCTTGCATCTTTCTCGTCCGCTCCACCTCCAGCGATTGAAATCTCAACACCATGGGAAATCATCGTGAGAGTGTCCTCCGCCTCTGGCCTCCCTTGATGGCTTCTGCCTAGGAGTGTTACGCACCCATCTTTCCCCTTCCTCTCTCTGGGGTCTTTGGCCTCCCCTCCCACGGGGTTCTTGTTTCTGTCTTCGTTTGTTCGCTTGCGTTGATGTTTCTCCCCCTTACCCCGCACTTCGCGACGCGTCTCGCTTAGCGATTTGCACGGTCGGCGAGCCTCCCTCCATCGTCAACACATGGTCGCAGCTTCGAGTTATCGGTGAAGTAGTAGCCCTGGTGGCCCTGCTCTCTGGTATTGCACTCTCTCCTGAGGTGCACGGTCGGTACGGTCGGTTATCGAAAAATCGTGACCTCGTCTCGGTCCTCCGTGTTCGTACTTCTTGGTCCTCGGCGAGCCTTCCCTCTCCCGCTTCCCACGAGTTAGATCCGCTTGCACCGTACTGCTCCATCTAGCTGGCACCTTACTGCCCCCTCCTTCTCCCTCCGCCCTGGGCTTCCCTCTCGTCCGGGATCCTTTCCGGTAGTGACGCCCTCTCTCTTGTAACAAGGGACCACGTGAGAGACGTGGTAATATTGTCCGGTCGGCCCTAGGTCTATCCGTTGTGGCTGGCATCCCCTCTGCTGAGTGGCTCTCCTCGCCGGGTGGCTCCCCTCGCCTTCTTCACCCGCTACGCGATTTACTCTACGATCGCACCTCGTGTTGGTTACGGTATTCCATGGTATTGCACTATCTCCTTGGATGTTCCTAAAGTCTGGCGCGCGCCGATTAAACGGGCACTCCACCCGTGTCTCCGCCTTGCCCCGCAGCCCAGCCGGCTAGGGGAATTGCATTGGGCACTCTGGCGAGAGTAGTTTTATCCTTCAGCTTCGTCGGCCCTGGGCCGTATGATTCTTTTCTTTTGTTTTGGGGGGCCTGCTGAAGGGTTTCCTTGCTCCTGTACATCTTTATGTTGGTTTTCTTCGTGTTTGGCTTTCCTATGCTTTCCTCCCCATTAGTTTAGGCTGGTGGCTGGTGTGCGGTTGGGCCCATACCATAGGGTCTTGGGGGTACGGTCTTTGGTCTTCATGTTTGATTGCTTGCCTACGGGTGGGGGGTATTTGGTTTGTCCCATGACGAGGTGAAGCGGGCCGTTGGACTGTTTTTATAGTTGTGTTTCGGCCATAGCTAGCGCTCCATGCTGTTTCTTGTACTTAACAACAAATACATGATATAAAAAAAAAAAAAAAAAAAAAAAAAAAAAAAAAAGAAAAAAGCCCCCTATTTCCTTGATTCTTTACGCTACCTGGTATTTCTTTCACGACTCTTGTACTTCAGAATATAACGTCTTCTATTCTGATATTCAAGACCCACGCCAAGAACCTACGAACCCTGACCCTGATCTATCGTTACACGATCAGCCTTGACCTGAGATTATTATCTCCGAACCCTCACGCTAAACGAGTGTTATCGTTTAGGATCTTCCTGTAGTTGTGTGCCTTGGACTAACGTCCAGTGCCAAGACCCCGTTACAAGTAAGGAGAGTGCCAACTTCGTAGAAATTGGGTTGCTTGAACAGTTGCGGGGTTGAGAGAGTGCCGTGTGTCGGATATTGTTCTCTTGGTTCCAGAGAGTACTCGTTCTGGCTTTGCCGACATTGCCAGGATTGAGAGGACAGTTATGGCCCAGGCTGAAACGATCGGGTCTCTCCTTTTGTTGACGATCTTCAAGCCAGCAGCTATTATGGAACTATGAGTACTAATAGGTATCAGAATTAAATAGAGAGAGGCTAAATATACTCAATTTTCCTTCTCGCTTTTCACTATTCAATCGCAATTTGAACACGCGTCTGCTAGGACGAGCTGCCAAAGGCAAATCCATTCCCAAATTTGGTGTGCTCAGATTCTGGTTTCCGTGGCGATAATGACTTGAAGGATCGTCATGGTGAAAGTCAGGAAGGCGAGACAAAACATTCACTAGGCCCGCCGGGTTAGCCGGGCTTGGCACCTCAGGGCCAGACCCGGCCCAAGCCCATCTAAAGTTGAGCCCAGCCCAATGAGCCCAGCCCGGCCCAACCAAAAGCCCGGGCTGGCTCAACGAAGCCCGGACCCATTGGAAGGCTTGAGGATCTCCTATAATTAGTTGATTTATATTTGGTTTATTTGATTTGATTTCAGCTCCGCCACTGCCTCTGAGTCAGATAGCCTGAGGCTATCCTATCGTATTGCTATGTTTAGTTTGTTTTATTTGAAAGTTTATATTTAGGATTCCGGGTATGGAATGGTCATGTAACACTGGCGAAGGCTGAGCACTGTTTGTTTATTTCTTTCTTTGGTCTTGCAGGAGTACAGGATTCTCGTATGTGCGCAGCTACTCGTAATGACCGTGATTGCAGGAAGGCTATCGCTCTTGGGTTTTGTATTTAAACCAGTCTCCTGGCTAGCAGGAGAGAGCAGACCTCGACAGACCTTCAGTCTAAGAATACACTTGGTTGAATGGCAATCCCTGAGTTCTATTTGTCCTTCAACTATTATCGCTTACCTCCGGTCCCTTGAAGCCTCCCTTATCACCAGCGCTAGCAGGCCTATCGCCGGTCCTATTGTATTTTCGTTAGACAGGAATAAACCTGTTTCATCGATCAAATAAAGGCATCCATTTTTTCTTTTGTGACAGAAGTGTGATACAGCTGAGTTTAGTGTTTGAAACAATCTTGAGCAGACAATTGGAACTGTAGGATAAGACTCTTTCTGCATAACCAGTCTGAATACTATAGGCACGATAGCAGAATCCCTGGACAGATGATGGTGGCTTAGGCAGTTGGCTTCATGAAATGATTTAGATTAGAGCCTTTGGTCTGTAAAGGTAGAAGTGTAGGTCGTTAAGAGAAATGTGGAATAGCCAGGAACTGTGTTAGCACTGTTACCTCTATCATATGTGAAAATGGAGTTACCCACTGAGGTCATATCTTTGGATTAGGTTAGGGCTAGTTCACATTTGTGATTACTTTTATTATTGGTTGTGCAAGAGTTGTCTTGGCATGGGTGTTTCTCCTTAAATAGTCTTCTCCCTTCTATAACCTGAATACAACAACCATCATATCTTACACATGATAAGTCCACACACCCAACAGCTTATTGTGAATACCAGTTTTACAACTGAAGATACTAATTAGACTATATGATTTCCGGGAATGGATAATCAGCAGACTGCAATGAGCCTATATGACCTCAGCTGGAGTCAATCACAATAGCTGGCACTTGTCCATGCTTAACTTTTGACTTTTGCAAGAGGTGTTTCTTAACAACTCTTATCATAGATGTTTAAAGGTGAGTAAATACACTTATGTAGCAGAGGTAGAGAAGCAATCTCTACAAATTGCTCTCTTGACTGATATACTTAAAACCTGAGATCTACCTTAATCTCTTGTCTATTGCCTACACTTTAACCACTTATCTTTTCCTTTTCAACATACTCACTTCCTATTTTATATTATACATACTCTCACTTCTTATTTTTCCTGCTTGTTGAGTATTGTCATATATCTTGCCTTAGCGCTTACTGCCCTACTCAACTCGGCTTGTGAAAGCACATGAGAATATGAAAGAAGAGTTTTCAGATATGAGTTTACATACCTGATGCCCAAATATTGTCAAATATGGCAAAGAGACTTACAAGCAAATGAAGTAGCATGCAGCCAGACAGTGCAGTAATATATTGCTAGTCTTTCAACTATTCACAAGTAAAGTCCTTCAACTTATGTTAAGCTTGCTAACTTGCATCATTTCAAGCTTACCAAATTGGGTGTCTTGTTCAATTCTACTCACTAGATGGTAGAGTGAAGCAGGCAGACCTAACTATCTCTGTTTGACAATGGCTGCCAGCTTAGAAAATAATTAAAATATGCTAAGAGCAGGATAACAAATAAAGTATAAGCAAACTATGTTTTTCAGAATGGATTTGCGATCAATATGGCCTATAATATACCCCTTACACTGGTCTATATATCTCAATACACCAATATGGATTTCCGGCAGATGTTCACCCTGTTTCCCATGGTTGAAACTACAGACACAATATTCAGAAATGTATTAGAGGACATTAATGAATGTAGGAATCTAGTTTCACTAGATAACTCAATACATTCAATGTTTGATAAAGGGGCACTCACATTGAGTCCATTTACCATTAGTGGTTGACAAATTACTAGGAGAGGCAATTCCAATATCTTACTCATACTTTCAACCATTTGCTTTTATGGCATGATGCTATAAGTTGATAATTGAATGACAGTTGATTACTTGGAAGAACTCGACCTCACGCAATAGTCTAGAATAACACTCTAAATCATGACACAACCACCACAGCCCCTAAAGGGAACACGTGCTTAGGGGCCAGAGTGGTATGCAATACATTAACGCTTCTTATAAAATTACACGCATCAACAGTTTCCTTAGGTGGTTAGTGTGGTTTAATGAGACCTTTACTGGAGTGAACTCATTGCACGATTATTATCTGGGGGAAATTGCGTAATGCATCGGCAATAATTTTAAGTCAGGCCACTCACTGCTCCACAAGGTATATTTATTCTGGTTCGCTCAGTTGTAGGAGACTCAGCTCCTAACAGGTAATCAATCTCCCCTCTCAAACACTGGCTTTCATATGCTCCACATTCAGGTATTTCATAAAGAAAGACTTCGTGTAGGCTTTTTGGGCAAGGGATCACAATGGAGAAGTGAAAAGAGATGTAAAGACGGAGAGTGCGTGATGGTGAAATGAGAGGTCAGGATACAAGTGGTTAACTATAACAATCCTAGTGTCCTTGTATTATATTGTAACAGGTAACAACCTTCATTACAAACGACTTAAGATCTTACAATCTCTTCAGATTGTACAAAACTGGCTTGCTGCCTGGTAGTACCACTATCTCATCAGCTAGTGCCCAACTGTCTTATCTTCACATAGAACTATCACAGTAGTTCGATATTATCAATACACCTCTTCAGACTATCACAACAGTGACAGGTTTCGAGAGTTTGTTGGTAGGATATTCATAGAATTCAAAAGTATTAAGATATTGAGAATTTTATTGCAGCTTCCGAATATAGAAATGTACTTGGATAGTTGAGTGAATATCCTATCTTTCAGGCTTTTCTTTTTCTTTTTTCTTTTTTGCAATCATGTGTTCATTGTTTTTAGATCCAAAAAGCTTCGTGCAGCCCGAGCTATAAATAAAATAAAAGCTATAAAGCAAGCAACAAAAACAAAAGAAATTTACATCACCAATAAGTATCCACTATTGGGCAGGTTTCTCCTCCGCCGGGCCATTGGCCACATAGAAAGAAAAGTACAAACTAGCAGTCGAGGCGTCACAAAAGGAAAGCCTACCTAAGCTACAGGAAAGAAACCCAAACTGCCCTAACCCTCGGCCAGGAAAAAACTCTGAAAACCAGTGGGGACACCGTGGGGGGGGAAAGGTGGAGCGGGAGGGACGACCGTGGAGGGTCTGGTGGAAACATTCCTGGGGGAAATCCCGTGGAGGTCACGCTGAGGAAGGTAGCGAGCCTTTTGAGAAAAGGAAGGGATGCTCAGAGTGGGGCCTCGTGACCGATATCAGTAACGCCGTGCAGGAGGCGTGATCTGTTACTCTGTCTGGAGGGGCAGGATAGGATGGCGTACTCAAAAGTCTCTAGTTCCACGCCACAACGGCGGCAGGAGGTGTCGGCGTCAGGTGACCTCCTGGTTGGGTGGGCGGCCAGGTAGCTTTTCCGGCTTCCATCTGGTGCATCCGCCCAGTTATAAACTTACACAAGCCCATGAAGGACCGTGGGTTCTAAGCTGGGGGATGGAGGTAGTACCCTGGAGTCGGGAAGAGGCTGGCCCACTCCTTGAGGAGGACCTCCCTTACCCTTTTCTTCAGGGCGGAGTCCATGTTGTTCATCAGAGACTGAGTGGAGAGGGTGAGGGTGAGGGCGACAAGATGTGAGTTTATCATAGTCTTCATAGAGAGCCCGTGGGTGAAGGATATCGTTCTGTGGGCCACCGAGTCCACCCGGAGGTGGTTCCTAATAAGCAAAAGAGGGCCTGGCATTTGCCAGTTCAGGGGGAGATAAACGGACTTAAGGCCCCTGGTTAGGGCACTTGAGGAATCAGGCTCCCGATGCGTCGAGAGCGAAGGGAAGGATGTGTGGAGGTGTGCTGTTGCCGGGTTCACGTTGGGAGGAGAGCATACGACCCTAAGCGCCTCAAGCCTCTGGCTCTGGGACATAAGGAGGGAGACCGGGGGGAGACGGAATTCTACCGCGAGTATACCTGTAGGTGTTGCAGAGAAGGAGTCTGTGGTCGATCTCTGGATCTTGTGCAAAAAGGTGTTCAGTCCGGCCATAGTACCTGCACTCGGCGGGAATAGATCGGGCCCGTAGAGTAAGATCGAGGCTAACAGTAGTGTTGCCAGTCTGCGGCTGAGGTACAGGGCCAGGCCGGCACAGGGGGGCTGAGTTGTCTTATCAGGGAGAAGGCCCCTTGGGCTTGGGCCAGGCGGCGCGAGAAATGGGCGGAGGAGTCCAAAGCCGGAGCGAACCAGTACCCGAGCCACCGAACTGAGTCATCTAGGATGGAACCCTTCCCCTTTGATCTGGACGGGAGAGGTGAACTTCGGGGAGCCTCTCTAGCTGGGCGTCCGCCAGGCTACTAGCTTCATTTGGGGGACCAAGAAAAAGACCCCGAGGCGGGATGCCCTGGCTTCGAGTTTCTCAAAGAGCTTCTGAAGAAGGCGGATTTTGCCATGGTAGGAGAGAGTGGTGACCGTAAGGGTGAAGTCGTCCAGGTAAGAAATAATTAGGCCCCTGAGGAATCCTTAAGTGGAGGGTGGCCACCTAGAGGAGGAAGAGGAGCTGTGAGATGGGGGAGCCATGAGGGGCCCCGACATTGACGGGGGCAGGGGACCCTGGGGCCCGTTGGAAGATAACGGTACAGCTCCGCTCACCAAAGAAGGACCAGACCCGGGAGACCAGATATGCGGGTATCCCGCCTGCCCTCAGGATGCGGGCCAGAGTATTGTTGGCGACCTTGTCAAATCCAGCTCTGATGTCCAGGAACAGAGAGGAGACCTTGAGGCGTAGTCTCTGCCGGGATTTCACGTCGTTTGGAAGGATAAGGCAGGCATCATAGGTGCTGAGCCCGAGGAGGGAGCCGCATTGGTTGGGGTGTAACAACCCCTTCGACTGGGCTGCTATCAGGAGGCGGGCTGCTATTATCCATTCAAGGATCTTAGAGAATGTGCGGATGTGGACGATTGTCCAGAAAGAGGAGGGTGACATGTAGGAGGGCTTCCTGGCTTGTCCAGCACCACCCTGTAAGACCCCTTCAGTGAGCCTGGGTGGTACGGTAAGGTAACCAGTGGGGTGAGGGTCTGGAGGAGGATCGAGGGGGTAACCTTGTTAACTTGCTTCCAGGTGGAGTAGAGGATCCCATCTGGTCCCAGGGCCGATGAGCGGGAGCACTTGGAGAGAGCGGACTCTACTGCTTGCGTCTTCAGGGGGGGGGCCTTTGGGTTGGGCCTGAACCGGGGCGGCGGGGAGAACGTCTCCATGGGTGCGAGAAGTTGTCCAGCAGGACGTCGTTCATTTGTTGGGGGGTCGCTACCACAGGTAGTGCCGAGAAGCAGGGTGGCGTGCAACCAAAGGCAAATATCTTGGCCGTCCACAGGTTCTGAGGGGTGGCGCTCAGCAGGAAGGAGGACCAGTGTTTGTTTTTGGCGGTCTTGATTGCCTTAAAATACCCTGCCTTTGAGGTTTTGGCAACATCCCGCGTGCTTGGGGTCTCTTGCTTCCTGACGACTCTGGTGGCCTTATTGAACTTGCGACAGAGGATGGTCAGGTATGGGGTCTACCAGGGCTTGGTGTAGTGGGACGGCCTGGATGCTGGCGTGTGTTCCTTCAGGAGGGCAATGAGTCTATCTAGCGACTCGGACAGCCACTCATCCAGTCTCCGCGGTGTAGGATATGTCAGGGCTGGGGGACCTTGCCATCCTATATTTCAGGCCTTTTTTTTTCTTCTTTTTTTTTTTTTTGGTAATCATGCGTTCATTGTTTTTAGGTACAAAAAGCCTCATGCAAAGCTAGCTATGGAGAGAACAAAATCTATAAAGCAAACAAGATAAACAAAGGAAAGTTACGGCACCAAATGTTTATCCACTATCGCGCAGGTTTTTCCTCCGCCGGGCCATTGGCCACATAAAAAAGGAAAGCACAAACTAGTAATCTAGGCATCACAGGGAGGGAAGGCCCACAGAAGCTACAGGAAAGGAAAACCCACACTACCGAAACCTGGGCCAAGGAACAAACTCGAAAAACCGGGGGAGGCACCCTGAGGGGGGAGAGGTAGAGCGGGGGGGAGGACGGGGGCATGTCTGGCGGGAACATTTCTGGAGGACATCCCGTGGAGCCCATGCTGTTCAAGGTAGCGACGCTTTTGAGTAAGGGGAGAGCCGTCCAAAGTGGGGCCTTGTAACCACTGTGAGTAACGCCTTGCAGGACGAACGATCTGTCATTCGGTCGGGAGGGGCAGGATAGGATAGTGTGGTCAAAGGTCTCTGGTTCCAAGCTGCAACTGGGGAAGGACCTGTCGGCGTCAAGCAACCTCCCGGTAGGGTGGGTGGCCAGGTAGCTTTTCCCGGCTCTCATCTGGTGGATTCGTCCGGCCATAAACTTACCCAAGCCCATGAAGGGCTGAGGGTTCAAAGCGGAGGGGTGGAGGTAGTACCCTGTAGTCGGGAAGAGGCTGGCCCACTCATTGAGAAGGGCTTCCCTTACTCTTTTCTTCAAGGTGGAGTATGCGTTGTCCATCAGAGACTGAGTGGCGAGGGGGAGGGCCGGCGCAAAAAGGTGTGAGTTTATCATAGGCATCTTGGAGAGCCCGTGTGTGAAGCGTATTGTTCTGTTGGCTAGGCTGTCTACCGGGAGGTGGTTCATGATAGCGGGGACTGAGCGTGGTGTTTTCCAGTTCAGGGGGAGATAGACGGACTTAAGGCCTCTGGTTAGGGCGCTTGACGAATCAGGCACCCGATGCCTTGAGATGGAGGGGAGGGAACGGTGGAGGCGTGCTGTCGGCGGGTTCATATTGGGAGGGGAGCACACGACACTAAGCGCCGCGAGCCTCTGCCTATGGGTGATAAGGAGCGGGACTGGGGGAAGACTGGATTCCACCGCAAGTATGCCCATGGGCGGTACGGAGAAGCAGTTCTTGGCCTATATCTGAACCATATGCCAAAAGGTGTTCAGTCGGGCTGTAGTGCCCGCGCCTGGTGTGAATAGATTGGCCCCTAGAGTAAAATGGGGGCTAACAGTGAGGTTGCCAGTCTATAGCAGAGGGATAGTGCGAGGCCGGCGCCGGGGGGGCTGAGGCGCCTTATCAGAGCAAAGGCTTCTTGCGCGAGGGTGAGGTGGCACGAAAAATGCACGGAGGAGTCCAAAGCCGGGGTGAACCAGTACCTGTGCCACGGAACTGAGTTGTGCGAATGGAATAGTTCTCCTCTGATCTGGACGAGGGAGGCGCACTTAGGGGAGGGTCTCTGGCTGGGGGTCCTCCAGTGTATCAGCTCCGTCTTGGGAACTGAGAAGCAGATGCCGAGGCGGGATGCCCTGGCTTCAAGTTTCTCAGAGCTTCTGGAGACAGCGGATATTGCCATCGTAGGAGAGGGGGGCGACTGTGAGAGCAAGGTCGTCCACAAAAGAGATCATCAGGGCTCGAGGGATCCTGAAGTGGAGAGAGGCCACATAGAGGAGGAAGAGGAGCCGTGAAAAGGGGGAGCCTTGAGGGGGTCCGACGTTGACAGGGGCAGGGGACCCTGGGGCCCCTTGGAAGATGAGAGTTCAGCTCCGTTCGCCAAGAATGGACAAGACACATGAGACTAGATACGGGGGTATTCCACCTTCCCTAAGGATCCGGGCCAGAGTGTTGTTGTCAACATTGCCAAACCCAGTCTTGATGTCAAGGAACAGAAAGGATACCTTGAGGGGTGGTCCCTGCAGGATTTTCACGTCGTTCGTGAGGGTAAGGCAGGCATCATAGGTGCTGAGCCCGGGGAGGGAGCCGCATTGGTTGGGGTGTAGCAACCCTTTCGTCCGGGCTGGTGTGAGGAGGCAGGCTGCTATTCTCCTTTCAAGGATCTTAGAGAATGTGCAGATGAGGATTATTATCCTGAAAGAGGAGGGTGACATGTAGGAGGGCTTCCCTGGCTGGTCCAGCACCACCCCGTTAGACCCCTTCAATGAGGCCGGATGGCACCCGAAACTAACCAGCAGGGCTATAGTCTGGCCGAGGATCTTGGGATTAATCTTATTGACTTGCTTCCTGGTGGAGTAGGGGATCCCATCTGGTCCCGGGGCCAAAGTGGGGGAGCATTTCGAGAGAGTGGACTCTATCTCCTCCGTTGTTAGGAAGAGGTACCTTTGTGTGGGGGCTGAGCCCAGGCTGTGGGGAGAAGGCAACCTTTGGTGAGAAAAAATGGTCCAGCAGGATGTCATTCATCTGTTCGGGGGTCTCTGCATCGGGAAGTGAAGGGAAGCAGGTTGGTGTGCGACCAAAAGCGAATTTCTTGGCCGTCCATAGGTTCTTGACTGTGGCGCTCAGCAAAAAGGAGGACCAGTGTGTGTTTTTGCCGGTCTTGATTGCCTTGAAGTACCCCGATTTTGTGGTTTTGGCAACATCCCGCTTGCTTGGGGTGTCTTGCTTCCTCGCCGCCCTGGCGGCCTTGTGGAACTCACGACGGTGGGTGGTTAGGTGGGGCGTCCACCAGGGCTTGGAGTAGTGGGACGGCCTGGATACTGGTGTGTGTTCCTTTAGGAGGGCAATGAGGCTATCCAGCGACTCGGACAGCCACTGATCCCGTTTCGGCGGGGGAGGCCATGTCGGGACGGTGGGACCTTGAATGCCTTGATGATCGGGGAGAGAGGCCTCCGAACCTTTTACCATGGGCAGAAGGAGAGGGTTGGCAAATGCTAAGTCGATAACTGAGGGGCGGGCCACTTCCCACTAGTGGGAACCTGGTATATTCCCCAGGGGTGTTCAGTAGGGCGAAACCAGCTTCTGCCACCTTTTCAAAGTAGGGAGTTAAGGAGGAGATTTCCCTCAGTGAGAAGGAGCGTAGAGGGTCTGCGAGGGGGTTGTGGATGTTGAGGTGCCCTACTACCAGGAGGGGAAACCCTAGATCCGGAAAGAGAATATCTGGTTGAACTCAGTGGACTCAGTGGTCCCGCGTGTTGGTAGAGTAGGCGTTGATTACCCATAAGAAGGAAACATCGGTTCTAAAAAGGGGGCCGTGGAAGGAGATATCAAGGGCAAGAACGTGATCCTTCCCTTTGAACCGGGGGAGCACCGTGTAATTGGAAAGAAAAGAAATATGCATGTAGGCCGTAACTCGTGGCTTCCCAACAGGGGGAAAGAATAACTTGAAACCATTAAAAGAGGAAAAGATATGCCTTGCTGACAGGTGGATCCTGTAGGAGGACTAACGAGGAGTCTGTTGTTGCTTCTTTGAATGACTCAAATAATGATAGAAAAACATTTCAGCTCCCAAGGTAGTTAGGTGGAACAATAGAAAAAAGGGGAGTAACAGGGGCCGGCCCCTCTCCCTGAGAGGGTGGCCTACCAATCACTACTGGGACGAGCCCGATGACCGGAAGGAGCAGGGGAACCACTAGGTGTCTCGAGGGGGAGATTGTCGCCAAAGCCTTGAACAGTGCCAGGACACGAGGGGAGTCCTGCGGTGCGGGTCGCCTTGGGGTCACGAGGTCCACCTCAGTGGTACCCTGCCTGGACACCTATATTTCAGACTGTTTTTTCTTTTTTTTTCTTTTTTTTTTTGTAATCTTGCGTTATTTGTTTTAAGGTACGAGAAGCCTTATGCAGCGTGAGCTATGAAGAGAAAAAAACCTACCAACATTCCCAACAGCCCGCTTTACCTCTTCATGGGAAAAATCAAACACGCCGAATCCATAGGAAAAGTCCCCCTCGCCTAGAACCTAAGATAAACACCCCAGACACGTAAGGAAACAATACATAGAAACGTACAGGTAGAGAGACCCAAACACTTCCCCAGGCTCACCAAAACAAAAGAAATGTTCTCTACGGCCAGAAACGGTGACTGGGGGCAGAGGATTGGTGAACAGTGACATAGGAAAACTCAGGTAGAGGGCCCACTGCAACCATGATGTACGGTCAGGCAGGGTATTACATCGATCCAACCCATTGGAGAATAGCCATGGAGGCAGTGCTATACCACCACTAGGCGTAACCAAGGCTTTCACCACCAGGGGTATTAGCCCAGGAAGCCTAGGCCTACATCGACCGAAAGTCCGGACACCATAACTAGACCGTGAATGAAGCGAAAAGCTTTCCAACCAGGCAAACTGGCAAGCGAGGTGCAAAGTAAGTGCGGGGTAAGGGGGAGAACCAAACTTCGCGAGCGGGAGTCAACGAAGAACGAGAACGAGAATCCCAGGGCGGGGAGGCCTACAGGCCCCAGTAGAGGAGGGAAGATGGCTTAACCTCAACTCCTAGGCAGTACCCATCGTGGGAGAACAGAGGTGGGTGGGGGAAGCGGACGATAATGTCCCATGGTGTTGAGATTTCAATCGCGAGAGGTGTTGTTGCAATGGTTCGTGACCTATATTTCTGGCCATTTATTTTATTTTTTTATTTTTATATCATGTATTACTTGTTAAGGTACAAGAACACGCATGCATCGTGAGATATGGCTTAAAGAAAACCTCAATCCCAAACAACGGCTCGCTTCACCTCTTCATGGGAACAATCAAACACCTTGAATCCATAGGAAAAATCCCCCTCACCTAGCACCTAAGACAATACACCTCAGAAACGTAAGGAAACAATTCATAGAGATGTACAAGAGAGAGACCCAAACCCTTCCGTAGGCACGCGGAAAAACAAAAAAAAAGATTGGTTCGCAAAGGCCCGAAAGGGCCCGAGCGAGACCATGTGTGACCACCGTAACAAGAGAAAACCACTGGACTTGTGGGCGAACATTTGTAACCATAAACTTACAATCACCCTGGTAATTACATCGATCCAGGGCATTGGAAACCAGGTATGGAGATAGTGCAATACCATGACTGGGTGTAACCGAGGAGTGGACGAACAATCGGAGAGGACGAGAAGGCAGTAAGGTGCCAGCTGCCCTAGTAGTAATTGTGCAAGCGGACAGAACCGGAACGAGGTAGAGGGAAGGATCGCGAGCGGGCTAGCTACAACAGACAAACAGGCTATAGCAAGGGCTTTTGGGACAATGACAATACCGAGGCAGGACCGTGATGTTACTAACCGTGGCTTTCCCCATCAGAGGTACAGGCCCAGCAAGCCGAGGCCTACTTCGACCGAGAGTCCGCACACCGTAGCGCCGACCTTGAACGAAGCAAGAAGCTTTCCGCCCATGCAAAGGCCAACAGAGGTGCGTTGGCTTAACGTCAACTCCTAGGCAGTAACCATCATGGGAGAAGAAAGGTGGGTGGGAAAAGGCATAATGATTTCACGCGGTGTTCGGATTTCAATCGCCGCAGGTGGAAAGGAGATGGTTCGTGCCTATATTTCAGGCCGTTTTTTCTTTCTTTTTTTTTCTTTGTTTTTTTTCTTTTTTTTTGTTATCATGTATTCATTGTTAAGGTGCAAAAAACTGCACGCAGCGTGAGCTATGGTGAAAACAAAACCAACAAGTAATCCAACGGCCCGGTTCACCTCTTCATGGGACAAACAAATACGCCCCACCTGTAGGAAAACAATCAAACATGAGAGACTCGCCGTACCTCCACGACCCTATGGTATGGGCCAAACCGCACACCAGCCACCAACATACGTCAATGGGGAGGAAAGAATAGGAAAGAACCCGCCAGAAGAAAGCAACATCAACATGTACAGGAGCAAAAAACCCCTTCGGCAGGCCCCCCAGAACAAAAGAAAAAGGTTTGCTGGGCACCGCATACGCCAACGGGAGGGGGGTAGTAAAACTACTGTTTTCTGCAGCCTACGCAAAAACCCCAAGGCTAACGGCTTAAGGGCAGGCGGATTCACGGGCAGCGGCCCGGATGTAGACGGCGCATCGGACGTTACCATGGGCCAAGGAGGTGGTGCTATACCATAACACAGCGTAATCTAATGCGAGTGCGACCGTAGAGTAAATCGCGGGAGAGGATAGAGGCAAGAGGAGCCACCCGGTGAGGAGAGCCACTCAGCAGTACAGGTGCCAGCTGTGGGGGGGGGGGCGCCTTCCTGAAACCCAGGACGAGATTACCGGTCTTCTCATGTGGTCCCTTGTTATAGGAGAGAAACTGTCAGTACTGCGGGGATTCCAGTCACAATGGGAACTGAAGGGCAGGGGAGCAGATGTGGCAGTAAGGTGCCAGCTGAGGAGGACTTGGTAGTACGATACCAGTGAACAGAACCGGGCGGAGGAGAAGGGAAGACTTGCAAACAACTAAGAAGTACAAACACAGAGGACAGAGACAGGGTCATGATTTTTCGAATGCCGACCGTACCGACCGAGCGCCTCACGAGAGAGTGCAATACCAGACAGCAGGGCGACCAGGGCAACTACTTCACCAATAGCCTGAAACTAGGGACCGTGTATTGACGATGGAAGAAGCGTTGCCGACTGTGCAAATACTAAGCGAGGTGCAAAGCAAGTGCGGGGTAAGGGGGAGAACCGAACTTCATGAGTGGGTGTCAACGATGAACCGGAACAAGAACCCCAAGGAGGTGAGCCAGGCGTGCCCCAGGAGAGGAGGGAATATTGCTTAACATCAACCCCTAGGCAGTAGCCATCGTCGGGGAAGAGAGGTGGGTGGGGGAAGGTGACGATGATCTCTCGTAGTGTTGAGGTTTCAATTGCCGGAGGTGGAGGAGAGAATGTTCATGGCCTATATTTCAGGCATGTTTTTTCTCTTTTTTTCTTTTTTTTTTTGTAATCATGCGTTCATTGTTTTATGGTACAACAAGCCTCATGCAGCGCTAGCTATGGAGAAAACAAAACCTATAAAGCACAAAACATAAACAAAAGAAAGTCACGGCACCAGTAAGTATCCACAATCCCACAGGTTTCTCCTCCACCATGCCATCGGCCACATCAACAAGGAAAGTACAAACTAACAACTTTAGGGGTCTAGAAAGCAAAGCCTACATAAGCTACAGGAGAGAAAACACAGCGGCTCTAAACCTCAGCCAACGAAAAAACACGAAACACCGGGGGGGGCACCATGGGGGGAGAGAGGGGTACCGCAGGGGTAGACGGGGGAGTGGTGGGCGGGAACATAGTTGGAGGGAACCCAGTGGAGGTGACGCCTATGAAGGAAGCGGGCCTTTTCAGGAGGGGAAGGGATGACCAAAGTGGGCCCTCGTGGCCGATGTCAGTAATGCCGTGGACAAGGCGCGATCTGACGAATTGCTTTGAGGGGCAGGAAAGGATGGCGTGCTCGAAGGTGTCAGGTTCCAAGCTGCAGCGGGGGCAGGAGGTGTCTGTGTCAGGGGACCTCCAGGTCGGGTAGGCGGCCAGGTAGCTTTTCCCGGCTCTCATCTGATGGATTCTCCCTGCAATGAACTTTCCCGAACTCATGAAGGGTCGCGGGGACAGGGTAGGAGGGTAGTGGTAGTATCCTGGAGTAGGGAAGAGGTGGCCCACTCGTCGAGGGGGGCTTCTCTGCCACTTTTCTTTAGGGCGAAATAGGTGTTGTTAATCAGTGACTTAGGGGGAAGGGCGGGGGCGGGGGAGACCAGATGGGAGTTGATCATGGGCATCTTTGAGAGTCCGTGGGTGAACGGCAGTGTCTTGTGGTCTACGACATCAATCGGCAGGTGGTTCCTGATAGGGGGGACGGGGCGAGGTGTCTTCCAGTGTAAGGGGAGGTAAACGGATATGAGGCCCATGGTCAGGGCCCTAGAGGAGTCGGGTGCCCGATGCACCAAGAGCGAGGGGAAGGAGGGGTGGACGCGAGTCGTGGCTGGGTTTAGGCTGGGGGGGGAGCAAAGGATCCTCAGCGCCGCCAGCCTTTGCCGCTGGGTAATCAGGAGAGAGACAGGAGGGAGGCAGGACTCCACTGAGAGTATCCGGGTGGGCGTGGCGGAAAAGCAATTTGGCGTCCATCTCTGGACCTTGTGCCAGAAGGTGTTCAGGCGAGCCGTCGTGCCCACGCTGGGTGTGAACAGATCCGCGCCATAGAGCAGGATTAGTGCTACAAGGGATGTCACCAGTCTGGGGCAAAGGTATGGGGCAAGGCCTGCTCCCTGGGGACTTAGGCGTCTTATCAGGGCGAACGCGCCCTGGGCAAGGGCCAAGCGGCGAGAGAAGCAGGCAGAGGGGTCAAGGGCCGGGGTGAACCAGTACCCAAGCCAGCGGACTCAGTCGCGGGGGTGGAACACTTCCCCTTTGATCTGTATTGGAGAGGTGCACTTCGGGGAGTGCCTTTCACTGGGGGTTCTCCAGGGTGTCAGCTCCGTCTTTGAGACTGATAAGGAGACTCCAAGGCGGGACGCCTTAGACTCGTGCCAATCGAAAAGCTGCTGGACACGGCGGATGTTGCCACGGTATGAGAGGGATTCAACAGTTAGGGCGAAGTCATCCACCTACGAGATCATCAGACCCCGAGGGACACTGAAATGCAGGGGGGCCACGTAGAGGAGGAAGAGCAGCGGGGAGATAGGGGAGCCTTGGGGGACACCGACGTTGACAGGGGCAGGAGTTCCTGGGGCCCCTTGAAATATTAGGGTGCAGCTCAGTTCACCGAGGAAAGATGAAACCCAGGAGACAAGGTAAGGAGGGATCCTGTGTTCCCTCAGGATGCGGGCCAGTGTTTCATTATCGACTTCATCAAAGCCTGCTTTGAAGTCCAAAAATAAAGAAGCCACTTTGAGGCATGGCCTCTGCAGGGTTCTGACGTCATGGGTGAGAGAAAGGCACGCATCGTAGGTGCTGAGCCCAGGGAGTGAACCAAATTGGTTGGGGTGAAACAGCCCTTTCAACCGGACTGCTGTGAGGAGGCAGATGGCTATCATCTTTTCAAGGATCTTCGAAAACGTATGGAACAGGACTATTATCCTGAATGAGGAGGGCGATTCGTAGGAAGACTTCCCTGGCTTGTCAAGTACCACCCCACTGGAGCTCTTTAGCGAGGCGGGGTGGTACCCCAGGCTGACCAACGGGGCAAGGGTATGGAGGAGAATTGAGGAGTTTATCTTGTTAACCAGCTTCCAGGTAGAGTATGGAATCCCGTCTGGGCCCCATCAGCAAAAAATATTCTCCCTCATGTATTACATACATATCTCCCTGTATCACCTGGTAATACCATCTCCCCCTATACCCCCCATGCCTCTCATTTTTCCGTCCTTTTCTAAAGGCCCATGGG
>Ga0307517_10006189_pt1 | contig 17815 bp, 24 predicted proteins | sample 23_EM_MG_FD_194515 | JGI IMG/M metagenome (GOLD analysis project Ga0307517, IMG submission 194515) | Populus trichocarpa ectomycorrhiza microbial communities from riparian zone in the Pacific Northwest, United States - 23_EM | ecosystem: Host-associated > Plants > Roots > Unclassified | place...
GGGTTGTAGGTAATGTCTTAAGTCAACGGCTCATGAGAAATATGGCGGAATAGCGCCATATGATTGGAACTCCAGAGGAGGAGGAGGGACCTCGGGTGCTTATGCGAGGGTCGACGGGGCTCCCATATCAGAAGTGGTTCAAGGGACATGACTATGGCTCACTTGGTTCCTTCAAAGGAACTTTCTTTTCGGATATGCAGGCTATCGAGCTGTCTCCAGTCTTTGAAGATTTTCGTCCATGGCTGCAGAACCTTCCATATTGTTTCTCAGAAGGGTTCAAGCTCCAGCCCGCCCCCAATAAAGTGGTGTGGCCACAGTGGATGCCCGCTGTGACCGCAAATGGAGGTAACCCTACCACCATTCAGTTCAACGACAAAACCTTGGGGGGATGGATCCACTATGCTGTTGTCCTGGCGCCAGTCCAATACTTGGCTGGAGAACTAAAAGGGCTCATCATCCGTGACCCCAAGAGTCTATCAGTTCCTGCGGTTCAGGATGGCAATTAGGCTGGTCCTCGCGGGTACCACCACCCCCCTGACACCACCCTCCCTTTCTTTTCGACGTCATCCACACCCATGTATTTATGTAGACCATCAGCGCAGACTTTCGTCATATACAATCCCATAATTATTATTTTCCGATCCCAATTCGGCACAGTCATGACCGCGTTGAGAGCTCTAGGGTTTTAGTTTTCTAGAGGGAATTTTGTACCGCTAAATCGCCATTGCAACGCTCTCCCCCTTCCTCTCTACCTTACACTCCCGCCCGAGTAAATTCATTTGTAACTGTGAACGGTAAGCGCGCAATATGTGAACCTTCGACCTTGGTAGATTACTCGTCGTGACTCGGGCTAATCCGAAAGTCGCTGGAGCATCAGAAAAGGTGGTGGACGCATTTTTTCTCACTTTTCTCACCTTATTTACTGTTTTTCTCGATTATTTGATGTTATATAACGTGGGTCCAAAAATTATACAACCCAGGGGGGTCGAAATGGCAGGGGGCTGTCAAAAATAAGTTCAAATAAGACCGATAATCAAATAAGCTGAGTGCCTACTTTACTGATGGGTTGCCCGTTCCTGTTTGGGCTGGATGGACGTTACAGTCTCCCTGTGGCCCGCACCCTGTAGGTTTGATCGCTGTAGCTGATGTAAGGGGTTGGTAGTGATTGGTTCATGGACCTCAGATCTCATGACCTATCGCTGGCCTAGGCGCGGCACATGCATCAGTTCTCGCTCTTTACCCTCTTCACCACGTACGACAGTGGAAAAAGTTATTACTGACCAAGAACCACTGAAGCATTTCATCAACAAGGTCTCTCCTGGAGCTGGAGCCTATGCCTCCTTAACAAAAGATCGGTTTTCAGGCACTCGATAATGCAAGCATCAAACCAGTTGGCGTGTACAGAGGAAAGGAAAGAATTGTGGATCTACTCCTGGAAGTTGGAGCTATTGAACCACGCCTGTCCGTCATTTCTGCGGTTTCTAATGTGGTTTTAGCGCATAGCTTGCGACTCCACAGCGGAAATGCACTTCTTGCAAGCGGGAATAACTCTGCAACGCTGTACCTCCGATCTGGCATATATTTCGTTCAACTCCCATCACATTCGCACGACAATCCTCTGGTCTTCGGCAAAGACCTGCCGCTAGTCCCTCGGCCTTTCGGACGGTCGACTCTACCTCTGGTAGAGGTTTCGCGTTTTCGACACTTTCTGCTTGCAATGGTCATCACTCGCATCCCTCGCCCTCCTCATAACATACTCGCCTCATCTCCCCCCTACATTTGGGAAGAATCTGCTTTTTTTGGTAGCGGATCCCACACGGACGCTCTTGGAATTGATGGTCTCAGATTTCAACGCTCCGGTCCGGTAAGATGGATATTCGTCCGCGAAGAAACCAGTGATTAACCCCGTTTTTGTTGTCAGCCACCTCTCCTCGATCGCTTGGTCCCCCCCCCCCCCCCCGTTACGTCTCATCCTGCCTATCGCTCGCTGAATGCTGCTATTTTCCCACAGTGTTGCGGCTCTTGGTGAGAAAGTCGCAAGGAACTTGCGATCCTTTGTCTATATCCTAGAATCACCCTCGTTGGAGAGCATTCCCGGTCTTCATTGCCGAATTCGCCAAAAGGTGAGAATCCCAATGCCCTGAACTCAAACCCACCTAAACCTGTGCCTTACCACCAAACATTAAACGTTTGAGTCATTAAGCTCCAGCTTTGGTCGAGTCCCAAGATACGTTGCAGACGGACGTTTGACCCTTCTGGTCAACCATTGCGAGACCGCCCTTAGCTCTGTAACCCCAATCCTGGATATGTGATGGTATGAGATCAATAGAGAAGTGGCACCCGCGTGTTTTGTTGGCGAGTCGATTTGCCGAGCGAGACGGACGGACTGAACACCGCGTGCCACCTTGTGCGACGGGCTGAAAAGCATCCCCACGAATCGCTGAACCAGCAACCTGCCAGGGTAGCTTCGCACCCCTCGGATCGGTCACACCCCCGATAAGTTCGATACCTTGTCCAACTGTGTAACAATCCGCTTTGTTCGGAGCTTAACAAAGAGCTCTCCTAGCATTGACAGTGACGTACCGACGAAGTAGGTGACCTCAGGATATAGAGTAAGCACACATAGCAAATACGAGGGGAAATGGACCTAGCTTTATCAGGCGTAGTCGTTATGTCCGACACCACGGCGAACACATGCGATTTTCACACACGACAGTTGTTTCCAGAGACCCTTCACCGTCCGGCAATCAGATGTGTATCCGATACTGGGAGTGTGGGAGGCCGCTGGGAAGTAGGTGCGCAGGTGATATTTTGAAGAGTCAGTCCGGAGCTAAAATAGTACACGTGGGGTGGGAATACAAGTCAAAGAAAGGAGGTAACGTGTTTCATCGGGACTTGTGAGCGTTTACTTCTGCCTCGAGTACGGTAACAACCTCAGCCATTGTGTTGCGTTGGGCGGGGTCACCCTTCCAACACTGCTTAACCATCCTCCACACGCGATCAGAGAGTTCAGGGTGGTCAGGTCGACCCGGTCGACGGCCACTCAACATTGAATAAACCCCCGCAACAACCCTCTCGTCGGAGAATGAAGATCGCCCGGCGAAGACCTAATCGTGAACCCTTGCCGTTCAGTTGTTTATCAAGGAAACTACAAACTTCACCCTCACCTCCAAAACCAGAATTGCAAACGCGTACACGTCGCTGGCCATAGTGGCTTTGGCATCGGTTACCCCCCATTGTCGAGGGTCGATCAGTTCTGGAGCCGTGATGCGAAACGATTTATTTACGTCCGCTGCTGGCATGGTGGAGGGGATGAAGGCCGTTCCTAAACCTGCGATGCGGGCGTGTCCATCACCATTGACGAGAATATTGGTCTAGAGGAAAGTGAGCACATGATTAAAATCGCCGCGTGAGGATGGGGCCCACAATCTCGAGGTTTCCATGAACGATGCCAAGGCGGTGCATGCAATTCAAACCACGAGCTATCTGCAGTAACTGGCGTAGAGACGTGATCAGACAATGTGGAGCGGCGGGTACGATGGAAGCGTACCAGCTCCAGCCTCCCGATGTCACGGTTATTCCTCAGACGTCCTCTGAGGTTCAGACAATCCATAAATTTGAACACGAGAGAAAATGTGTGTTCACGAGTGGAATAAACTCCAATGAACGACGCGAAATTGTTATCATTGTCGTTGAGGCGACTGCACATCAATGCTTCCTTATATAACCTCTACAGGTGCCCTTCAGTGAACAAAAAATTTGTGATGCACGCGACACTCACCAAGCAGATGGGTAAACAGCTCGACGAGGAATAGTACCTGAGTGATTTGATCGCAACCGTAGTGCCATCGTTCATTTCCCCAACCCAGACGTCCGCGAAGCGACCAGCATCGATGGGGTGTGACCCAACGATCTTCAGGTCTCCATGTCCCAACAGCTCACACCCGATTGGCAGGGATGGTTCCAAACGTCGAACAGCATCGACGAGATGCTCGGGCGGTGTACCGGGGTCGGTAAAGGGCGAGAGGTCGATCTCCGGTGGGAGTGATTGTGATTGATCTGGTGTGTCAACAGCGCAGGAGGGCACGCTACACCATTCACGTTGTGTGCTTCTGGAAGGGGAGGTTTGGCGAGAGTGAAAGGACAGACGGATATACAGAAGAAGGCGAGAGAAGGTGTCTCTAGCATAGAGGGGTAGGTTTTTGGAGGGCATCGTAGCTGGTGTTCCAGGCTAGGATACGGGGTTGTATGATCCTCCCCGTAGTTTGTAGTTGCCCTTATATTTGCACCTTAATCTCAGGCTTCATGTTGGCGCTTCTGGGAAACCAGCCATTTCCCCTCACTCCCTAGTCCCGGAGGCTGTGCATCCGACTAGATAAGATGAGAATTCGCATGCGGAAGGCTCTCATCTGTTGAGATGACGAAATGTATGCGAATCGCCTCGTTTCCGTTGATACGAGCTGAGCCGAGCTGAACCATGAACGAACACGGGTTTAGGGGGTGGTGTTTAGAAAGTTAGCCGTCGAATGAAAGTTTCGGGGCAGGGACTGACCAACCTAACCACAAACAGATGCCTTGAACAGGCCCACCAGTACCACAAGTCTGACGCATGTCCTGATGGAATCTCATCCACGCGGGAAGAACGGGAGTTGTGTGGAACCCGGAGTAGTAAAAATTCGCCGGTCAGTTGAAGGTTCTATGGCAAGCTTAGCTTCCGTTTCTCACATACAAGCCTCGTTTTCTTCACCTTCGGCGCCACACCTCCAACCACGCTCACCTCCAGCGTCTCGCTTCAACTCGCCTCCGGCGCCACGCCTCGTTTCCTTGTACACCTCGTTGCTGTTCGTCCTAAATGCCACATTTCCGTTCATCCTAGGTACCCACCCGGTGACTATCCGTATATGTCCTGTAACGTAGGTCAATGAAATTTAAAATTCAAGGATAAGGACAACACCGGCACTTTTTGAGCTTGAAGTAGGTCGGGATGCAGTTCTTCCTGGGCCCTATCGTTTGGAAGTTAGACTGTTTTCGAGGGAAAAAGCCAGCGTCCAGGTGGACGCTTTGGCGAGAATGATGCCCATAGCCCGACGCAACTCGGGCGCTGACGGTTTCCTTGAAAGTGCCCGGATGCTTATCAGGGCTCACGTGCATACCCGGCCGGACGTGGCCGAAGGGCAACCGGAAACGAAACACCATCCTGCCCGGACTCCCCATCTATTTGTTTTCTCCACCTCCCTGATTCTCGTAACCCTGGCGGTAACAGCAGTCTCCATTATTTTCCTTGTGAATTTTGGCGCCTAACCAGAGATAAGTACATCAACGGTTACCTACAAACTATCCGAATTTTTACCCGCGTCAGCGTGTCGGTCCAGTATTAATATTAAACCCGCGTTGTGTGGGTGAGCAAATTCAGGTAAAGAAACGACTTTAACAATCGTCGGCTCACCTAGCTAGGATTGCTCCTTCGCATGAGACCATGGTCCCGGCAGGTGAGTAGTAGATCAGTCCCGCGTCCCACAAAAAGGTGTAGATCCTATAATAGAGGTTTCGTAAACGCTGAAGAGCGGGTAACGGCCCTGTCATGTGAACTTTGCACATGTACACCGACAATACTACCCCCAAGCGCTTGTTTTCGAGCACATGGATCGCCCGTGCGTTTCCATCACCACAACCATAGGTGAGCTGACATGATGGGATTGCTTTCATTACTCATTCGAGGCGGTATTGAATTGCACATGCCAGACGTTGTATAAAGAGTGTATGAACGCGCCACAGCCTGGCGGTGCGGCGTTTGTGCATAATCTCATGTCCAGCCCTGCAGTGGATGGTGCGCGTCACTCGGTCACCATCACCACGAAAAATACGCGCCTAATGTGGGAATTATTGCCAATCATAGAAGTGGTAAGTACGAAAAATAACTCGACATTTGAAGGACTGGGTGACTATCCATAAGGTTTTATCCATATATAAACGAATATCGAGAGCCTTTTAAGGGAACTGTCAGGACCCCGTCCATTGCGTCGGGTCATGGATATTGTCTCCAAACCGCGCATCTGGAGTCCCAGCGCTACGGCCGTTTCGCTCGAAAACTGGCCAGCCCTCCAAGTTACGGGTTCGGGAAAGACTGCGGTATCATCTACTTCAACCGTACTGTATGCTGGCGTTTACCTCGACGCGTGACTGTCCAGTCCCACTGGTGCACGCGAGGTGGAAGTTCTCGAAAATTGAGGAGTAAACCTCGCTTAATGGAACCCTTCTACGGCAGAAATAATATTATCTAGGCTTATGGATAGTCACCCACTTTCGAGAAATTCTGCGTTCTACGAATAAAATGGAGATGATCTGCCAATTTACATTGTTCATAGGGCACTTGTGTGTGGTCGGTTTTCCGCCCACGACCTGATGTCATAAAGTTGTGGTGACTGACCGACGCGCGCCATGCTTTACAACGTTTCGCGACAATGGGGGCCCGTTCGTTCAATAGGACTGGAGGTTGGCTCAGTGGTCAACCGCTCAAGAAGTTGTGACAAGTCTCGGCGACATCGTAGGCGGTGAAGTGTTCTTGAGTCGAAGGAGTGGTATTATCCTGAAGTTTGGTATACATATATCACCGGAGGCAACGGAGTATTTACTCATTGAAGAAATGTTGGTGTGTGTCACGGCCCCGCGTGACTTGCGCCATCCTGACGTGACTGATGCCACGTTTGAAACACGCATAAACCGGCTGCTTGTGAGACGCGCGACGGTTTGTAGGATTCCGACAAAAAATGTATTCGGTTCTCGAGAAACGCGCGGTGGAGTAAATACAGCGAGTTTTAAATCGTGGGGTCCACGACCCAGATCTCGGGCTGGAAGGAACCCGTGGAGACGGATACGAGCCGTACCAAGAACATATTTTCAAGGTGCATGAACCCTGAACCGATTTCCCACCGTCCGTCCGTGGACCCATCCATGGAGTGTGATGTCTGCGGATCGGATTTAGGCAATGCCAGAACTGCAACTTCACCCATGCGAACTTACACCCATGGAGTCCAAGTATTGCTTGAGCTTCCTGGCAACCTGGTGTGCGAGCCCACTGCGCATCATTGGGCCACGTTTCTTGTCCCATTTCTTTGTAGAAATCTTCCATCACGGTCAACGTGAGACAACACAACACGGAAAAGCAATCCTACCTGGGGTGAACTGTTGCCCGGGTACCCGGGGAACTTAATGCGAACCCGTCAACTCTTATGTCGGATGGGAGTTGACACGATAAACGTACCGACAACCGGCAAGAAAGGGCGACCCTTGCGTCTTGTAGCAGCATTAGGTCGTCCCGTCCATCGAGACCTGTAAACATCTTGCGGAAAGCGTCTCCCATGTTCACTCCCGGGTGACCATTCACGTGGAAGTGAATGGACTCTGACGGTTTGAAACCCCACTGCCTCTGCCCTTGATCATAGGCCGTTTGCGGTATTTGAAACCAGCCAGGAGGGGGGAACGTTGGAGCCTGAGGTGCGTGTACGGGCGGTGGTAGTGGAGTTGACGTGGAACAGGCGACGCAGAGTCCTGCCCCATCATCGACTGGGGAAGCAATTCGAGGTGGAGTGCTCGAGGAGCCGGGGGCATCATAAGGGGCAAGGGGTGAATTTGGCGTAATTCCCTGGACTGATTGCATGTCTGGCGGAGTCTCCAACAAGAGGTCGCATAGATATTCGAGGTCGAGTGAAGTGGGGGGGAGAATTAATCCTGGGTCATTTTGGGAGATAGGCGTCTCGAGAGCGAAAAAGTCCGGATTGAAGGGCGATACATACAAATACTAAACTCTGAGAACAAAAGCCAGGCAGATCAATGGTCGAATCACTCACCTCGGACCATTCACTGGGGAGAAAGTCACCGAAGCCTGTAGAACCCGCCATGGAGGTTGTGGTCGTAGTATTCTCGGCCTGGTAGAGATTTATAACCCCCCATACTTTGCCGCCCTTTGCATGGCCTATGAGGCTTTCAAACAAGTCGCACCTTTGTTGAAAACCCTCTCGTGCGAACTCACTATCAAAAACGAGGACAGGGCGCTCAGGCTGTTGACCAGTTCGTGTAGGTAAGGGCCGGTAAACCGACCAGCTGTCGAACCGCACAAACCATCCAAGAACCGAGTATCCGGGGGTCCTGTCCAAAACCACAGAAGAGCATTGTCACACATGTCACACCTCCGGAAGCAAATCCAAGAAGCTCGGAAACGGCCGGAGTCAAATCGGGTTGGTATCAATCCAACCGCACGATCTCGGTACACCGTTTAGCGCCCTTCGAGAGAGTAGCCCTGGTACAGGGAGATTGAGTGGTTGAGAGCGCGCGATATGGCAAAAGACCAGCACGCCATCCCAACGTCTGGTTTCCTGGCCGCCAGTGTGCTGACGATTGGTTCGAATCGTTCGAAGCACAATGAAACCCACGATATGAGCACAACTGGAGGCATCGTACCCATTTTTAGAGCTCGAGGTGGGGGGAGACAATGCAGAGAAGCGTAGAATGCTTCACAGATACGCCAATGAGATAAATCTGCGCGGTTGGAGGAGGGGGCGGGTCCGAGAGATGGAGTCAGGGGGTGGGGGACGGGGGAGGAGGGAGGAAACACAGGGGAGGAAAAGGGGAGGACCTGACTCTTATATACTCCTCGGCAACTCGGGCAAGCATCTCTGGAAACACATTTTCCGGACATTTCGACAAAAACCCTGTTCTCTGGTCATCCCACTTTTCGGTGATGCCGTGGACGTGTGGGAATGATTTGGAAAGGGATTCGGAAAAATTCCGCTGATGGGACTGGGAGATATAAGATTGTTGAGTCACGCCCCATCCACGCCGGTGGCTCCGCGGACGCCTGGGTTAGGGAAACGTCATTACATAGCGAACGATGGTACTACTACGGCCGCAACTGTGTGATACTATCCCTCGTCGAGCCGTTTTCCCATCCGCTTGGTGCCGGTGAGTGGCGAGGGTACCACAATGTGTTTTATTCACTGAAGGTTACCCGTAGAGGTCGCATAAAGAAGCATTGACATACAGTTGTCTCAATGTCAAGAGTTTCGTGTCGCCCTTTGGGATTTGTTCCACTCTGGAACACCTCATTGCCCCCGTTTTTAAATTCATGGATCACCCGAATCTCAGGGCGCCTGGGGAACAGCCAGGACATCGGGAGGCTGGAGCCGGCACGCCCCATCGTCAAATCCACCGCCCCCACTGCCTTATCACCTCGACGCCAGTTGCTGCAGATAGCTTGTGGTCTGTGTCGTCGATGGAAATCTCAAGATCGTACGCCCATCCTCGCGCAGCGATCCCGATCACACGCTTAAGCCCCCTAGACCAATGTCCTCGTGGATGGTGATGGACATGCCCGCATCGCAAGTTTCGGGATGGCCTCGGGAAGGGGTTCACGATTAGGTCTTCGCTGGGCGATCTCCATTCTCCGACGAGAGCGTTGTTGCAGGGGTTCATTCGATGTTGAGTGGCCGTCGACCGGGTCGACCTAACCACCCTGAACTCTCTGATTGCGTGTGGAGGATGATCAAGCGGTGTTGGAAGGGTGACCCCGCCCAACGCAACACAATGGCTGAGGTTGTTGCCTCACTTGAGGCAGAAGTAAACGCTCATAAGTCCTGATGAAACACATTACCTCCCCTCTTCAATTTGTATCCCAGTACCCTCGTATACTAGCCCCAGACTGATCCATCGAAATATCAGCCGCGCGGCTACTTTTCGGTGGTTGTCCCACACCGGCTCGAAGGAAATGGAATGAGTGTCCGATTACCGGAATGTGCATCCTCGCATTTTCTTGGGACACAAACCACATGTGTTCGGGCGCTGGACATGAGTGTTGTACCGAGCAGGTACCGAGTTTAGTCGGATCGAGTCTGTCGGCTTCTCACACTTGCTGTGTGCATGGCGCGTGACCTGCACTTACCGCACACCTCGACGACATCCCCCCAACAGGAAGACATTTGACTGGGACGGTTCCGCTACACTCTATACTACGCCACTGCCTATCCTCAAACCCCCCTCCCCGCTGAACGCTGGACGATGCCGAATGCTACCGCATGAACTGTGTCGCCTTCCCTCCTGCCCTGTTGATCCACCTCACCAGCTGCGGTTGCTCCCATCGGAGATCGACCTTCCACCCGTGCAAGTACCCCACCTGGGCATCTCGTTGATACCGTTTGGAACCTCAAACCATTCCTCTCGATCGGGTGCGAGCTGTTGGGACAGGGAGACTTGAAATTCGTTGGGTCACGCCCCATCGATGCCAGGGGCTTCGCGGATGTCTGGGACGGGACGAGGAACGGTGGCAATGCGGTCGCAGTCAAGTCACTCAGGTACTATCCCGCATAGAGCTGTTTGCCCATATACTTGGCGGGTGACGAATGCCACCGCAATGTTTTTTGCTCACCGGAGGTTCCCGGTCGAGGTCGTACATCGTGGCTACCAGTTGGTAGAACGCTGAGGTTACCAATATCTACCTCGGCATGAGGGGAAGCCGCAAAGTCGTATTCAAATGTTCCCGTTTCCACCCACCCTCAGATTATCTACCGACCTGCACAGTAACGGCACTTGGTAACCTGTCACTTTTATCCTGCTTACTGAGAAATTTATCGGTAGAGGTTCCGCCAAGAAGCATTGGCCCGCGGTCACTTCAGGAACAAGAGCTTCGTGTCATTCATCGGTATCTGGTCAACTCCCAGCATCCAATCTGCCTCGTCTTCGATCACATGGACAACTCGGACACACGAACCCCCGAGAGCATCTACGGAATAACAAACATATAGGAAGACGCGACCCTGTGCGGTTCCCCCGTCATATCTACTGCTCGTCGTATTCTGCTAGCACCGCACGCCCCGTGGAACACCCCCACACGATCGATGTAGTCCATAAGAATATGAAGACCGTGAGCTCATCTCTTTGCCTTTCTGGTCACACCCTCACATTCTGCGTTCTCTCAGTCAAATATTCTTGTTGATGCTCGCGACCATACTCACCTTGGAAGTCTTGGGGGAGCCCTCCCATCTGGTATGCCCGGGATGGACATCACAAAAATTTCCACAGCGCCACCTCGGATCTGATTCCGATTGACCACGAGCGCCTCAGTTCGATCGACACAGGAGCCGCGGCGTCCGGTGATGTCTATGCCTTCGGGGTCCTGGCGTGGGAGGTGAGTACGGGGCTGGTTGTGCACTCTCGGTGAAATACTCGAACGGAATGCTTCGTTGTCAGACATTTGCTGGGATTTCCCGTTCTCCTGTAAGAGCAAGGTAACGGGAGTGGTCTCCATGCGTGTGATGTACCGGGGCCGGACATGATGTGGACGCCTTCAGCTGTGCATCTCGTGGAAGTACATACCCAGAGTCTCCATGTGGAAGGGCTGTCACCCAGCTCGACCCAATCACCCCGAGCTTCCGAACCATTTGTGGAAAGCGCACCGGCCGAGCGTCTCGTCGGCGCCGTTCGGAACCTCAAACTATTCCCACCGATTGGGTGCGAACTGGTGGGACAGGAGACTTGGAGATTGTTGGGTCACGCCCCATGATGCCAGCGGTTCCGCGGACTCCCGGTCCAGGGAGATGGACGACGGCACTACAGTCGCAACCAAATCCCACAGGTGTCACCCCGCATCGAGCTGTTTGTTCGTCTACTCGGTGGGTGACGAGTGTCACCGCGATGTGCTTCGTCCGCTAAAGGCTACCAGTAGAGGCTATACAAGGAAGCGTTAACATGCAATCGTGTCAATGACAGTGACAAGAGTTCCGTATCGTTCATTCCACTCGGAAACACCCCTTCGCCCTCATTTTTAAATACATGGAGCATCTGAACCTCAGAGAGTATCTGAGGGATAACGGGACATCGGGAGGCTGGAGCTGGTACGCTTCCATCGTCATATCCATCGCTTCCGATGGTCTCGGCGTCAGTTGATGGAAATAGCTCGGCGTCTGAGTTGTACGCACTGCCTCGGTATCGCCCATGGGGATCTCTGGATTGTGTGACCATCCTCGCGCGGCGATTTTGGTCGTGCGTTCGTGTTCCTATAGGCCAATATCATCGTGGATGGTGATGGACGCGTCCGCGTCGCAGGTTCGTGGACACCCTTCATTCTATCCACCATGCTGGCGGTGGGCGCGGCCCCGGAACTGATCGACCCTCGACAGTGGGGGTTCACTGATACCAGAGCTACAGTGGCCAACAACGTGTATGTGTTTGCTGTTCTGGCTTGGGAGGTTGGGGAGAAAGAAGCTCGTAACCTGGTGGTAAACCATTGAATGGAAGAACGAGTGCGAAGCCCCTAGGTTCTTATCTGGAGGGGAGGTTGGATATCTGACATGACTAGTTGCGGGACATCTGGAGGATGACGGAGCGATAACGCGGGGGTAGGGTGGCTGCGATAACACTCATACGTCTGTGAAAGTGCGCGGTGTTCATTTCAGCTGATGAGGCAACTTGATCGTACCTACCTCCTGGCGGTCGTGTTTGATACCCTGGGTGAAATGGAACACTGTTCTGTGGTGGATTCTGGGTTTAGTGACGGTTCTGAGGGAACGAAACAACATAACTCCGTTGATCTCTCTGGTCGAGGGGCCCACGGCGCAGGCGGGTGTAAAACACTCTACGTGACAGTGTTAGGCTGGAATACACTTATACAGCCTCCGATCCAAGATCTGTTCCAGCTGGCATGGGAAATCACTTGGAGGCGCTACGCACGTCGAGGGCCCGTCGCTATCTCAGACTGAAAAAAATGCTGTGTCCGACCGGTCACAGTCACGCCAATCGACGTTCTTCGAAAAGCCCACAACCCAAGTTCCGACTCCCCCGTCCCCAGCATCATCCGTCTCTCGCATCAGCTAACATCACTCGTCAGTCGAGAATGTCCCATACAATATGGGCGAGGCACGTCTCATTACAAATCAAACCCCCCAAAAACAGCCACCCTTTTTCACTGTGACTGCATAGGATCAAATCGTCAACGTTTTCAAATCCGTCGGTCAGGTCGTCGGCTTTCGGTGTGCGTCCGACCAGTGCACGGGCTGCCTGTGCCATCTTTCACCCACCCAGGCTCGTGTTTCGGCCGCTGGCCCTGGGTGAAGGTCGTTGTTCGCCCAGCCAGCCAGGTTGCCGAAACTCCACGACCCCATGTATGCCCTAGCGAGATCTTGAGGATCTCGGACGGGAGCACCGGTACCACCCCCGGTAAACACTGTGATAAGTAGAACTTCAGTCAGAGCTTCCCCTCACAGCATTGTAAACAATAACATATTCAATCATGTACGCTAGTGGAACAAAATCAGACCGATCATAGTTGTCTGAACCCCCACCCATTCAATCGGCAAACACCCTTAACGGAGTGACCCAGACCGAGAATGGGTGGGTAGCGGCGACGTAGACCAGGACCATGGCGACCAGGTTTTTGGATCGGTTCGTTGGATTTGGCTCCTCTTTTTGGGTATTTTTTAGGTTTTTATTTTCAAATCTTTTGCCCCCCATCGTCCCCACTCATATTTTGCGTTTCTTGGAGATATAAAGGCGTCCGCCGCACGGTGTCCCACCCATTCCCACAACCCCCCCCCCCTCCCGTTTCCCAGTTTCTCCCTCCCCCGCTGACGGGGGTTGAACGTCATCAATCAAGGATGAGAGAAGGCGGACCGCAGTCTCGACTCTTCCCTTCCAAAACCTCGACCTCTAGCATGGGCAGCGGCAGCAAACATGAAATTCCGCCTGTCGCCGAATATCTCGATTCGGCCCCGACCGTCAATGTCGACACCTATGAGAAGGTCACATCTCCTACGCTACCCACCAGCCATTCAAGCGATCCCACCCTCCTTGGCCCTGGAGCTCCCAATTTCGATGGGTGGTCTGCGGAGAGTTGCGTTGACAAGGACGAGGTCAACGCGAGTCCCCCTGCCCCATCCCTCGCCCAATTCGTTCTGGGCAGCTTCTTCTTCGCGATGTTCTTAATCTCTCTGATCACCTTCATCGTCTTCTTCGCCGTGACTTGGTTTACCGTATGCTGGGATGCACGGTTAATGAAGGATCAAGCCTTCTCCAATGCGAATGGAGTAAGCCTGCATACGTACTTCACTAATTTGGTGTTGCTAACGGTCGCCGTCGCGGCAGGTATCAATACTCGGCCACAGCCTTCAACTGGATCTAGATGTATGCACGTTATCCATTTCGTGGATGGTTGTAGTTTGCGGTGTGCGTGCAACCTCTGACGCTCCGCTCTGGGATGTCACTCGTGTCCCCATAAACTGCAAACCATTTGATGAGGCACTCGACGTATACATCAACGAGTACGTCCAACTGTCCGGTCACCGGCTTGGAAATGTGGTTGTCTGTTGCTCACCCACGAGTTCCAGCCCCTCCAAGCCGATCCTCTCGTTTTTCCCATATGCCAAGCCCACAAGCCAAAGGCTGAGGCAAGTGCCACGAATGTTCCTCTTCTTCATCACGCTTACCCTTTACATGTGCAGTGTTTGGGACCCACCCAGGTTCACCACGGAGCACCAATTCGACAAATACGCCAAGTGGGACCCCACTGAAGATTTCATGGTTCCATTCGAGCATTACACTTTCCACGCCTTTGCTTTCGCCATCGATCCCACCACAAACCACTCGGTTGACATCGCCACGTTTGGTGTCATTGGCGCCCGTGGTGACTTCATCATTCGTTCCCATGACGCACCGGACACGGCCAAGTTCACTTACGAGCTTGGAGCTGGGGTTGTGACGATGGAAGTCGAGTCCCATGCGTTGCAGGTGGAGATCAAACAATCCGTGATTGCGAGAGCGTTTGCAATCTGCTTGTTTCTCGGCAACTGGGCAGCGACCATCGGTTCAGTGTATATCACCGCTCTTGTGGCTTTCGAGAAGCTGGAAGCAAATAGCATAGTCGCTGCGCTCCCCTTCAGTGCTCTGTTTGCCATCCCCACCATTCGCTCGCTTTGCATCGGTTCGCCATTCTTGGGAATCTCCATTGGTAAGCTGTAGGCGTATCATTCCTCTCAATCTGTTTCACGGTTTGATTCGTTCTCCCAGGTGCGGTTGCGTTCTTCATGCAGATGGCAACCACAGGTTTATGCTGTCTGGTATTGTTGAGGATTCTCACGAGATGTCCATCATCGTGCTCGGCGGGGTCCCCTGTATAGATCTTTGAGCTTGGCTCATCGGTGTACATGATAATTATCTCTGTTCCTTGCCGGAGCTGCCCCCGAAATATCCACCGTCAGTATTCATATCCACTGCAGTGTACCACCTCCGGAATGGTTTCCTTTAGTCTCCTGTATGATCAGTTTGAGGTGAGAATATAGTTCCCTTCGTTGGAGATAATTTGCCTCGAGACTATGGGATGACGTGATAGATGACACCTGTGGCTGCGGGATTCAGCAGAACCGCATGGCGACCGGAGGGTGTGGCGGGTCTCCCTGGGTTTACGTGAGGGGAGCGAATCCGGTAAGGGCTGTCTGGGGCTGTGGGGCGCGACAATGTGAAGGGCGGTTGTTCCGATTTGGATGCAGGGATTGTTAATGATAGTTCGTTCATACCTTCCTTTATTGAACGGGAATTATACGGCGGAGAACCACCCACGCGACCTTGTTATCAACCTTCGACGCATCGAAAGCCTTCAGAATCCTATTGGCGCTATGTACTTGACCTTATGTACATCATCGGGGGTGGGGCCTTAGGCCTTTAGGGTCTTGCTTGATGCGAGGGAGGGTGGAAAGCGTCGAGTCTAATCGGCGTATTGTAAACTGTAAACATTGCGGGCAGTGGTGCATATTTCCTTCAATTTTGTGCCGAAGTCTGGGTCAGTTCCTTCAAGGTAAATGCGAATCGAAATGGTTGGAATTAAAGTGATAACATCCACAGGAGCCGAACACGCAGCGAGGAGAAAGGGACGCAGGCTCGATCAGAGGGCGGTGGTTGCATCCAAACCCGCACTCGGGGCGCACGCGATTTTTGGCCCTTGGATCAGTTTTCCAACTCAGCGAGAAACGCTCAGTGGGAGTTTTGACCATTCACTTCCGCCTCGAAGATAGAAACGACCTCGATGATTGCCTTCCAGCATCCCTTAATCACCCAAACACGGCCAGGGAGTTCATAATGGTCAGGTCTGCCCGGTCAATGTCCCGTCAACACGGAATAAATCCCCGCACCCTTGTTCGCGTCATGTAATGGAACCGACCAGGCAATATCTGGGGGTGATCCCGTTTCATTTCAGGGTTTAACCAGAGGAACACACCAGCTTGAACCTTCCGGCATCGCGGTTGGCGCTGAGATGTTCCCCAAGACTGAGGCGATCTACGTACTCAGACATGAGAGCAAACGGATGTTCCCGAGTGGGATAGACACCAAGAAATGGGACGATATTCTGGTCGGAGAGACGACTGCGTGCCAGGACTCCATCAAAGCCTCCACAGATTGGCTGCCAGTGCTAGTGAACAATGACGCTGACGTGCCATATCAAATTGCTTGTCCCATCGATTAGTATTTTAATGCTTTAGTGTGTAGCCCGAAATGAGATTCGATTGTGACGCTGCGATCTCCCATTTTTCTAACCCAGACATCAACGGGGCCTCCGGCACCGATAGGACGCGTTTCGGCATTCCTCAGGTCTCCCTGCGCCAATCAAAGGTAATTAGCCGAAGCCGACCGGCCAGGTTGCCATGAAGAGTTCATCGCGGTCTGTCGTGAGGGAACGAACAATCTCGAGTGTGGATGACTCAGGGTGGTCATGTACATGGATAATGTGCGAGAGTGCATTGCCCCCTTCCAGTTGTACTCTACGAGGGGCTCGGGGCGCAGGGGACAAACATTCGGGTCTGCCACTGAGAACAGTTGCGTTACTAGAACGAAAGTAGTGTCCAAGGGAGGGAAAACCACGATTAGTAAGCCCAGCAAGCCAACCGTGAATACATTATCACACACAACACGGTGAGACCGGGGGATGACACTACAACAGGAGTTCAAATTGACCTATAAGCTGGCGATCGCCCTGCTGGTCCATCGAGTATCGCTGCCGTCCCCCCTTCCCCTCCCAGATCCAGTCCATGCGGGATATATCATGGTTGAGGGGGAAACGGGCCCACCGGTGTGACATCGGATCGCGACATTAGAACCAAACGAGTTCAGCGGAACCGAACACAACAAGTACGGGTGATTGGAAGACAAAACGAGCTCCTCCACCTCCACCCGCGGCGATCCGAAGGGTGTCGCAGCGCTGTCAACTGGGGCAAGGGTGCCGACGGAGTATGGGAGAAACCCGAGAGGCGATCGAGGGAATGCCGTTGGCATTGAGTTGGCAGATGAGGAGGATGAGACGACGGCTACGGACCGGAATGTAGAGACGGTGGATGATGTGGATCACACCTAGCTTGATGGGAAATCATCGACACATCCCCCAATTTAATCCTCGTTCAGCGGCGCGGACTGGGCGGAAGGTACGGGACGAGTTATGTGAAAGTTCTTCGTGCGACCACCAGGCTGACCGCTCGCGTCTCATCTTCTTTAGAGAAGATCTCAGGGGATAAGAGCGAGCGCGGGACGCCTAGGTTCTTATCTGAAGAGGAGATTGGATATCTGACACGACTGGTTGCAGGATGTTGGAGTGACGGCGCGGGACCAGAAACTGAATCCGGACCAACGTGCGATTAGAGAATTGTCGCTGCGGGATGGGCGGAGGGGATGGGAACCCGGGATCATGATGCACAACGGCGTGATAAGCGTGTTAGTTCATCGAGAGGAACTAGTGACCACTCTGTGGTCAATTCAGTTTTGGCTGGAGTGATGGTGGCTCACCGTCGAT
>Ga0307517_10006190_pt1 | contig 17815 bp, 21 predicted proteins | sample 23_EM_MG_FD_194515 | JGI IMG/M metagenome (GOLD analysis project Ga0307517, IMG submission 194515) | Populus trichocarpa ectomycorrhiza microbial communities from riparian zone in the Pacific Northwest, United States - 23_EM | ecosystem: Host-associated > Plants > Roots > Unclassified | place...
GCCAAGCAATTAAATAAATGACAAAGCTAGCTAAATCAGGCATATGTGTATTATCCTAAAACTTGCGCTATCTAGCAGGTAGTATTTTACAAACAAAAAGCAAGAGCTGAAGAACATATCATCAGAACTTGATTTAAAGATGCAACATACCAGTTATAAAAAGTTTTTTTGTTCTAACATGAGTTATTTGACTAGCTTCTGAAGAATCTGGTGGATTTGCAGAATTGATGAGGCTATCACCTGGAAACTACATGTTGTTAACATTACGGAAGAACCATTTGCCACGGAATAAAATTCTCCATCACATTAAACTTTGAAAATTGAAAATTGACAATTGGCTTTTCTGAAACCTCAAATAACAGTATCATAACTTAATATCCAGCAGCAAATCCTGATGCTAATTTCATAAAACTTGATCGATGATTGCATATATACCACCAGCAATCCTAGTGCTAACAAGAAAGGGACACACCTCTATAATCCTTGTTTTCCGACTCAAAATCCTTATCTGGCAGAACAGATAAAACACCAGGAACACCTAAAAACAAGGAGGTGTGTGTCATTAAACAGAACAATAAAAGCAAACAAAATTTCACTTGAAAGGGAATTAACTAACCAGCAAGCTCCTGTGCACATTCCTCGTCAAGTTCACAACAGAACCCAAAATTCGATTGCCATGAAACATGATATATACACATTTGAGCATCCTTCTCACTGCAAAAGAAATCAACCTGTCACTTCCATAGCATGTAATAAATAGCAAGCAGATTGCATTCTTTCTCAAAAATTAACACTTACTATCCCATGACCTTGGTTAGTATTTGAGCATAATAATCAACCATTTGAGCCTTTGTAACAACTCCAACTCCTGGTTTATCAATTCTAACCAGCCAATGTTTCGTATTCCCAGAAGGGAACAACAACTTGCTTCCAATTTGTGGATTTGATAATGTACTCAACTTGACACCTGAACTATAATCTTTTTCCACAGAATTATAATCTGGGTCAGGCCTAACTGATAAAACCCCAGGCAACCCTACATCACACACATCCACAACAATTCAGAAACCTCTCAAAATCTACCATATGAGTATCATAATTCTCTACATATTTGGAGCCAAAAGAGAAGAACCTTACTGGCAAGTTCAAGGGAAGCATCTTCATCAATATCACAACAAAAGCCAAAATGAGTATCATAACAAGCATCGTATATACACATTTGAGCATCTATTTCACTGCTCAAAACCAATAAAGCAACAGGTTTTAGGCCAAAAAACAACAAATACTAAAATGGGTCATCTATAAAAGCACAAAGGAACCAACCCACCAACCTGCCTAATGCTCTCTCTAGAGTCTTGACATAATAATCAATTATTTCTGGTTTTGAATTGACTCCCTTTGGAGGAGTTTCCATTAGAACTATCCAGTGGTTGTTAGTTTTAGTTGAAGTTAAAGGTGTAGATGTTGATGTTGTTGTTGCTTTTGTTGATAGAGAAACACAAGAAATGAGAGAAGAAGATAAAGATTGGGTTTTTATGTGGTTCTTGTTCTTTTTAGGGTTGTAAAGTTTGAAAATTGAAGCTTTAATTGGGAGTTTTTTGGAAATGGAAGCGAGAGTGGTGGTGCATAATGAAGGTGAGAGTGTTTCCATGGCAGCCTCTAAGGTTTCATTACAGAACAGACCAAGCTCCTCTGACTATTGCTGTTTGCTGTTCAATGTCGTTGTAGCAGACTAGCAGTAGCAGAATCTCTATCTGTATTTTTTCTTTCTTTCTTTCTTTCTAGGCGCTTTAGATGAATGATGGTCGTTGATTTGTCCCTGGTCGTTTTTAGGAGAATGTCAAGCAACGAGTCGTTCGGCTTTCATGAGCGAGAGAAGTTGATTTGCAAGTCATTGATGTCCATCTACGGATTGGGTTTGGTGCTATCCAATATCCATGCCACTAATTTTAATTCAAAATTAATATTTACAATGAATTTTGGATACTAAAATCTAACTAGATTTGGTTAAGGATATTCTTCAGTTATCTATAACTCAAATTTGATATGAACTTAAATTCATATCCAGAAATTACAATTATATATAAAATTTAATATAAATGTATTTTTGTTTTAAGATCATTATTGATTTTCAAGTGAGTTTCAAGTAGGGTAGAATAATATCAATATCTAACTTTAAAACCTAACTGTTTACCTTTATACTCATATCTAGAAATTACAGTTATATATAAAGTTTGATATGAATATAATTTCATCAAACTTCAAGATCATCATTAATTTTCGAGTCGAGTTTCGAGTAGAATAACATTTATATACATTATTTTTTACCTTTAAATTTCATATGATAGTAGTTCTTGTACTAAAGAAAGTTTAGGAATGAGATTTTCATCCTGAGATCTAGTTCGAGGATGACCAAAACTTCATGTCAATGAACAGTTTAGTATTTGTTTTAGGTTATCAGTAAATTTCCCAAAGTGCAGAGGTAGGAACATTGGAAATGTTCTCACAGAGATGAACGGAGCAAATTTTCACCAGGGAAGTTGCTTTAGGCAAAAAGTAATTGCATTAAGCATGATGTAAGGGATATCTGGATATGTACATCATCTGGTCGTGAAGAATAAATGAAGTATCTTGTTCGGTACTCAGTTAACTTTCACCTAAAAGTGGTGCTTCAATTTCTTCCTCCATGTCATGGCCCGACATTTCGGCCGGCTTAAGCAGGCAAGCAAAGCATAAAGCAATCATCTGAGACAACAGAATAGTTCATGGTTAATTTGGGAGAAAAGGAGAAGAAGGGCGAGAAAGGTGAAGTTGTGCAAGGCCTTACCATGCTTACAGAAGCAACTATGATGCTGAAACCTTTACAGTTGAAAGGTGCATCACTAGAGAGGAACCATGCTGAAACAACAATTCATCAATGAGAAAGCAAAATTGAATGCTTGTTGTGGTAACCAAAGAAAGGATGTAAACACCGGCAACTCACAAGTCAATGGACTCATTGCAAGTGGGGATAATAAACTTGCTATTGATTGGACACCGGCAATAAATCCCTGCACTTTTCCCTGAAATAAACCAGTACTTGAACTTGTGAACAACGGAGACACGGATCATTCACAAATATGCAGACATTTGATAGCAGGTGTACATTTTATGAATGCATAGTTGGGCTCGTAATGCTGACTCTAGCTTGAGCATTAAGAAAAGATGCTTCTTCCACCAGCGGAAGATGGGAAGTTTGTTCATAGGAAAGGATTAAGGGTGGAAAAACTAAACATTCATGTTAGACTGCTGGTTTTGCAAACCTGATTCACTGAGCTTGATCCTTTAGAAATAACAGAATAAGTCTGCACGTCAAGAAATTCAGAACATAAAACAATGATTATTCAATGATGAATCTGGAAACCCTTTCTACCTGAGGTTCTGAAGAAAAGTGAGTGGGATCATAATACTTACAGCAGGCTTCACGAGGACATAAATGGCTCCAAATGCGGCACTCAAGTATGGCACCTGCATCAGGCAATGAGAAATGTTTAAAGAACTTTGCATGCTTGTTTAAATAATGCAATTTGGTGGAGGATTGGTTCAGGATTGAACTTCTTTTTTTCCATGTCATGTGAAGTTTAACTCTTATTTAGGTATATACCCAAGATGCCCACGCCAAGCCATAAAGCAAACCCTGTTCAGAGAAAAAGCGCCTGTTATAATTTTCATTCTCTTTTCAGCATGTGAATTGGTTGCTAGGATGAGTTGGGAGTGGCAACTTACATAAGCTATTGATGCAAGTAAGGCTAGACATAATATCACTCCCTCTCCAACCAATGGACTGAGAAGAGGAAGCACCAAAATCTAGAAGCCAGCCACAAAACAAACATGCGTTATGCAAAAGAATTTTTCAAGTTCATTGACATTCCATAGAGAGCCTATGATGAGCTGAGAGCGAAGAGTAGATGAACCATATATAAACGTTTGATTTACATGTTGCCACTTTCCAAAGAAAGAAGCCCACAATTTTCGTTGTTTAAGCACAGTTGTAAATGAAACCGCAGAAAGATTATCTCCACATCGTACCTGAGAAAAGATTGCACCAATTCCTACCGCTGACAGAATTTCCGAATATTGATTCTTGTTAAAACCAAACACTGCCTTCAGATAGAACTGCATAGGAAGGTGACAAGCAATCAGGGGATCTAAATAAACAGAGAACGGAGTAGATAGGCACCACAAAAGAAAATTACAATTAGCCTTATGAGCAATTAGCCCACTGGTGCTATTAAATTAAGGTTGGTCCTCGGTTCATAATGAGTACGCATTTTTCCATGCATAATTCATATGTTCAAAGATGTATTTTCCCATGATTTTTTTTTATCGCTTGCAGGTTAGCAAGTTGCGATTCAATACCCTTGTTTTCCAAGGGTTTAATTTCTCTGATAATCAAGATTGAAATTAGGATTGACATGCAAGGAACTTACTAGTAAAACTGAACTGATGCCAGACATTCCCAACTCATAGAAGAAGGAAACGAATGAAATGATTTTCAGTGTAGGACTGGAAAAAAACAAAAGGCGAGAGAATGTTACATTACTCAAAAAAACAAAAATAAAACAGCAGTACAAAATCAATGGATGTATTTGAAGAGTAAGTACCTTCTAAACACTACCACTGCTGCATATCTCATTGATTCATATCTTTTGCGAGTGACGTTTATTATCTTAGTCAAGAAGGTTGAATCTCGCTCCCTCTTATCAACCCGTTCAACTGTCTCAACTAGAAAGAAATACATATAAACTGAACCAAAGATCAAGAGAGCAATTGAAACCTGAAACAAAAAGCTTATTCTTATCAAATACTGGATGGTTACTAGTGTATATATATAAAAAAAGTAAATAATAAAAACAAACTCGACAGATGAGCATGACGAAACCATGCAGCTAGTGCTTGAAAAACTCACAGATCCTAATTACCACAAAGATGTATTTCTCAGGGAGAAAACGTGCCAGAAGATTGCCTACGACATGAGAAGCAGAAAAGAAACCAGTGATCCAACTAAATGCTGTAGCCCTGTTTTCTTCTTTGATAATATCTGCCTACCACAGGGATGAAAATGTGATGCCCCAGTATCCGTAACCATGACATTTTATTGATGGTCGATAATCCTTACCGCATAAGCAACAGCAATGCAGAAAATACTCCCTTGACTTAAAATAAATGAAATTGTCCGAAGCACATAGTACACATACACAGCATCCCTAGATTGGTTACAGGCAAGTACGGCTGAAACAATAGAACAAGCAAATAGAAAAGAAAATTAAAAATCTGCAGTATAATTTTGATTGCAGTGTGTATGTGTGAACTTTCAAATAAGCTAAGACCGCTGTTGCTTCGCTGTATATCCATAACAATGAATTAAGAATTAAAAGCAGGGTGTAAAAGACTTCCATAAATCCTAGCCTCTGACCAGAAAAGCTCAATATGGAACATACCAAAAGGGAACATGGATGTTGATACAGTAATGAGGAGAAGCGGTTTACGCCCATACTCATCTGCAAGCTGGCCTAGGAGTGGTATTACCACCATTTTGAAAATTCCCACCACCTACAAGCAAAAAGAATCATCACTTGCTTGATGAATTTAGATCTTGTTTCGTGATCCTCAGAATCAGTTTTAGTGCTAGGTTAAACATGAAAACTACACACCGCAAATTTCTTCACCCGAGTTCTAATCACTCAAATACCAAGCCGTTTTAGCATTAATGATACACAAAATCATGATCATGCCCTGATTGGCTTAAAAGATTACATTGGAAATGCAAACCAAAAAAAGAAACTCATAAATTTCTGTTCAGTTTCTGAGCAGCAACGCAAATCCTCAAAATTCTTGAATGAATCTACCTAGTATCCCTACGTGAATAATTCACTCCTTCCTCAAAAACCTTTGATTTTTCCAAAAAATGAAAATTGGGAAACTGGCAGTTCCCACAAACCCAGATAGTAAAGTATCTTAAGTTACAAAAATTAGTGCTTAATCAACTCAAAGCCCTAAAACACATAAAAGAATTAGAAAATTCAACGAACCCCATTTCCATTTCCTTGCAAACCAACCAAATTATAATTAAAAAAAAAACAGTAAGCAAAGCAAGACTTTCCTATGTTTACCGTTTGTTGGAGACCACTGATATAAATAACCTCAGAGCAAGTAGTTTGACCAGGACATAAAGCAGAAGTAAGAACATCAACAAGAACAGAAACAGTCATTTCCTCAGCAATCCAATGAAAAAATAGTGGCAACAACAAGTGTACTAAAGGCCTAAGCTCTTTGAACCCAACTAAACAATCCTTAAACACCATTACTAATATTTCAAGAACTAAGCACTTTTCTTGCAAGAAACAAAAGAAATACTACCAGAAGTGGTGGGATGGATAATTGATGTCAGATCAGTGTTGGAGATCAAAGAAAGTGGAAGTTGACAATGATGTTTTTGACTTATGGTAGAGAAAAGGGATTAGTCCTCGTGGTATTTATGGGGTGACAAACGCAGTAAAGCAGGGGTTCTTGTGCTAACAACAAGAATTCTCGTGCTGGATTAAGGTTGTCGTGTGTTAAGGGCTAGTTTGCTTGTGATTGACGATGGAGTGCTGGTGTGGTGATATGACCATAGATCAGCCAACCTGACCCTTACTAGGCATTTGGCCTTGAAATATATTCATAAATTTACGAGAATTTTTTTTTCCATGTTATTTGATAGGGGAAAAAATCTTCCTTGAGGAGGGGAAGATCCAATATATAGCAGTGACTATTTTCACTCTTTAGAGTCATTGAACATTTATGTATTGAATCAATCATTATTAAAAAAAAAAAAAAACTATATACTCAAAAAAAATATAGATAACATTCTTGAAATAGAAAAGTATAAAACAATGAAGACGGACCTTTATTATAAATCTACGAGATAAATCTATTATTATATATTTGTTTTTATCTTTTTAATTAAACAAATATATTTTCATCTATTTTACATATATTTTTCATGTCTTGTAATAATGAACAAAAATAACCTTTTATATAAATTGACGATGATTGTGCTAAAAAAAGGACACCAATGAAGCATGATTCATGATAGGTTACTTCCTGGTCCCCTTGTAATCTATAAGGGTTAGGGGCTTTAATGAAGTTGACAGTTCAGTGTTGTGTGTATTAGAATAATTTTAGTTTGACTCAAACCCATTTTTATATTCATAAGCCAAATGCTCAAGCACGATAAAGCATCTTAGCTTTTTTGTTTTTGTCCTGGATAGTTCTTTGTTTTCTTTTATCCATTGTCCAGGAAAAGGAAGAAGGCAACCACAGCCTATTATGCTACTGGCAAACATGGTTTGCTCGTCGTTACTTGTTTACGGTTTCTTGATTCTCATGTTATCATATTATCCAAGAGTTAATACATCAATAATTTGTTGCCTTGAGGGGAAGAGTCTGATCCAGCCTCAGATTTTATTTTCGAGGTCAAAATATCCTGGTAGTTGGTGGTGAAGCATCACTCCTTAGTTGGCTAATGGCATATAATTTGTCTTTAGATGAGCAAGTCGCTTCACCGACAGCTTATCGTCTTGAAGTTGAGTTATTATTGCAATCAAACAATGAACAGGTGCAGATGGAGTTTTTCCACCAAGTCCATGGGCCCTTATAGACAGACTCAAGAACAAGCCAGAAGCAATTGGCTTAGCTAACATGACCAGCAAGCAATTCAAACCATCCCTCAACTGCTTTATGCAATAAATTTATTGATATCAATGGTAGTGGAAAATTGAAAGAATAGGAGTAGAGTACAAAAATCTTTGCATTGTTACAGAAGCACAAATTGAATGCCAGAAACAAGAGTGGGTAGTGAACAGTTCCGCAAGATGTACAAGGCTCATACAGCTCTCACGTTCTGTACTCTTGCGCTATAATTATATTTAGTTTACATGAAAACAAAACATAAACTCTACCGATATCGAGTTAATTTGAACCCATGAACTTTATTTGCTCCTGTACAGAGAAGCATACTAGAAGTTCTCTTGGCTCGCCACGTGTACAACCATGTTATGAGAGGAAAAAAATGGGGGCTTCGACTACTCCATCTGACCGGTCAATGCTGCTTCATCATCTTCAGCATCTAATTCTTGTTCCACACCTTTCACCTGCATGCATAAGATTTTCTTGAGTAAATATAACAGGAATGCAGAGAGGAGCCAAGATGTGATTCCCACTTGTAAGTTTTCCTAGCAATAATAGCCAGGTAATTAAAAAATGATGTTAAGCAAACTCATGGGCAATGGCAATGTAAAGTAATAAAGCAATGGAGGTGGCAACAGTGGGATGAATATGGAACTCAAGAGCTTAACAAGCAAGGAAGCTAGCAGTTTGGAAGCACAGAGATTAAGGAGGACATGCACAAATGTGTATACATATGTTCCTGTATAGAGAGAGACTGGAAGAAGAAGAATCCCTTAGCTGCCAATCTAATGTTTCTCTTAATTTCCAAGACCCATTTAATCCCTTGAGTTCTAGACATTAGAAATAGGATCTTAATCCCTTGAGTTCTAGACATTAGAAATTGTAGCACTTTCATCTTTCTAAATGTATTTTTTTAAAGACAAGACACGTTAATTACTTGTCAGCATGCACTTTAGAGCACAATAATATATCCAGAACACATCAGAAATAATAGCATCAACAAAATTCTGTACTTAACACAGGATAACACAGTTAGTGACCTGCACCACCAAATATCTTCAAGAACTAGTCAAGAATCGATTTAAGCCATGGTCTTTTTCTATTATCCTAAAGCTTTATAATCAAGTTCTAATGCTCCCGCCAAACGAGCATAGCCTACTGGTAAGTGCTATTAACTTTTGAAAATATGCAATTTGTCATTGCACTAATTCTCAATGGGCTTCGTTCTTAATTACTGTCCCTACATGCTTAAGTTAATGTGTAGTAAACTCACAGACACAAATTACAGACATACAGACCAAAGTGAATTACTATTTGGCTGGTGGTGGATTTCCACATACCAAATTTTGAACTTCAGTGCAGAACCCTCTACAATGTCAGACAAAAGGTGTAATTTTGCATAGTTTAGAAATCTCAAAGATGATTTTCACTTTTTACCTCTGGTACATAATGCATCAGCATATTCTCTATTCCAGATTTCAAAGTGACAGATGAGCTCGGACAGCCACTGCATGCTCCTTGCATTTTCAATTTGACTATTCCAGTTTCCCTGTAGAGGGCAAACATACAGATTTCAATTAATGATAAGTAACAAAATAGATTGTTCATTCAATATTCTATGAACATGTTTAACCAAGAGAAGAGAAACCTACTCATCAAAACCCTGATACTCAATATCTCCACCATCGTCCTGCACTGCTGGTCGAATACGAGTCTCCAACAGCTCTTTAATCATTGCAACAGTTTCTGAGTCATCCTGCATTAGCAGGAGTTGATATTTTCCACATTGAGTGCTTAATGCTCTATTGAAATTAGTTTAAGATGATTAGAGAATAACCAATAAAATCCTCCAAAATCTCAGTTCTCTCTCCAGTGATAACCTAAACTATATTCAGCTATTTTACAGTAATCAACATCAGCAAATATCTGTTGAACTTCACAGCAGAAGAGTACAAAAGGGATGAAAAGCACCGTTCAATTACTCATAACTCTGATATTTGGGATATGGGTGGCAAAAAACTGCATAACATAATACATCGATGTCGATAGAACCTCTTATATCAAACATCTGGATTTTCTCAACAGATACAAACCAGCACTACTCCTGAGCTAAATTCATTAAAAAGCGAATTGAGAGAGGGGGGAATAGAAAAGTGAACATGAGTACACCTTTACTATAAGTTAATGCCCAAGGAGAACTTTAAATGCATTAGTACATGCCAAGGACCACCCAATATGAAATGCAAGCATAATCCTAAGAAGCAAGCTTCATTTTTTGTGGACAGCTGAAAAATCAGTAAACTAAAGATATACCTCACTAATAGCCGTGTCCTTCGCTGCAGCAGTTTGCGAGTCTAGAAACAATGGTTCTCCAGAAGAATAGAAGTCCATGATAGCTGCAAATATTTCAGGCTTTAGGAATTCCCAAGTAGCATCATCTGACTTTGTTATGGTGATAAAATCAGGTCCAAAGAAAACTCGATTGATACCTGTGAAAAAACAATACAGGGTACAGGTTAAAAAAATATAAACAATCATAGCATTACGTTTACCCAAGAACAAAACCAATTCAATCTTACCATCGATTCCATAAATAGCTTTAGCCAATGGAGAATTCATGGCTGAACGTGCATTTGGGAAATCCGCACTTCCTACATCCATCACCGGCTTCCCAGGATAAAACATAAGGGATGATGGATTTGGTGTGGATTGAGTTTGTATAAACATGGTCCTCCTCTGCCCTGTGCAAACCATCACACCTCAGCTTACTGAACTTCACCAATCTTTAATCAACACAGAATTAAAAAAACTCTATGACCTCTAAAGTTCATATCTTTACAGCATACCCCATAATTCTTATGTAAAATCAATAATCTAAGTGTTGTTATTTCCCAATAACTGCAAGTAACTAAGCTAACTAACCAATAAAATACAGATATTAATTCAATTCCTTCCTTAACTCGTCAAAATCTCTAACAAACCATTTTATTACCACATTACAACAACATTATTAAAAAAAAGACCCTTTACATATCTTAAAACAAATATTAACATAAAACATAAAAACTCAAACCACAAGGTAAAAATAACATAAAATAACAATAATTTCAATCATAATAGAACAACCTGTCAAAACGGTCAATTTCTCAGGATGCAAAGAAGAAGCCAACGTTTTCGAATCAGGGAAAGCACCACCGCTGCTGTGCCAAAACGCTGTTGTTGCTGATGAAACATGTATAAAGCGGCGAGGAGTCAAACGACATGTAGTGTTGATTTCTCTGCAAAGTCCGAAACTTTTTTGGTTTGATAGAGCTCGCGATATTAATCTGCCAAAACCCTTCATTATTTCTCTCTTGTAGGTTCGCTTTGAATGTGAAATGGATGCAGGAGATGCAAAGCTTCGAGCTTTTTAGTGGTGATGGTGTATTCGTAATAAAGTCGAGGAGTAAGGGTAGATAAATTGAAAGCAGGTAAAGATCAGCAGCTTTGGAAGCAGGGAATTGGGTGGTTTTGGACCGTCAATTTTGAGATTATATATTGAAAATTTGGAGGTGTGGTTTGATCCTTATGTTTATTGAAATCTACTATTTTAGTCCCTTTGAATCAACATCTTTCTAGTGGTGCACTAGAAATCTACTAATTTAATTTCTTATGAGATTTTTTTTAAGAAAATATGTTATTTTTGTAAGTGTGGTTTTAATGGAAAATAGTTGGAAATAGTTAAATATAAATAAAAACATGTAAACGCACGCAACGTAAAATTCTCTTCACCGATATCTAAACGCCACGTGTGACCCACAATATAACGTCGCTTGCACTAAAATCACACGCAATCGTCAAACTCTATCATCTATCTCTCTTTCTCGATCAAAAATTCTGTCCAAAAATATTCCCCAAAACACAAACCCTAACACTAACACTAACACACATGAAATCAAGTGATTCCCAAACAAAACCTAATAGATTCCCAATCGAACCCTAATTTGATGATTCTGACAATCCAGTCACCCAAACTCTAACAATTGTTACTTCTCTCTCTCTCTCTCTCACTTTTTGGGTCTATTTGTTGTTGTCATGGAGGGCTCTGTGGTGGTGGATGATCTTGGAGCCCCCGAGTCATGGGAGGTGGCTGATTTGGACGAGACGATGAGTCGTTTGTTGCTTAATAAAGACTCTAAACAGCAAAAGCAACAGCCTCAAGACCAGCTCGCTCGTTCGGGTTCGGGTTCTCTCGGTCCGGGTGAGAAAGTAACCGATGATGTTATCAATCAGGTTGATCAGTTTCTTCGTGAGGCCTTGCAAAACCCTCGCGAACGGCTCTCAAGTGAGTTTTTTTTTCTCTAATTTTGATTAACATGTGTTAATTGTTTCATACGTTAGTTTTGTATGAGAGCTGTGTGAGATTTTTCTTTTTGTTTATGCATGTTAATGGGTAGAGTAGCGAGTGATTTAGCTAAATTAGGTGGTGATTTAGCTGCAGTTGGTTTTTAATGGATGGGGTGGTGTTGATTTTGCTGGGTATTTCGTGAGTGATGGTGTTTTTTACTGGTTGTAACGTGGTTAATGTGTGAATTTCACTTGTGGATGATTATGGATGAGATGGAAATTGTATGTTGTACCTTTGAAGAGGGCAATGCTTCTAGAGGTATGATGATGGCGGGGATATAAGAATGGGAAGATATTCTACTACAAAGCTTGGAGACGTTTGTGCTTAGAAATTTTCAGGTAGTTTTAGTCAGATTGCTTGAGAGAGGAGATTTGGGTGGATGATTTTCTTAATAATCAAACTGACGTGTAGGAAAGATTTATGAGTATTTGCAATGGAAAGCAAGTAAACTGGATTCAATAAAAGAAGTCTTGGTTTTGACTTGGTAAGAAGGGGCGTGGCTGACCTACGGACTGCTTTTTTTTGGTCTGTGTGTTTGTGTATTTATTTATTTATTATTATTTATTTATTTTTGGTCTGTTGTTGTTGTTGCCGTCCCATTTTTATTTTGGGAGGGAGGGGTGCAGAGGAGATGGGCTGGGGTTTTCAGTAGAATGTTAAGTTGGTTTCAGCCCAAATTTGGGGCCTGCAGTTATTTTTTGAATTGGGTTTTATCAGGAATTTAGATTTTTTTAGATGCAGTTGATAATGATCTTATGAGTTCCCAGTTTCTCTTTTTGCAAAAATCAGTATTATGAGAACTGTAGGGATGACCTGCTAGTTATCATCATTCACATTGTTTTTGTTTTCTTTATGTGATTTAAGTATTTTATATATCCTGCTTTTTCATACAAGTAAATTCATGTATATCTTCTATTCAGTTTTGCGGATGGAACAAGATGTAGAAAAGTTTATCCGTGATCCAAACCAACAACAATTAGAATTTCAGCAGTTGCCTACTTCATATTTAAGGCTAGCAGCACATCGTGTGGCACAGCATTACTCACTGCAATCAATGGTTTTGTTAGACAATAGTTTACCTGATGGCTCTGGTTCCAGAATTATTGTCCGCAAAACTTCTGACTGTAGCCTTCCCTTGATTCGCCTGGCTGACATCCCCTTGAGTTTGCCATCGGAAGATGGTGATGTTATTAAGGTTGCAATTAAGCAGAGACCACAGAAACGCTCTCAAACTGCCAACAATTCAAATTCAAATTCCACGAAGTCAAATAGTTCCAAAAGTGTGGAGGAAAGAAAAGAGGAGTACAACAGGGCACGTGCACGGATATTTAACTCTAGCAGTTCCAGCAGTGGTTCTACTGGGAAACCAGAAGGTGAACCAAGATTGCAGGATGGTTCCCAGCATGGTTCATTTGGCATATCAAAGTCAGAAGAGAAATCTGCTCCAGCGATTTCTGATTTAAATTCTGGGCGGGGTTTAATTGAATCATCCACAAGCAGCGGTAGATCAGCTAGGACTAGGATGGAGAAGGAGCCAATTGGTAGGTACAGACCAAACAACAGAGTGGCCATTTTTCGGGACCGTGAGGTTGAGCGTAAGGACCCCGACTTTGATCGAAGCTATGACAGGTATTCTGTCCTTGCTTTTCTTCTGCCATCTCTCTTAGTTTGCTTTATTTAGTCGGGATAAGTTCCCATATCCTGTTCTATTCCTCTTAGTGTGGCATTTTTTAATCTTCTTCTTTGGCGAGGAATCTGTCACCGCACCTGTTACTTTGTTTGCTTGAGGCCCTGGGTTGGTGTCCACCACTTTCTTTCTGCAAGTCTGGTTGTTAAACTTCATATGTAAACCTAAATGAGAAAAGGAAGGAATGTGAAGAAAAAAAAGGGTAAAAATTAATAATAAAGACCATTTGAACATAGAAAATTGATGAGAAATAGGTACGTGTCCAAAGAGGGTAAAACAATGCTGCAAATTGTGCCAGAAATTTGACAGTGGATTAGTTTCTCCAAAAAAGTTAATCGGTATTGCACTTATTTAGATGTGCCATCTCTTCACTAATTTTGGCTTTATAACTTCTGTGGTAGGTTGAATTTTCCTTTTCTTTTCCATGTTTAAATGCTCAGTGTCTGTTGATTGTTTTCTGTTTGCTGTTTGATGGGAGTTTCACCCTTTGCAATGTTTTGATAGAATTAGTGGCTTGTGGCCAATTAAAATGAGGATAGCTAGCTAATCCAACTGTGGTACTGTAAATGAGAGCAAGGGATACCTAATAACATATACATTTTTAGCATCAAGTGTGTTTATATCCCTTGTAGCTCAAGTCAGTAACCTGAGTGCCCACAGTTGGAGGTTGGAAATTACTGTGTCTAGTCTGAAAACGAATTTATTGTTCTTGCGAAGTTGATTAGCTTACTACAGCAATGAACTTGATCTGTCTTTGTTGAGTAGAGCAAAATTATGATGAAATGTTCTTGCAGGTATATGCAAAGATTTGATCCTGGTTTTGGATTCAATGGGGGAGGACCTTATGCCATTCAGCCTATGTACACTCCTGCACTGAATTACAACACTGAATTTCCACAACTTGGGTCCGCCCACAGGCCTCAGATATCTACAGAACAGCAACCTCGGCCTCACCCTCAACATGTACCAGGACCCTGGGTTGCACCATCAACCCCTGCAGGGATTGGATATGGTCATCCTGATACTCATATACCACCATTTAATCCGAATCATGTTGGTGCACGTTCTGCATCTGCCATTTATCTGCATTCCTCTCAGTATCCATGTCAACACCCAGGAATGCCTTTTATCCATCCCCATGAACATGTTCAGCCTTTTTCACAGGTGTGCCAGTTAGGGTGGCTTTATTTCCCTGCCATTAATTGAAGTAATCTTTTCTTTTTTCTATGAAAGGTGTTTTTCAGTACAATAGTAAGAGGAATATTTATCATCGAACTTGTAAGATATTTCTCAAGTTTGATGATCTTAGGCTCCCAACATTCAACTTTCTACTCATTGATAGTATTTTCAAGAGAAATTACAGCGTGATACTAGGTCACTACTTTAAAAAGATTTTTTTATTAAGAGGAGAGAAAAACTATTTTGTTTCTTGATATGGCTAGATATATGTCCCTCACAATTGGTTGGTCAGTGATGGACCAGGTTCACCTAATAATTTCCCTATTTCCCATTACTTGTGATATTTCTGATCATCCTGTTTGACCAAAAAGATGCCTACTGCAACTTATGCAGGGTGCCTGAAATATCCTCTCTTCCCTCCCAAAGAAAGAAAGTGGGGGAAGTTTGTATCATTAATGATAAATATGTCTCAAAAAGTAAAATTGGTTTGGTGACTTGCATTGAATGCGATTAGTGCAGCTTCTGTTTTCAATTGTTTGATTTTGGTTATGGTATTGATTTCCTTTTACCATTTATGTGCTTGTACAGTCTCATCAACAGCAACCTGATGCAAGTTTTGGTTTAGCCCGGCCCCGTTGAGGGGCTTGGGCCATGCCTGCACCCTGCCAGCCAGAACTTTAGTTTGAAATATTGATGAGCTGATACAGCTGCTCATCATATCTGAATTGGCAGGAGTGCAGGCATAGAGAACCGAGCTGGATTGGAGCGGGCAATACTTCTCATGAACATCCCAGTGATCCATTCCACCAGTTTCGGTTTTGCTTGAGGCTTCTTCCATGATGTGAAGGATGAAGAAGCTCAAGGGCTTGGCAGATCAACTAGTATTACTTGACAGGAGCTCTGTTTTGAGCTCTGTTTTGTCACTGATGATGATGAAGAATCAAATTAGGAAGAAGAATTGTCGGAGTTGTGGATGTGCGCGCTCAGTCTAATTGAAGGTACATCCATTTGTTATGTTGCTCATGTTGTTTATCATTTAGACTTGTCTACATCTTTTAATAAAAGATAAATTAATTTGCTTTCCTCATCCCTACAGACCATAAGGGCCAAAGGGGATGTGCTTGAAGGACATTTTTCTATCAGAGTTGGCATGTTTTTGGCTTGTTGCGGCTTGCCCCCTTAGAGAACTCTGATTACGCCTGACTGTTCTGTACACTTGACTTGCAGGAATAATGAAGCAATTCGCTTCATGTATTATAGGAACAGATCTTTTTGAACTGTAACAGCATCTTTGATTGCTATCTATGATGGGTGAAGTTATTTGTAATCTATTCCTGCTTCCTTGCATGTTTTATTCTCGTGTACCAAAAATTTGCATTCGTTCTGGATGTCTTTGAGTGTTTGCCCAGCAATCTTATATGCTTCTACCATGCTGGAAATGTGCAGGCACTGATGCACCCATCAGAATGTGGAAGATTGTAAGCTTGTTGATCGACTATTCTCCCATTCAAAATTTTATGCCCGCTGATCATGGCACGTGTGCTTAGCCACCCTCGGGGACGGGGAAAGATGGTGACAGTTTTGTAGACCATTAATGCAGCTGTTCATCAGTTGCGATCTGGTCTTTCTGTGCGAACCAAGCGCACCCGTGATCGGTAGGATTCACCATGCTTGAATCTTGTGGAGTGTGGATTGTCAGGATCGCAAATGCCTGGCTGCCATAGTTCGGACTGTCCGCAGCTGTGGTCTTCTAATGGTTGGATGAAAAAAATGGGCCTACGCCAACGAGTAGCATCTATTTCTCCTCTCCTCTCTCATCTGAAGGGGTCTTCCTTTGGAGCCTTATCTCCGTAACCACCACCCATGAATGAACAGGCTGGTAATAGTTTGTCTCACCGTTTAAAATAACGGTCGTTAACGTAACAAGTGTATTTAATGGATGTGGTGTTTTTAATCAATGATTATTAGACTTGCCTAGTAACCTCTTAAAAGTGCTTTGCACGGGTCAAGTGTATTTTTTTTTCAAATTGTTTTAAAAATTAACCTAGTTAAATGTGTATCTGATTCATCTAGTTAAACACGAGTGAGATACGACTAGATAAACAATATCATTTGAGTTTTTTGTATAAAAAAACACTAAAATAAAATATTATTTTATTTAAATAAAAGCAATTTAATTTCATGATCCAGTGACTCAAGCTATTAGCCTGTTTGATAACTATGCATTTAATGGATTTGGATCAACTTAATATTATTATTATTATTATTATAAGAGCTAGTTATATAATGGCAAGGATTCATCTATAAAATTGATTTTTTGAAAGTTTTTGTATTAGGATTTAGGTTTTCATATTTTCACTTTTTTTTTAATAGTTATGTTATGACATGTTTATAGCAAATCTGTTAGAAACAGAGTATATTAGTTTTATTTTATTTTCATACTTTTATAAATTACATTTTACATCTTTATATCTTAGATTAAACAAAATGCATTGTCAGACTATATAAACTAATTCATAAAAGTAATGTGAAAAGTGAAATTCATATCAAATTATAGAAGAGTTTTTGTAATTTTTTATTTTTTTTTAGTTTTGAGAGTGGAGAGATTAAGGTTGCTTTTGGGACTACGATTTAATTACATGTTTAAAAAAAATTATAAATGATAGCTAGCTTTTTCTTAACTAAGATTCAGCTTTCAAGAGATAGTTTTTAGTGGAGAAGTCATATAAAACCATATAATAAACACTAATAACTTCTTAACTAAGATTCAGCTTTCAAGAGATAGTTTTTAGTGGAGAAGTCATATAAAACCATATAATAAACACTAATAACTAAATGAGATTGAAAGTTTG
>Ga0307517_10006191_pt1 | contig 17811 bp, 19 predicted proteins | sample 23_EM_MG_FD_194515 | JGI IMG/M metagenome (GOLD analysis project Ga0307517, IMG submission 194515) | Populus trichocarpa ectomycorrhiza microbial communities from riparian zone in the Pacific Northwest, United States - 23_EM | ecosystem: Host-associated > Plants > Roots > Unclassified | place...
CGAAGCTTTGCGGTATTGCGGTATGAAGCGCATGATGAGGGCGGACAAGGTGGCGAATACCTGTCTCAGAAAAGTGGTGAAGATGGTGGTATTCAGATTGTTCTTTCGTGAATGAAATGAAGGGTTTGTGTGGGGATATAAGGAGCGACGGTTCTGTAACGCGTCTTCTTTATATCCGTATGAGAAAGCCCGGATCAAATTCACAGATTGTGGGAGGGAGAAAGGGGTGCACACGACCTGTAAACCCTGCACGTGTTCCGAAGGTTGTCCTAGGCCTCCGCACAGGATCCGGAACGACTGTGCCAAGAACACTGCCAAAAGGTATTACTTACCAGTGTCATTGAGCTTTGAAATTTGAACGTTTGAACTTTGGTCTGGACTGTATTGTCGAGCCACTGTCTAAATTTTACACGTTTGTTAATCCTTGCGGGGATAATTCATCGATCGCTTTGACCGGATGATTTCGGGGCTAATTCCGAGGCAGAGGGAAATAAGCCTTGTGTTATCGGTGCGTCCAACGGCCAGTAAACATGGATGTTTCTTATCGTTAAAGAACACCTTCAAGGGGAGCCGCAAGGTATGCCGTTTAGTTACTGAAGTCTTGAAACGCAGTTTAGGTTCCTGTTTCTTTTTTAGCTTGGCGGAACGCCACTGGAGCAGAGGGACGTGTGAGGAGGCTGTGTTCCTTTTGAGTACAACGTCAAACCTCACATCTACTCTTGGTCCCCCTTGTTCCGCTTGGAACGTTCTTTGTCTTCACAGCAACTAGTACTTGCACAATAGTGGAAAGTTTGATAAGCTCGAGATGGCGCGCCACGATTTCACTTTAACATTCCGTCAATTGGAGCTTGGGTGGAGGTGTGTGTTTACATACCTGGAGTACACCGTCTGAACAATTGGAACTAACGTGCGATATACACGCATTAACGCTGGGTGCCATATGCGTTGAAATACCAGCGTTAGGCGTTTTCCTTGACACCGGGCGCTCGGGTCTTGCACTGTTTGTCAGGTTGGACCAATATAATTAGCCTCTCATGGAAGCGCTCAACCTGGAGGCTGGATTACCTCTGGCCACGACTCGTTCAGGGACATGCTTCATGGGTGCTCCCGCGGTGCAGCCCCTTCTTCCTGGGAAATTCTAAAAATATCGCCGAGTACGGTCCAAGTCATGGGTTCTAGAGTTTGTATTGTTTGGGGGTTTTCTTGTCGTTGTCGACAGGGAGGAGCAGACGTGGTAAGTAATCGATTGTCACTTTCCCGAATCCAAAGGTTTTCGTATACTCATCTCCCTCGTTTTTGAAGACCTCAGTGAGAAATCTCTGACAAGCATGACTCTCTCCAAGGCATGGTGGAAAGAGGCTATCGTCTATCAGATCTATCCGATCTCGTTTTTCGACTTGAACGGAGACGGAATAGGCGACTTGAACGGAATTCACGCGAAATTGGATTACCTGAAGGACTTGGGCGTCGACGTGCTTTGGCTTTCGCCGATATACCGATCGCCGCTGGCGGATATGGGTTACGATATGTGAGTTCCTATAAACACCATTCAGTCCATGGGGAGGATGACAGACTTGACGAACCCGCTTTCCTAGCGCGGATTATCGCGACATCGATCCACGATATGGCACCCTTGGAGATTGGGACAACTTATTGAAGGGTGTTCACGAACGGGGCATGAAACTCATGTGCGTGTCGCGAGGTAGATAAGAAGGATAACGTCCTCAAAAAAAAACGCGCATTCAGGATGGATTTAGTGATCAATCACACGTCGGACGAGGTGAGTAGCTATGGACTCTTTTATATCTCTCCCTATCATCCCCGACTCTCGGTGACACGTCCAACAGCACGACTGGTTCCTTCAATCGCGTTCCAGTAAATCGAATCCGAAGCGAGATTGGTACGTATGGCGTCCTCCGAGATACGATTCTGCCGGGAATCGCCATCCCCCGAATAACTGGCGGTCCGTCTTCCAAGGTAAAGAGATTCGTACGCCATGGGGTGCGACTCGAACGTTCTAAAAGCACGTTTTTCATATCGATAGGATCTGCCTGGGAGTTCGACGAAGGAACCCAAGAATACTATCTACACCTTTACGTTGCGAAACAACCGGACCTGAACTGGGAGAACCCGGAGGTCAGGGAGGCAGCATGGGAGGTCATGCAATTTTGGATTGATAGAGGATGCGACGGCTTCCGGGTATGGAAACGGTCTTGAGGATAAGATTTGATTGACCGAATCATTCCACTCTTCTAGATGGATGTCATCAATTTGATATCGAAGGTAGATGGCCTTCCTGATGCGCCCATTACGGTTCCGGGGGAAAAACTTCAACCTGCAAGTATGTATTTCGCGAATGGGCAAGTAAATTTCTTTTCGTGATAAAAATCGGGATTTGACGTCTGAATAGGCCAAGAGTCCATGAGTTTATCCAAGAGATGCACAAGAGGGTTCTCTCGAGTGCGTCGAGGATCCACTCAGCCACGAGTCTACGAGATGCGATTATTAACTACGTTCCTCAGAACACGACCTCATCACCGTTGGGGAAACCCCATTTACACATGATGCGTCGGTGCTCGCTGCCTACGTGCTTCCAGCGAATAAAGAGCTCAACATGGTTTTCCAATTTGAGATTATGGACCTCGACTCGCCGAAGGAGGGTCAGGATGTCGAGGCCCTCAAATTCAAGAAATGGAAATTATCCGATCTTAAAGACACAATCGGCCGATGGCAGCGATACAAACGAGACGAGGACTTCTGGAATGCGTAAGTGGGATCATTCTTTCCTTTATCATAAATGCAAACATAGCTGATCCTTTCGATATAGAGTTTTCCTAGAGAATCATGATCACTCGCGTGTGGTATCCCGATTCGGGAACGACTCTGAGAAATGGCGTAACAAATCAGCCAAGTTGCTTGCGATACTGCAGATTTCCCAGAGCGGAACGCAGTTTATTTTCCAAGGACAAGAGTTGGGACTCAAAAACTTTCCAGGAAACTGGGGGATTGAGGAGTATAAAGACGTCGCATCGCAGAATTATTGGAATAAGTAAGCCCTACCATTTTTATGCCGAAGTGGTAATCGAGAAACCCCAATTCAGGATATTGGAAAGGCGTAAGAGGGAAGGCGGTGACATTGACATGACAGACGTCCTTGACAATTTCCAGAAGAAGGCGAGAGACCACGCTCGGGTCCCTATGCAGGTACATCATGTTCCCCTCAATAATTGCGCGTTGACACGTTGAATCCATATTATAGTGGGACTCCAGTGCCAACGCAGGATTCACCGCTGGCGAGCCCTGGATGCGCGTTAATATGGATTACGAGTCGTGGAATGCAAAGGCGCAGATAGACGACCCAGATAGCGTCCATTCGTTCTGGAAAAAGGCCCTGAATGTTCGCAAGAATCATGAACTACTGGTGGGGGAACTCTCCATTTCGTGTTTATTTCGCGCTGAGGATGCCGATACCAGATTTATGGCGACTTCGAGGACTTATCCGAGGGGCAAGACAGGATATTCGTTTTCACTCGGGCCTCGGAAGGCTTGAGAGCTCTCATCTTGCTCAACTTTAGCGAGGAGGAGGAGGCTTTCTATCTCCCGTCGAGGATATCAGAGACACCCATGACTTTGGTTCTTGGAAACTATGATGAACCAGGTGCGATATCAATTGAAAATTGGAATGAGATTCGACTTCGGGCATACGAAGGGCGTCTATACACAAACGGGAGGTAATACCGCTGTGACGTGGGTTTTCCACAATTTTCCCTATAGCAATACAGATTAGATTAGACGAGCGGAACTTGGAGCTAAGTTATGGAAGTGAATTTCCGCGTGTGATCCGGATACACTGCCCCAGTCTGCATTATATATAGAGCCTTGGCCGGCCTGGGCATTCAAGCTTTAAGGTCGGTCTGGCGGACTGGGAAGGTGTGTGCTTTCTCGAACTAATTTCATGGTTAACTCAAGGTTAACTGAGCTATGAGTGCCTCTTCGCCTGAAAGTTGCAGGCAAATCCCTCTGATCAGGTCGTGCATCTGGTGAGTCACGGAGAGCAAATTTTCCACGATTGTGCATCGCTTTCTGTCCATTTTGGATCTATATGTTAATGCAGTCGTTGTAAGTGCACCTCATAAGTATATTGGTTAATCCTGTACTTGGATATCCGGAACTGCGTATAAGAATGCCCATCCGTCCGTGGTAACAAAATCCACCTTTTCTCAACCTTTTCTTCGTTCATCTCTGTTTTCCACAAACTATGTTGCATCCCGCTCGTCCTTCATCGTGTTGCTCAAGCCCTTTTCTGCTATCGGTGTCGGAATTGCAATACATTTCTTCAAGTTCCATGAACTTGGACAGTATACCCACCATCATGACTCATTATAACAATCTTCACAACGGCGTAATCGGAAAGCAGAAGGTTCTTGTTAAATTTTGGCGGTTGGGAGGAACAGGCGAAAGCGACAGGAAGAAATTTGCTAAAAGGCTCTGTCTCGAGCTTATCAAGTGGAAAAAAGGCTCATCCCACCCTCATATTCTACCCATTTGCGGAATCTCGACAGATGATCCTGGCCTGGGGCCGTCTCTTGTTGTACCATTTTGCCACAATGGAAATGTAAATGAGTATCTCTCAAGGAATCCGGGGGCAAACATTCTGGAGCTAGTGAGTAAATTTAAACTGAGCGCACTTGTCGACTATTCTCAAGCCAAACTTTTGTACTACAGTTATGTGGAGTTGCAGCGGGTATCCACCATTTACACTCCTTCGACCCGCCGATTGTACATGGAAAAATTCGCGGAGTGCGTGGTGCCTCCTTCTATAGCCTCCCTCATTCATTGAACGTTTCATTTTACAGTCAAATATTCTTATTTCAGACGCGAACAAGCCGCTTCTCACAGATTTGTGTTTGATGAATCTCCCACTACCGAACGATTTGACCACCTCAGAAGGTTTAGATGAAGTTCGTTGGATGGCACCAGAAGTGGTATCACCTGCCACTTTCTCAGAGGAAAGCGGTGTTCAAGAAGAAGAAATGACTTCAGCCCCGCACAAGGTCACCTGGGCGAGCGATGTCCATAGTTTCGGGATGACAGCCCTCGAGGTTCGTTCCTTGTTATATATATTACGCATTGCTCTACTCAAATTTACTAGGTATTTACTCACCGTCCTCCGTTCGCACACCGCAAACATCCATTTGGAGTCATCGTGGACCTAACATCAGGAGTGCGTCCCACAAGGCCGACAACAGAACCATTAGCCTGTCCCATCTCCTTGAAAACGCGGCGCTTCGGACAGTATCTGTCCCAGCAAGGCATCTCCGACGACATGTGGGACATCATCACCAAATGTTGGGCCCATAACCCGTGGGAGAGACCAGATATAGGTTTAGTGGAGAGTTGGATCAGGGTTTTTCATATGTAGCAGGGTTTCGTTGGGCATGACAGTGAAGGATGTAGTATAGAGATACGGATGGCCAGTGAAATCTCCTGCTGAGGTAAACTATATAATCAATCACCTTGCAGTATCGAGATGGACCTTGTCCGGCCTCATCCTTTATTCTGGTGGATAGTAATTTTAGGCATCAATCTAGTGCATGAACTGGCCCTCGTTTTGTTACTCTTCCAGGACCTCCATACAGCTCGCCTTGAGCTCGGTGGTTTGCATGTACAACAAATGAGGGCGATATTCGGCGTACCGCAATGGAACAAACTATTGCTGGAGGGAATCCCAGAAGCTAAATTCAATCAGCGTGGAGATTGATCGGGCAGCGCAAGGTGGCGTATGATTTTTCAATTATTTTTTGTGATAGCCATCTTGTTGCATCTTGTTCACCTTCCGTAATAATATTATTGTTATCAAGTTTACCTTAGGCTTGGCTGAACGGCAAACGGCTGAGTGATGAATACATAAGCCAGGTCTTGAGCAATGTTCTCAGATGCCTTCCCAAAATGCCTGACCATCTGGACATCCTTACTGCACAGATAGCGGGCTACTTTGTTACGTCAGTGCTTTACGGCCTTTATCTCTATACGTTCGTCCGGTGTCTCTATGTCCTCACTAGGTCCGGGTCCTCATGGATGAGATATTCCGACATAAATTGGGGCCAAGTGGCGGTCACACTCACCCTATTCACCAATGGCACAATCAATGTTTCATTGGGCCTACTCCGTTTCATCCAGCGGTTCGCTCAGCATATGGGCCCAGTTGCGTGGGTAGACGCTATGAAGGTACTAAATTATTAGAGCTGTCATATTCCCGCCCACCACACTCAAATTGACCTTCCAGATCTTCGGGGTCAACCTTCAAACCACGATCGGAGGAGGAGTGATGGTGAGTTCTCTTGAATAATAAATCATCATTGATTAGCGTAGGTGTTAATCACGTCTAGCATCAGATTTACCGATGTTTTCATGTCTGGGAAAGGACTTGGGCTGTGATCAGCCTTCCGCTGGCTCTCTGGTTGGCAGATATTGGAATCGGTCTATGGGAAAGCTGGTTGGAATGGACGACACACATGTCGCTCACCAGCAATCGGTTCTCTACCACTGCCGCAATATTTTGGGGTTTAATTGCAGCGATTAATATATACACGACAGGTGTGTGCCCATCGAGCTTGGCACTATGAAGCGTATTTCATCTGCAACTTATGTAGGGATGATCGTCTACCGAATATGGAATGCGCGCGATCGGACTCGAAGTTTGATGGATACTGGGAGCGGTGGCCAATCTAAAAAAATGACTCAACTCGATTCTGTCATCCGTATTGTCATTGATTCAGGGCTTGGTTACACCCTAGTATCGCTCACACACTTCTTCTCTCGAGTGGCGCATAGTAACGCGCTATACATCACCTCTGGCGCAGTAAGTTTTCTTGATTAACTATGTAGGCCAACGGTGATACTGACGCTTGAGGGTTCGAAGGATATCCAGGCGGTGGGGATTTCATTCAATCTCATTAACATCCGGGTCGCAGATTTGAGGAATGAGGAGCAAGAAACTATGCGGATGTCCTACAATGGAAATGCTGTGATTTCTAGTATTGACCTTCCGATCAAATTCGCCCCTGTATCCGTGCTTTCTTACGAACCTAACTTTACATTGGCCAACGCCCAGGTAACGGAGGAGAAAAATAGAGTCGTAGTCGGAAATGACCTTTCGCTTGTGTAGTTGGCCAGGCAGGAAACCTAACATGTTTTTCTAGTATCACAAAATATATGTACAAAGGCGTTAAATACGACCTCTTAGTATACTCATGAATAGCGTGGGTCCGAGCCGTGTTGCAAGAGAAACGACAGACGTGCAAATATTATACCCCACAGCGTACAGTGGACGTTGGGCATCCAAGGTGGGTAATACAGCGTGTCCCTTTGCTGAAAAAATGGTCTGCGGCCCGGGGTGGAGGGGTCACTCGAGAATCAGCTATATCCTCATTTGGTAGACTCCCGTCGATCGATAAATGGTACCGATGTTTCCGAAAGCACAGAAATATATGACCTTACTGTACTCGTAAAGTTACTGACCAAGTCGGCATTGATCTATCAAATTTGAAGCTCTTGGAAGTATTGATAAGTCGCCCCGTAACCAATACAAAACCGACGGAAGCCGCAAACCCGCATGCATATAAAATAAAATGCATCCCAGGACCCATCAGCAGCATCACATTCTCCGTCGCAGTAGTAAGCGCTCACGGTCGCCATCAGGACAGATCTGAAGGGGCTGGTCCGTCAATGTTCCTACTGGAATTGAGCAATCGATCCGAGAATATTTAACTGAATTATTGCAGGGCGCTGTCGTCATAATCAAGCTGCTCGAGATCGCTGGCATCGACAATTTTCGTCACTGGAATTATTTTGCGGCTTCGTGTCCCGGATATTGTACTTACTCTTTCGACCAATCGTTCGAAAAAAATTAGACCGAGATGGCCGATAATTTTTCTTTTGATTTAAGACGAATAAAAAAATTACTTTCTTTCGGATGTGATGGACGTGAACGATCGGTCGGAATAGTACTATTAGTAGTACACTGGTTGACAAGTTGCGGCAGGGGTATGTATTCCTCATTAGAAAAATTAGGAGCTTGCCGAGTTATCGGGCGGAATGGCCCGAAGGAAGAACTGGGGAGGTGGGGTTGATAAATGTGAGAGATAATCTTAAAATGTGGATATTTTTCCCTTCTTATCATTTGTATCCACAAAAGGGGGGTGAGAAGCTCATCGAGTTATATCAATTGATGGATTTTCGAGCACCACAGGCTCGCGGTAAATTTCAGAGTAGCATGAAAAATTGCTCTCCACCTCTGACAGCGCCTCTTATTTTAGATGACACTAATCCCAATGATATCTGGTATAACCGGATAGGGTTCCGACCATATCCTGACTACGCCAGTGAATATGGCTTTAGGATTAGGGTTGTGTATGTGGATGTTTGCCATAAACTGATCTTCGTGATGAAGGGAAGACTGGGTCCAGAATACCAGTGGTTAAACATTAGTAGTCTGGTCCTTCTTGGAGTCGGTTGGCAGGCAGCTGGGTTCATTCGGTGTTACGGAACATATAAAGCCGATCGGCTTTAGTATTATCGCATCACGTGTATATAGCGCGTACCGCGTCGTTTAATGATAAACAAGCTATTTACATGCATTCAGTGCCATTCACAGGCGGCAACCTCTATTACATTGCTGAAGGCGTCTAGACAATGAATGAAACACATTTTAAGGGCAGATGCATCGATAATAGGTCGAGTGATAAGATAAATATGAGATTAGATGGGCATCAACAACGCCACATGATGTTGAAAATCGCCTCATTTTTGACCGAGATACCCGAATGGACCCAGTCACCAAAAACCCCGGAACAGACCTTATATATTACAAATCGATTGTCATTTATTTATTAGGTCTGTTTCAAGAGACTAAAACATTTGGTCAACAATGCGATGTCCGAGGTGATCGACAAACCATAGTCGCGAGCTATTAAAAGTCAAGCCGATGTTCGGCTATTTGTTGTAATGAAGCTGTGCGTGGTCATGCGGCGTGATGGAGATTCATACCACTTATTAAACCAAGCACGCTCGCGGTTAGAAGTAGTTTGGGTGGATGAGAAGTTTGATCTGACCATAGGCCGCAGTGTGGTGAGAAGAAAGCTCCCTTGATAACCATAAAGTTATTATAAGATTTCCTCCCAGGCCTCGGCGGTAAAAACATAAATCGTATAAGTTGTCTGAGTATCTATGGTGGGATCCATATTATCCTAGTCACAAGCAACTTGCCTTCATGTCGTTCCAAAATGCCTGACCATCTCAATATCGTCACTGCACAAATAGCGGGCTTCTTTGTTACGTCAGTGCTTTACGGCCTTTATCTCTATACGTTCTTCCAGTGTCTCTATGTTCTTGTGAGGTCCAGGTCCAGGTGGAAGGAATACTCCGATATTCATTGGGGCCTAGTCGCGATCACGCTCATCCTATTCGCCAATGGCACATTCAATATTTCATTGGGCCTACTACGTCTCATTCAGCAATTTGCTCTCCATATGGGTCCAGTTGTGTGGGTAAACACCGTGAAGGTAGTGCAATTCAGAGCCTTCGTATCTGTAATTCAATGCTTACCGCACTCACCCCAGTTCTCCACAGTTAACCTTCAAACCATAATCGGAGAAGGAGTGATGGTTAGTTCTCTGGAATAATGAACTATTAACCACCAGAGTTCTAATCATGTCTGTCATCAGATTTACAGGTGCTTTTATGTTTGGGGACAAAATTGGGTTGTAATTAGCTTCCCGCTGGCTCTGTGGTTTGCGGTTCTCGGGATCGCCTTATGGGAAACCTGGTTTTATGCGAAGACACCCACGCCGGTCACCGGTGGTCCATTCCTTACTTCTTCTTTTCTGTTTTGGGGGTTCATTGCAGCGATTAATATATACACAACCGGTATGTGTTTGACCTTTCGACATTGGCACTACTGATAGGGTATATTTATTTTACGGTATATGTAGGAATGATCGTCTACCGAATATGGAATGCGCGAGATGGCTCTCGAGGTCTCGTACGGCCCACGAGCGGGCCCCAAACTGCGAAAATGGCGCATGTCATCCGTATTGTTATCGATTCTGCACTGGGATACACCCTAGTATCTCTCACGCTCTTCTTCTCGCTTGTAGCACGCAGCAATGCGCTCTACATTACCTCCGGTGCAGTAAGCATTTCTATATTTATTAATTATCTGTAACCAACGCGACCTTGATACTTGGTTGAAAGGATATCCAAGCAGTCGGAATTGCGTTCAATCTTATTAACATTCGCGTTGGAAATTTGAGGAATGAAGAACAAGAAGCTACGCGGGTCGCGTCCAGTGGAAAGGCCCAGATCTCTACTACACCTCACATCAAATTTGCCACTGTCTCCGTCCCTACCTACGAACTCCGTTCTAAATTTTCGAACCCCAGAGAAACAGATGATAAAAGCGGAACCACAGGCCTTGATAGCTGTTCGTCCGTTTAGCGTTACAAGAGTAGATTTGATGTATTTGTATACTAGTGGCAATGGAAATCTATTTATTACTCGCAAAGTCGATTGGTTTAACCCTTTGGTGGTATTCTGAAGAGGGCGAAATAAAATGGGTGTAAAAATGTATCTCCGCTAGCATGGATTCGATCCAGTAATGGGCATTTCTCTCTCTTGTCAAATGGTTTGGAAGCACTTGTTTGGGTGAAGCTGTTCGAGAGTTCTAAATTTAAAAAACAAGTCTGAAAGCCAAGAAAAAGAGCATGTAGCATAATTCTCCCCTCGGTACAGCGGTGGCATGATATGGTATATAGGAATCAGGATTCAGATATGTAGAGGAGTAACAAAAAAATGGCACATGTGATTCACTGGAAGCAATGGCCGTTTACAAGTTCTATGCCGCTGCTCAAATTTTTAATTTACGAGGTAGATGATTCCTCCCGCCAGAGGATATCGGTGTATTTCAACGAAAAACCACACGACAAACGGAGCGCTCCCAGAGCATCAGAAAGCTCCTGTTCACCGCCTTCGTCAAAGCTGCACCCCATAACGAAAAGCTGGAGGTAGTTCAAGGCAACCGGAGGTGCCGTTGGCGCCATCGAAGAGTTAGACGACTCAGGTCCCGTCGATGCGAGGTTCTTCTCCTGCACCATCCAGACAATGTCCCACCCATTAACGCTGCTGACTCCAAGACTCTCGAGGAGCGGTAAAAATTCCCCACTCGCCAAATGTTCGAGAACGAGAGGACCCATGAACACGCCCGGGCAGAGGTATAGAGAGGTTAAGTTCTGAGCTGAGCGGAACACGCCGTCCAACTCCTGATAGGTGAGCCGTGGGCTAAGATGGACTCGGGGTATGAACCACGTTGTCATAGGAACAGAATGTTCAGAGAGAGTGACGTGTTTTAGAGGCGCATTCAACCTAGCCAGGAGCTTCTCATATAAATCCATATCTCTGATCCACTGCCCAACCTCTTCCCTCTCCAACCATACCTCTTCGAGGGAAGGCATCCGTAAATGTTGAAAGATGGGCGCATCATAACTGGGGTGGACAAGTCTGAGATGCAAGCGTCGCAGAAGGGGAACTATGATGGTTCGAAGGGTGGGAAATTGTCCGTTGGAAGGGCGAGCGAAAATGACGCGGAAAACACCATCCTCGAGAGCCACTGATTGTTCCATGATCTTGATGAATTTCCTGGGTCCCATTGGAGTATTCCCGAGGTTAATTCTTGTCAATTGGCCCCATGAAAGCCGTAAATCCCCAGGATGGACTCCAACGGGGATACGTAAAGCAACATGTCGAAGGAAAGGTGCGCGCTTGAATCCGGAGAGGTTTATGGAGCCTTTGCCTGGTAAACGTGTCGAAAATTGCCCATCTGTGTCGCGTACTTCTACGTCGATGCGTTGCAGGAGTGGAAAGTCAACATATTGAGGCCGGAAGAAGGTCGTGAATTCGCTCCTCGTGACGACGCAAGAGAGGAAGCAAAGACGATGTCCATACGACTGAATGACGAGTTCGAAGATCATTCGAGAGACGTTACTCTGCAAAGATCCTAAGAACCAAATAGTAAGGGGAAGCGACTCCCCAGACCGGCGAAGAAAACTTGAAGCTTGTGCGAGTCGGGAGAGGCTTTGTGGGGGTTGGACACTGTCCAATGGAACAAAAATAAACGAGCCCCAATACACCGAGGTCGATGTGACGACCTCCCGCCACCTCCTACAAACTTGCGCGAGAATTCTTCGTCCGTCTTGTGTCGAGAGGGGAAAGACAACCGGTCCCTGAATAATTAGGCCAAAGATTCGCTGGAGGACGGCAGCGGGGAAATTGTGGTTGTTAAATGGAACTGAAGTCGAAACGCCGGAAGGGGTGACCCCCGCATTGAGCGAATAGTTCATTTATGTGCTGAATGGACCAAAAGAATCTCGAGGATAGGCAATGAGCTGTCTGTCACGGTAGTATGAGCATGAGAACCATAACACTCGCTGAGAAATCGGGTTTTGCTTACTGGCGAAGGTCTGCGCACTGGAGACGGAACAGGAAGGGCGAAGCTAGAGTGGTACAGGTATTCATCCAGTATATTTGAGAAGTCATCTTTGGGTAGGGTCAAAAAATGAGGCAGATTGCTGCCTCATTTCCAACAAAAAAGGGTGAAAAAAAACAACCATAAATAACCTTTTTAGTCACCTTTATAATTTCCACCAATCATAATGAAGCCCAAACTGTCCATCGAGGTTAATTTTTACATAAATACTTATTGAAACTTGACGTGCTCGATCGTGAGTCGGATGCTAGGCGTGCGGTGCAGCGGTACAAGGTGAAAGTTGAAACAATTGATTCCAGGGGTGGCGGGGAGGTACTTGAAGTCAACCGAGGATGTGGAGCCAATAAAAAATACGACAAGGTCTGGCTCAGGCTTGCAGCTCAGCCGATGAGAGGGTGTTGATCTGCAATTCTGGCCCTTTCGTCACTTGTTCATCACCAGAATTTATATGGCACAGTGATTGACTTTTGTGTTAAGAGCAAGGCGGTTTGAAATGAAATTTGAAAAAGAGCCATAGAATGTTCGCAGCAAGTTTGCAGGTGTTTATCTCCTAGAATATAAACACCCCTGTTAACTTGAAGTGAACAAGTACGCTCTGGTGTTCGGCAGCCGCGTCCGAGAATCGAGATTATACGTCAAATTCCCCGTGCCGAACCGTGCTATCGTGGTTACAGAAAAGAATGTAGAATGCAAGATCCGGTGAGGACCTTCGCTTACCCGTCCGAAATTCGATGTGGTAGGTGCATGATGGTGAGCTAAATAGGTAAACTCCAATGCACCTATGTCGACAGGGGAATGTAGAAGAACAGGATACCTTATCGAACTCATGGAAAAGCATCATTGGTATATAAACGAAGTGCGGGTAGTAAAAGGAAGTGCGCTTGGAGGTCCGGAAAATTTGAAGGTGAATTTGAATCTCGATTTCGTGGGTATGAAAAGAGAAATCACTTAGTCCCCCTAAAATTGAAGTGATTGATATATTTTAGTCCCATAAAGTCAGAAGAGCACTCTGAACAAGGGCGAAATAAACCTGAGGCCATTCAAAAAATAGAAAGCAGTACGGGTAATCGTTGAATCTTTATGTATTATCCTAGTGCGGGTACATTCATACGGCCCTATGCCTTATTCCCTCTTGTTTACCGGCGCAGCGTAGGTCCTCGGCCATTGAGCTGAGCTTTACAGCCGACGTCTACATGGGACGCTCGAGTCATATTTGGAAAATTGACTCATGGGCCCTATTGTTAGATCTTGGATAAGCGCTGAATACTTCTTCTTTTGTCCTCCAATTCATTGGTCGTCTAAGCACTCTGCGAAACAGTTAGCTTGCCCCTTAGTCTAGATGAACGCCCGTCGGGGAGGACCTGGGCAATGACAAATTGATAACCGGTACCTCATCCGGCATCCAGAGAAGCGTGGGATGATATCGGCTCAGAGGCGATAGCCTCCGAACATTACGTTGAAGCTCACTCATCCCGACTTGGACGGCTGGGCAAGTCGACTCACGCCTGTCAAGTAAATCTGTCCTTTTCCCTTCCTCACCTGGCCGCGAGGCTGATGTCCTTATAACATCGAACCTTTGAGCTTTATCGATTATCTCCCATCTGGTTCTTCTCGTACATCTAACAGAAGTCGACGTCGGAGGCACTTCCAACTACACATGCACGCCCTGAGCTGGTTCTGAAAAAAAAGTTATAAAGATGATGTGGGATTTCAGTGGTCGAGATGCGACGCTATATCGCAGTCGCAGTCGATCGCCCCATCCTCCACAATTGCGAGTTCCGAGTCCAGCGTATGTGTTCAAGATCCCTTCGTCTTGACACAGACTCATTTTCGCTAAATTTCGTCAGTTTTCCTATCCCGTATGTTTCACTTTCTCAATGCAATCCTCGTTTATTAAATGCATCCTAGCAGAATGGTACCAAGTCTTAACCCGAGTCATGGATATGGCTATTCCACATCAAACAGTTCATCCTACCCTCCCATGAATACTGGGTACGATCCCTACCTGTGAGCCGCACACACATCTCGAATTTTTATTAACCTAACAAATTTTCAGATCGTGAGCAACCTCCTTTACATTTTTTTCCCCATTTCTTATCTGCTCTGGAGCTCCTATCATGAATATCCTTCCATCTCCCGTGCCCCCCCTTCGCCGTATCCACATCATCTCCGGACGCCATCACCTATGCATTTCCAGCCACAATACCCACCCAACCAAATACCCACCCAAGTTATACATGTTATCCACCACTCAGAACGCCATTCCAAGCAACAGAAATACAGGCAGCACTCGCATTCGCAGAGTCCATCTAATAGTATGCCATCCACTAGCGTAACCCTCCCTTTCCCATCGCCTATTACCCCATCTACGTCATACAATTCTGCACCGCCTACTACTTCCACGCACCAACAGCGCGTTCATTTCTCAACGAAGCCTCCGTCAATCGTTCCCCCAATTAGTGCTCGTCCTCGTGTAAATAGTGTTCCCGAGAGGTCAAGAGAAAGGGAGCAAGCGCGTCACGCGGTGCTTCGCAAACCAACTCCAGATGGGCGGGGACGGACTCAATCCCATTCTCATTCTCAACCCCAACCGCAGCCTGGAAGGAAGCCAGCCGACCCATTGAACCCAAATTTCCAATATTCAAAGTGTACAGGTCGCAAAAGAGCGCTTTGTGTCAGTAGATTCTTCCCTTCTTATTCCTTCATTGACGTTCATCCTTTGTATTAATCGATATAGATTGGGATAAATTATAGAGGTCAAGCGAACGAGCTTAGGGGATGCGTAAACGACGCGAAGCACGTTCGTGAATTCTTGATAAGTGCAGTGTCTATTTTTTCCATTCTTCTCTGTTCTTGCACTGATGTATGCTCACGTTAGGCCATGGGCGCTATAAATCCTCTGATATCCTCCTTTTACCGGACGATAGCAAAGATCCGAGGAGTCTACCGACAAGGGATAACCTCATTCAGGCGATGAGATGGCTTGTGAGGGGCGCGAAGAAAGACGATTCCCTGTTCTTCCACTGTAAGCAATTTTTTTTATCATATATATTTTCGGACCCGCGCTTTATGAATTCTTTCGCCATATGTTCTCGGAGTTGTCATCCAGATCGTTGGCACCTGCCTCGATCTCATGCTCAGCGCCCAACCCTTGTGATTGCTCATCCGCAGCATCTTAGAGCTGATAACGGATGATGTATACTGATCTGTTCTCGCCTTTTTTTTAGATTCTGGTCATGGAGGCCAGACGCCCGATCTGGATGGAGATGAGGTGGACGGCTGGGATGAAGGTAAGTCGCCTTTCCCACTGTAACTGCACTCGTTTTCCTCCTATCCCACACAATGTTCCGAGGTGAACGGAAGAAGTGAATGGTTACACCGTTAGGCACCGTACTGGGTCGTGTGATCCAACGGATCTCGTTCACTTTCTTTTTTTTCATTTGTTCATTCACGGACGTTGTCCGTTGATTCCCCGCTCCTTCGAAAGATCGGGAATTGATGACAGCGGTTCGTTCTTTTACGGACGTGTAGCCGATAAATGCCTTTTTCAGTTATCTACCCACTCGACTTCCAGACCAAAGGTCCAATCATTGATGATGTGCGTGAATCTCCCTTCCTGAAACCTGATATTTTTTGACTGTTTGGTTTTGTAGGAAATGCATGCTATTATGGTTAAAAATTTACCTTCGGGTTGTCGCCTTACGGTGAGACTGATCAATAATACCCTTTTTACATCATTTTTCTCATCAACGATTTGTTTTTTTTTGGGGATGACAGGGACTCTTCGATGTACGTCCAACTGTTCTTATTTATTGAGATAACGGCCGCTGACATTACTATTATCCGTCCTATTCACAGGCATGTCACTCAGGCACCGTGCTTGGTGCGATAATTCTTCGAATTTATACGAAAAACTCTCAATTTATATTGCTTTCTCTCCATATCGCAGATTTACCGTACATCGTATGTTACATTCCTTCTTGAATTAAACGAATAACTCACTGGGTAACTCTCTCTAGTATTCTTCTCATGGGCGTTTGAAGGGTAGACATATCAGCGATCGTAAGCGAATGGCAAAGGCCACTCCAGCGGATGTTGTGTGTACCTTTCACTTCGCATTTTAACTCATTGGGGTGAAATGAAATGAAATTAGATCTCATGGTCGGGTTGTAAAGATGGCCAGACGAGCGCGGATACATTCGCTGGTGGGGTGGCGGTTGGCGCTATGAGTTATGTGAGTTGTGGTTCATTGATACCATACCTCGTCGAAGAAAACTGAGCTGGGTTATCATAGGCGTTTATCACCGCACTGAGTATGTCTGACTCATGATGAACGATACCGTGAAGTGCCGTTACTGATCCATCTTGTAGCGAACAAGCCTCAGCAGACGTACCAGGAACTGTTGCGCTCTGTAAGGTATGTCAATATCTCCTCGCCCCGATTAATCCAATGAAATAAAACTTACTCGGACCCTCAGGTTAATCTTGCATCCACGATTCAGTCAACGACCCCAGCTAGGGAGTTCGCACCAGATAGTGAGTTTATTCCTTCCTTGCCTTTTATACGCATTTCTCGGGTCAGTGGGGCCTTGGACTAACTAACCCTCTCTTTAGGATACGAATCTTCAATTCGTTTTTTAAATCTAATTGACGAAGCCAACGTTAAACGACCCAAAACTTTTCCATCATTCAAGGAGATATTGACACTTGCGTGCGGATGCTGCTGCTACTCTATTAGCTGTTACCTATTTTCCATCCTGTAATAACAAACTCAAGTTGTACGATTTGTACCACACCCACATATAATTACGGATGATTGTAGTCTTTAATTCCCCTTGTGTTTTGCGTTGGCGAATAGCGAGGTTTGGACATGGAGAATGGGGTTCCAGACCTTCATTTGTGAAGCGCGAAGGTTATCGGAAGCACTTTCATGGCTGGGAGGAGGCACAGGCTGGATAGTTCAACTTCAACGTAAACAGCCACACCACCACGACTGGAAGAGGACTCGGCGGCACTGGTATATATATTCAGACATAACGCAAGAGGTTCGTAGCCTGAAGGAAAAAAATAAAATAACCGAATACATATTGACTTTTCAGTAAATAACGAAGCAAGAGAAAAACGCAACGACCTGTAGGGGATATGGACTCGAGAAAAAATGGAGTAACGATCACAACAATTCGGCAAGCACTTTCGGGAGATTGCTATGCTGGAGACGAGTGCGAACGTCGCTAGGAGAATGAAATCAGCTCTGGAAACATAAAATAAAG
>Ga0307517_10006192_pt1 | contig 17810 bp, 25 predicted proteins | sample 23_EM_MG_FD_194515 | JGI IMG/M metagenome (GOLD analysis project Ga0307517, IMG submission 194515) | Populus trichocarpa ectomycorrhiza microbial communities from riparian zone in the Pacific Northwest, United States - 23_EM | ecosystem: Host-associated > Plants > Roots > Unclassified | place...
ATATGCGACGGTGTCGAAGCCGCTAAGCGGATACGAGCGCTCGAAGCGGAACGCGGATATGATGCGCTACCAAGTAAGCTTGTTACTTGTGACGTTCTCATGGAACTCAGGCTCATATCCTCCGTTTGGTAAGTCATCGCCTTGAGCGCGGACTGCCAAGAGTCTACGAAGCAACTTTGTTTGAACTCGGGAATGGACGCCTTCCTCTCGAAACCCGCCAACAAGACCGAGCTTTTCAGCATACTCCGAAGACTAGTACCTCCATCTCCAGTGGACACGGGCATCCCCACCGGGATGCGGACTTCCCCTTGACAGAGCACCCTATCCCCAACCCTTCCAGCGGACATGATGTATCTTTTATCCCCGTTCCCCCCGATATGGGTTGTTATCGTTCCCTCATCCATACACGTATGTATTGTATCACGCACACATCGTTTTCACCGCCTCAGCATACACGCATCCCAGTTCTTGACACCCACGTAGGTTCGCCGATCTAATAGGGTTTTCATATACATACACGCCATCTGCCTTGTAATATCAATTCTCTTCACTGCTTGGCCTGGGGTTTTCGTGAAATTCTACCCCATGTTCATTCTATTGAAGAAACACAACGAAGGGAAGATGGAGATCAAAACACGGGATCGCAAGTCTGGGGGGGTGACTGGGGGATAGTCCGGAAAAGGTATTACAGGAGCCTGTATCACCTACGGCGAGAAGAAAGGAGGGTTTATGTAAAACACTTAATTGTAAGATACAAATGTCCAGCACTAAGACGACCTGAGAGGGAGAGAATGCTCTATAATGATACGGATTCTGGGGGGTTATGGACTAGTGAATACAACGGTTTGAACTTCATGACGTCGTTGGCTTGAGCGAGAGCATTGTGACAGGGAATGGGCATGCAGTGGAAGGGAAGAGGTAACGGCAGGGAATGAGAAGAACGGGAGGTGGGGCATGCGTGTATATCGTGTCTAGTTCTTCTGGTATCGCTTGTACGATTTGACTTCCCAGTCTGAAACAAACGCACGTCCATCAGCCAAGGGTTAAGCCTCCAGTATACTAGCAGAGACTCACAGGCATCTTGGAAAGCGCGCCCGTTGTTGCGAACAAAGTCCTCACATGTAGCGAAACCAGTTCGAGCGGCGCAACTCTGTTCTTGGCCGGGGAACCCCGATGCTGACCACACGCCGCCAGCCCAATCGCCACTGCAGACACAAAGTTCGTCGAATACTGTTCTTCGCCATCGACGATGTAAACAAAACATACCAGAAAGTGGTGTCGAAGATGGCGATGTTGTCATAGAAGAACTTGAACGGATCACAATTGATCGCAGGCCATCTGGCCATAGCTGGACCCCAATTGGACGGCTGAGGAGCCTCAGCATCGATGTCTGCTGGAATTGATCCACGAGGGAAGAAAAATACAGCGATCCCGCTGGAATCCCATTGCACTGGTTTCAATTACATCAGCCACGATCTAGGCACCACATTGGGGTGGGAAACTTACTGGCGTAAACACCACCACCGATACTGTTGAAGCCCGCTCCGAAGGTCGTGTTGGAATTGGATCGGATGCCACAACCTTGGTTGGAGGTGGAACCGACAGCGCAGTCCGTGCCACCAATGAGAGTTCCGCTGATGGAAAGTGTCTTGGAATCTGCGCTGGCAAGGCCGCAACCGGCGTTGGTATGGAGCGTCGCTTGATTGTTCGTGTAGTCGTGCACTCCCTCGACGATATCGATTTCACCTCCAGCAGGCCAGTTGGGTCCTGTGAAAGCATTGGCGCCAAAAAAGGGCGATAATAGGGGTTGTACGTACCGTTACTCCAAAAGGCTGGCCACGTACCACACCCAGCCGGCATGTGCACGGAATCTAAGATAAGGAGACCGCCATTGAAGACATTCTTTGAGTGTATCCGGACGCTCTTGCGGTTTCCAGAGATCTTCTCGGTGGTTTCGACCTTCATGAGGACATTCCCGTCAGAATTCACACCGATGAGTCCATTGGCTTGCTATAAGTGGCAATAAGCTGTGAGTCATGCAGGGTACCGCGCATGAGCTGGGGAAAAAAACCTACCGCATCCTCCCGGGTGAGGTATTCAACGACACCTGTGCGCGTTGATGTAGAGGTTTAGGAAGTGCAGGGATTGGTGTAGTAAAGAAGCGTACCGTGGGTGGGATCTGTAAAACGTGATGAGTGAGCGGTTTCCGACAAAGGAGCGAATGAACACACCAGGCAAGGACCAAAAGTCCCAACCGTCGAAAAAACTCGCGCCTTCTCTGACCTCTGCCAACTTCCACTCCGAAGTGAAGGTAGGTACTGGACTTCCTCCGGAGGAGGAAGAGGTGGGGGTGGGTCGCCTGGAGATGGAGGAGCCAGAGGTGATGGAGGAAACAATGACGCCATTTCCACCACCCGTCGAGTTCGGCGTTGAGCTCTGTACGGTGCCAGCGGGGTTGGCGACGCAGTAGACACGGTTTCCAGTATCCGGACCAATGATCGGCTGCTCGATCAGGACGTTGCTGAGGACGGAGCGGATGTCTCTCGCCAACCTCGCGCTCCTCTTGACGGCTGCGTGGTGTATCCGGTTTGCGGTTCGTGAAATGAGTGTAGCCTCCGACGACGAGGCGGACAGTAGGCAGAGAGCGATGCAGACGGACGGACGCATTCTCGTCGGCGTCGGTGTGCCGATGGTATGGGGCGCAAAAGTCGTCGGGACTGTGGCAGTTGTGAGGTGAGAAGAGTTAGGCTCAGCCTGGGTAATATGTGATAAGAGATAAAGGTCGTAGCAAGTAAAATGGATGGGGTCGTATGATGAAAAGGGCAAAAGGGAAATGAGGGTGCCCGCGCTCACTCCGACTTATGACCACACTCCAGCCAATGGCCACCTTTTTTCCCAAAGGCGATGCGACAACGTGGTGCAAGCATACTATTGGGGTGGATATACAATTCAAGTCATCTATACACTCTTGGTAATCTCTTCCCTAGTCGGACACAGGCATGAAGCGAACTCGACTATTGCGCCTGCGAAAGCCTGCGGACGAATTCAACGAGGGCTCTGCGGACGTCACAATCACATTCAATCAGCACCTCCATCCACCGCCAATCTTTCGTATTTCGTAAAATAGCTCACCTGACAGGTCTGCCAGACATGCCTTTCTCACTGTATGGGTACGGTCGCGTGAATTCCATCGATCCTGCAATGTCAATGTGTGCCCATCGCATCGGCACCTCGCCCCCATCCTTGGTCTCGATCCCATCCACGAACGCTTTCAAGAACAACGCGGCCGTGCAGCTGCCTCCAGGTTTGCCGCCATTCTATTTCACATTACGTTAGCGGGAGGAAAAACAAGTTCCGAATTGTTCTCACGTTGCACAGATCAGCGTTGGACGAATAAATCTGTGGTCCAAACTCTTCGTCCAGTGGCATACGCCAGAACCTGTCGTACTCGGTTTCGCCCGCTTCACGCAACTCACTCCACAATGAATCAGAAGTCTTCAAAAGATCAGACTCGAGCACACTCAGGGACCTTCGGGGAATACTCACCGAGAAGACACCGCTGTAAACCTCCCCCAACGAGATCACCATTGCACTAAATTTTCGTAAGCAAAATGGCGGCGTTTCGGTACATGAATCACATACCCGGTCAACGTGGCCACATCGATGAGAGTGTGTGGCTTGTAATGAGAGGAGACGTAGTAAATGGCGTCTTGGCGGAGATCAGGAGAACACGCAGGGGTACCTCGGCAGACACGTACCAGATAGTACAAGACGGCCCTCGGCATCCGTGTTATCAACCTCAACCGACTTGCCGTTCATCGCGTATACGCTGGGACATTGTCAGCCCTAATCGCCTCCCCAGGTACTTCAGGACGTACATGTCGCCAGGCTTGGTGGCACTCGGACCGGGCAAATTCTCAGTAAGCGGCGTGGCCACAATCAGATTAATCGGGAGCTGGAGCTGGACAATCGCCAAGGCCGAAGCGACCACAGTGGCGGCACCACCTGTTTAGGAGGTCAATGGAAAGGAATTAAATCCAGGCCGGGTCCGGCGGGCTACCACACACCCATGTCTCCACGCATAAGCTTCATATTCTAACCAAAATTAATTGATTGAGCGGCATGCACGACTTGAGGAGTGGATGTACTCAACATCTCCGGGCTTGAGACTGATCCCCCCACTATCGAAAGTGATTCCTTTACCGACAAACGCCAAAGGCTGAGCGTCCTCGGCTGCTCCTTTGTAGTGGCTACATCGAGATATCAGTCTCCACATAGATAAAGCTGTTCGGTCGGGCTTGCATTTCAAGGAATTTGGCAGGCTCGGCGGTTCCATGAGTAACGGAGAGGAAGGTTCGCTGTAAGAAATTGAGAAGGTGAGTGAATAGGGGCAATGGTGGAACTAACCATCCCCTTCTCTTCGGCCCAAGCTAACAGATCTATCAGTAAATTACACGATTACTCTCTATTTCGAGTTCACCTTCGTCCCTGACGATGATCTCTACATTCGGAATCCCCTCAAATGCAGCCTTGACGCGATCGCAGAATGCCTAGAAGCGCTTGAACATCCAGTGATCAAACTTGGAGACAAAGCCGTTCGTACCGTAGGCGTTGCAATGTTACCAGGCAGCTCCATCAACTTCTCGGGTGTAAGGGACGAGATCAAGACCGAGCGAGGTGATAGACTTACGGTCCTGGCCCAGTTTTGAGCTTCTGCATACTTGACACCAATATCCCATTCCTTGGAGGTTTGCAGCGGTCCCAATGTCAAAGATTCTGGGATCGACTGCTCAAGATTTGGATTGAACCTCGACGGGGGTGAGGTTTTGAGGGTGAAGTTATATCTCGCGAGATATGCACCGACGGCTAGACACGGCGTAATCAGCACGATATGGTTGGATGGTGATCTAGCGAGGACATTCACCGGCAGCGTGAGGATCTGTGGAGGCATCGATCTCTGCACGGTTGACTCCATCGAGGTCGCGAACTTCCTTCACAGCACAGCCAACTGCTCGTCGGACGAGTTCACGTTGTTCGTTGGATTTGCTGGATGCAAATTTATCTCCGAGAGATACGAGAGCGGTGACTTTGCCCTCTGGTGTGTCGTAAAAAACCTTGGTATCTCCAACCTTTGGGGTTTTTTCTGTCTTTGGTAATTTTGACAGAAGTTTGAGCTGGTCGATGCCAGAGACAGTCGGGGTCGCCGTCGTCGTCGCGCCTGGCTGGTGAGGTAGGATGTATGCAGAGGTAGCCATCAGCCTGGACGATATTCGGGAAGACGGAATGGGAAACCGAAGTTGAACGCGTCTCATCATCTTGAGTTCCAATCGTCGCCCGCTCCAGTTGACTCTCGTGCTCTGCAAGTTGCTAACGGCGGCGACGGCGACGACCACGACGACTGCACACGGTCAAAACACGTCGGTCGCGACCAAGGTTCCCTCGGTTCGCTATTGACGCCGCCAATTACAAAAGCCGTTGTTTCTTACCACAACAATCCTGCTTTTGCAGTCTCGTCCGCCCTTCGCTCTCTCTTCCCCTCCCCACTAAACCGGTCAACTCCAGACCGTCATTCTCTCCTTTACATCCCACCAACAGACAGAGCCCCACCGTCGCCTTCAGGAATGGCCCCCTCCAAGAGCGACTCGCGCAGCGCAACCGCGGTTGCAAATTCAATCTCCACTCCTCGTAAACTCAGCGCCCCGTCGCAGGTCGACCGCAGGGTCTTCAGGCTTCCAGGCTACGCTGCCTCTTCCCAGAAGAAGCGCGGTCTCCCGGAAGATTGTAACCCCAACATCGATAATGTCAGGCAGAGGACCGATTCCGTATCGAGCACGGCCACTGTGGAGCCCGTCCGCGCCCAGTCCAAGATCCAGGCAATTTTCCAGTCAGCCTCATCCTTGCGCCGCAGTTCCTCCGAAACCCCTCGCCAGCCGGTTTCTAACAACCTTGCCGAGCCAAAGGTTACGAGAAGGACTGTTTCCGCAAAATCCGCTGTACAATTCCCGAAAGCCGAAGCTTCTCGATCGTCCATCCCTACCAGAACTGCTTCGGTGAATAATGAGCGGAAGCGCCTCCTCTCGCGTTCCGACGAACCAGCTCAACAACCACGAGTTAGGCAGCGCCTTACTTCATCAACCTCCATTGATACCGTCAGAGGTGTTGAACCCATGGACCAGCCGCCCAAACAAGAGAGACGCCGCCTTGAGAGTACCACGCGTACTCGGATCCCCGGCATCACTGATCCCGCTCGCGGCGCCGTGTCCAGAGGTTCTTTGTCGTCCCCGAATGCGACTGTCCAGAAGAAGATGCAGTCGGGCGATACTCGCACCCGAAAGCCCCTCGGCCGTACTCAAACTCCGGCGGTCGTTCAGCAGAACAACACCAACGCCCCCGTGCTTGACATTGGGTCTGCCACCGAGCAAATCCTTGCTAACGACGCTGCGACACTGGCGTATCGACAAGGCGTACGGGAAGAAGACATTGTGATGTGTATTGACGATTTGGAGGAAATCCCCGATTTACCCCTTTCGCGGCCTTCGTCTGTTGCACAGGCGAGGGCTCAGGCCGCCTTCGACGCAGAAAGGTTTAATGTCCGTATCGAGGCTCCCAAAAACACAGAGGTCTGGGACACCATCGAAGAGTAAGCTCTACCCAGGGTTCTCATACTCCCATCCGCTGACTCTCCTTTCATCAGTGGTGTGTACGCCTGGCAAGGGACCCTTTGCATTACGGACGCCCAATCTCGAGCCTTATACGAAAACACACCTCCTGTGGACCGAATCAGTTTGGAGTGCAGATCCCGAGAGCTGCCATCGTCACCCAACTCGCTTTCGAAGTCTGACTCTCACACTCAGGATCACCAAGTTTCGTACCAAGGCCAGTCGCTGCACGAAGATGAAGTCCTGCGTGCTATGGACTATACCAAGGGCATTTCCGTCAACAAGAGATGGGACCGCGTGTTCTCCTATCAGGACCCAACGCGAGTGGATTGGAAGCTCAAGTTCTGGGTCCCCATTCCAATGAAACTCTTCCACAAGCTGGAGGAGAAGCAATTCAGGTTGCGCGCGCAGTTGACGTTCAAGGACCCGTCTGGAGTCGGTGCGAATTTCACTGCAGAGACGGGTTCTGTCGATATTACCATCTCATCGTTGAAGACCTCTAAATACGTCGGGTCACCGCGTTCTCCTTGTTCCCCGTAAAAGGAAATAAGAAGGATCGAAGAAAACGGTTCGTTGCCTGAGTGGTGTCCTAAAAACGCCGCCCCCTAATACCCTGACCCCCTCGTGCGTCTGCCGTTGTCCGTTTCTCGCTAAGCTCCGAACAGGGAGCAAAGGTTCAGCGTCCTTCACTTTGTAACAAAAGAACGCTTTCTTGTATTTTTATCTTGGTTACTCATCCCTTCTCCCCTCTCCCTTCCGGTTTCCCTTTCCTCCCCTTACCCCTATGCTTACCTTTTGCACCCCTCGTGTCCTCCTCGTTTGGCAACAGCTTAATAGGGGGGAACGCTCCCCTTCCCCCTCCCCGTCGACTTAATCTTCCTCCCCTTCGCTCGTGTCACTGTATGTTTGATACCTTGCACGGTTCCTTCCCCCCCTCCGCCTTGTGGTATAGTGTACTCGATCACTGCCATTCACACTCACTCTTGGATATCCCTGTCACTCCTTTTTAACTTTTAGCCGGCCCCGCTTACCTTACAGCACCTACTAATCACCTCGTTACGACCACACGAAATCACCCTGTTTTGTCGACTGCCTTATGCAGGTGTTTTCAATGAATCCTCGTTGCGCATGCATCGCCCCGATGCTACCGCATGGTCAAAACTATCACATGTTTTTGTCATTACTACGGAGGAAACGTGTCTACGTGAAACAAAGGAACATATGGGGTACGGAGGGTCGTCGCCGACATCCGAGCTATCGTCAAACGTCGTGCAAAACAAACGGCATACGACTGCAGAACGCCAACAGCAAAGTATAAACCGTCCCTTGCCGGAAAACGGCGAGGAGGAAATAGGGCTTAATACTATATGTAAGTGAGCGTACGAGGAGGGAGGGACAAACGAGCTAATGGAAAGATAGGTCCGGGAATAGTTGAGAGGAGGGGGATAACGAGGTAGAGGGGAAGGATGGGGAGGACAATAGTATAGGAAAGCAACAACAATGAATCCCAAGAGACCCACACGCATAGCAAAACTGACAGGGAGAAACACGCGAGACACAAGAGAGAGGGATGGAACGAATAAGCAAAGATATAAAACCACTTTCAGTGGGTTTGAGAAAAAGCCTTCTGGACGCTTCTCCTCAACTCGTCATGTTCCCTCCCGGTTACGCTCCCGTCAACAGAGTCAACAACGTGCCTCTGCGAAGGAGTGGCACCGGGGGTCATAGAGCGGTCGACATCTCCGTCAATGAACTCCAGGATCCTCCTAGACAACAATTGGATCTCTCCCTGGCCCTCAGCCGTATCCGTCTCCTGATCCGAGTGTGATCGCACGGAATGAGGCGTGCCAACGGATGACGAGGGTGTTGAGTTGCGGGAGGTCGCAAGTTGTCGGATGTGAGGAGCGAGAAGAGGAGAGCTACGGATGTTGCTGATTAACTGAGGATCGCCAGACTCCAAGAGTTGAACGATCGTCCAGACAGCGATGTGTTGGAAGGTGGCATCCGGGCTGGTTAAGAAGCGGTATAGATAATTATGCATTCCACCCTCAGGCTTGTCCCAGACCTCATTGAAAGCAGAGTAGTCGTCAGAAGCCGTTCGCCCATCCTTGGACGAGAGGTTTCCGAGGGCAGCGGCGCTATTACCCTGAACTTCGGAGCTAGGGGAGTTGGTCAGGGGAATCAGGACCTCACAGATTCCCATCTCCAGTAATTGTCCCTTAAGTTCGTCTAGGGAGGATTAGGTCGGGTGTGTATGACGATCAAAAGGTACAGACGTACCACTAAGGGCGAGGACAGCAACGCAAGCTGTCATCTCGCTCTGGACATTCATCGGCACCTCTAGAACCAACTCCTTAATGGACTGAACAGCACCGGCCTTGACAATCGCCCACTTGTTCTTCTCAGAACTTGCGGCGAGGTTCCTCAAGGTTGAAATAGCATGGCACTGGACCTCTTCGTTGTCCTTGAATGCCAGGAGGTTGATTAATGGTTGCAAGAAACCCGCCTCAATGATTGGGGACTCGTTCAAAGGATGAATGGACACATTGCGGGCACACGCGGCCGCAGAGAGGATCAGAGGGAGGTACGTCGACTGAAGGAGTCGAAGGAGGGGAGTCAAACCGTCAGCCTTGACGATTTCCAACTGGTATTTCTCTACGGCGGGGATGAACGGGGTATCCTTGGATGAAGGAGGTCAAGACTCACCGTCGCTTGCCAAGTTGCGCAGGGCAAGGGCCGCTTGGCATTGGACCTTGAGACTAGAGCTATCCATGAGTTGGACAAGATTTTGAACAAGCTTCGGTTCGCTCTGGGCGAGTTTCTTCCTATTCGCACCTAACGCGAGATGATTATTGAGAGAGTTGGGATGGAAGGTGATGTCCTTACCATCTACAGCAATGTTACTCAAGGCAGTGGTACAATAATATTGGACATCGGTGTCCGGAGAGTTGAGAAGTCCGACCAAAACGGGGATGGCGCCTGCATTCACGAGCTGCTGCCTGTTCTCGTCTGGATCCGGATGCAATCGGTCAGCTATGAACCGCGCCCGGACGTAATAACGCACCCGAGTGTGTCATGTTCAGCAGGGCACCGGTTGCGTTGCGTTGAACTCGCATATCCTTCGAACGAGCGAGGCGCGTGAGAGGCATGAGGGCGCCAGATTTGGCAATCCTGGTTTTGTTGTCGTCTGTACACAATTAAGCAGGCGTTCAGTGTCATGAAGGTCCAGTTCATACCATGCGTAGCGAGATTCGTGACACAGCCTACTGCATTACACTGAACCTCAACATTCGGGCTCAACATCTGGCGGATAAGAGGTTCCAAACCGCCGAGCTTGACAATAAGGAGCTTGTTGTCGGCTGAGGGGGTCGCGGTCAGGATCTGCCGTCACAACATCATCCTGGAACACGCACTGTTAACGGCAAGGTTTCCGAGAGCGGCGCTGGCAGCACGTTGGACTTCCGTGTCATGGCTGCTGAGGAGGAAGAGGATTGGATCGAGGGTTTCACGGCCGACTGGTCGGACCTCTTTCTCAGTGATTTCGGCAAACGCGAGAGCAGCACTCCGTTGAAGGTCAACGTTGTCGGAAAACGAGAGTGTTGTCAACGCGGTTAGTGGGGGTCCCGAGAAGAAGTTGGTATTCGTGCGATCTGGGGTCGGTGGTGAGCATCTCGACGAACGGCGTCCAGGTCATAGATCTTGCGTACTTTCCAGAAACTGCAAAAGGTCCGCCACAGCCTCCCGCTCGTTTTCCAGTAGTAAAGGCTCATACGACTGGGACCTGCTGGACCTAACTGGAAACGGAAAGAAAGGTTGAACACGAGGGTTTTGGATGGGCGGGGAACACAGGGGGAAAACTGACAACAAGACTCGCAGCAGCTTGTGATGTTTCCCATGGCAAGGGGTTCAAAAATGAGGGAGCCGAGGAGGGACGAGGGAGGAGGAGGCGGGAGCTGTGGTGAGCCTGCGGTTTGTGACAAGGAGCTGAGCGTCGTCAGGCCGAGCTTTGGCCGAGCAAGGCGAGAGATGGTCAGTTCACACCACGTGGTCCCCAGCCACAGGCCACGTGGGACTTTCCTTTTTTGGTCCGCTCGAACAAAGTTAAGGCAGAAGATTCACCCAACGGAATTGGTGGATGCGAATCCTGGCGAGAACAATGTCTCTGCGGGCCATCGTTGCATCCAGGACGCGCATCGTTCCAATACTACCACCCGCAGTCCAGCTGAATGAGGTCGAGGACAAATTATGCTCGCTCTTGGACGAATTCGTGCAGCACCTCAAACAAGATGGGATCCAAACGACCTGCAGATTCGCTGGCGGGTGGGTTCGAGACAAGGTATGAGATGACCCCAAACACACGCAACCCCTTTCTGAGTCATGTCAGCTCTTAGGCACCGAAAGTAATGATATCGACGTCGCCATTCAAGACATGACCGGCATTTCATTCGCGAACCGCTTGGCTGAATTCCTCAGATCTAACAAGAATGAATTCGTTAGGGACCCAATAACTGTGGAAGCTAACCCCGACCAATCCAAGCACCTCGAGACAGCAAAGATGAAACTTTGGGATATCGAATTGGATCTTGTGAACCTCAGGGCGGAAGAATACGCCGAGGACAGCAGGATCCCAAATCAAATTGTATGCAACATTCCCCGCGATCCGCCGCCATCTCGTCCACTGATTCCCTCTGCCGACTTAGTCGTTTGGTACCCCTCTTGTTGACGCCCTCCGAAGGGACATTACAATCAACAGCTTGTTCTACAATGTGCATTCACGTTCAATCGAAGATTTTACCGAGAAGGTATATTTGGCCAGAATGAAGCTCGTTCGCTACATTCCTGATAAAATGCTAGGGCCTGGACGATCTCCGTGATGGTTTTATCCGGACACCTCTAGCACCGAGGGAAACGTTCCTTGATGACCCCCTCCGAGTGATCAGAACAATCCGCTTCTCCAGCCGCTTCGGTTATGAGCTAGCCCAGGAACTGAAGGACTCAGCCGCGAGTCAGGAGATTCAAGTCCGTCTCTTATGCAAAACCAACGCTGCTCGGTATTGACGAAGTTGTAGAGCGCATTTGTCCAGAAAATCTCCAGGGACCGAGTTGGTGAGGAGGTGGATAAGACGATGAAAGGTCGTGACCCGCTTCATGCTATTCAACTCATTCGCGAACTGGGGCTTTACGCTTCAATATTTTGGACGTCACCCACCGTGTTGGAGAGCTTTTCGTCCCTCCCCACGGATCCACTGCAAGGCCTAATAGCCGCAACGATCCTTCAGACCCTGGTGACCACCCCCTCTCCTCTCCCTGCGATTCACCCACTCCTGGCACAGCATTTTACACTGCATCCTTCAACCAGACCTCGTCTCTTCCTTGCATCCGCTCTAACCCCGTTCAAGGGCATCACTTACCGTGACGTCAAAGAAAAAATACATCCTGCTGTGGAGGCAGTCCTCCGCGATGGTTGTAAACTTGGCAGCCAGAATAACTACCTCAGTGGTATACCCACCCTATTCTCAGCCGCAGAGCTCCTTGAGAATCCTACTTTGGAAGGGGACAAGTTCAAACGTCGTCCAGAGAGGGTCGCAATCGGTGGGAACCCCACCCAGCGCATATATCACACATTTTTTACAAACTTTGCCCAGGTTTGTTACTACGGGATAAATCCGTACACAACCCAAATGTGGGGTCAACCTGGCCTATCTCGCTCTTGTTCTCTTTGATACAAGAACTGCTGCCGCTGTGGAAGACTCCGGATGACTACGACGGTAGGAGTGCGACCACTATCCCACAAAACTGCCGCTAAACGGATGGCGCGCAGATGGGGGGGTGGCAGAATGCATTGGGACGTACAACCGCTTCGTTTCGCATGTTGAGGAACTTGGTCTCGTGGGCGTCGGAGATGCAAAGACGATTCTTACGGTAATGATATCTTTCATCCCTCAGACCAGCGACATGCAGAACTGAATTTACCGACAGGGGAAAGACCTGAAGGCAGTTCCGTCCGCTCCGGAAAAACCTGGACCTTGGACCGGCAGGGCTCTTGCCCAAGTCATGGAGTGGCAACTCGAAAACCCGAATGGGACAAAAGGAGAATGCACTGCATGGTTGGACGGACAGTTCACAAAGGGTTTGGTCGATCTTTCGTCGGATCCACCGACGAATCAGAAGAGAGTCAAGAATGGGGAAGGGAACGCTGCGAAAAAGGTGAAGCGCTAGACTCATAGAATGTCCGTGGCAATATCTGTTGTCTGATTACCGTCGAGCAATATTAAAGGGGTATCCGATAATCACCGGAAACAAACCAGACCCGGCCCCAGCTCTCGCTGAAATGTTTCCTCCGGGCACCATGAGGATTGAGTGACTCGCAGGGCACCTCGGTGTCCATTGCCTCGAATATAATATATTCATGGTCCAGGGCTGTCGACCCATAACTCACAGGAATCCCCATCGAGGAGATGTACTTTACACTTCCGGACTTACCAAAGATCTGTCCTTTCCCGCAATCCTCGAACCCCACTTTGGGTCTGTCGCTCCCAAGTCAAGGGCTTGGATCGATAGTTTCGGGATTCTCTCGGGACGTCAACAACGTCACTTCTCTACTTCCGCCCTCGAACTTCTCGCCGCTCACGCGTACCCCTATTCCGACCGGGAGGGATGCAGAACCAGCTGCGATTATATGAACCTCACTTTTATTCTGGATGATTACAGTGACAACGAAGGAAAGAGGGGTACTCGTGTGATGTCGGATTCATTCATGAATGCCCTGAAAGATCCCACTTGGGACGACGGGACATCTTTCGCTAAGTTAGCCCGAGAGTAAGCCAGACTTATGTCATTACCACTCGTTCCTGTCGCTAACTACACATCATCCTCAGGTTCAGGGAAAGATTAAGCACCACTCACGCCACTGCTCGACAACGCTTCATCGGTGCGTTCGATCACTACCTCAATGCCACCGTCCGCGAAGCAGAAAACCGAGAGCACGGCAACATCCTCGGTTTGAATGACTTTATGGAGGATCGACGGGGCAATAGTGGTGTGGACGTCGCGTTCGCGGTGATCGAATGCATTCTCTCCATCAATCTCCAGCCGGAAGTGTTCGATCACCCCACACTGTTGAAGCTGCGAAGACTCGCTGGTAATATGGTCTTCACCATCAATGTGAGCCTTCCTCAGATCCTCTCGCGTTAAATAGGACCGAGCACTGACAGCTAGGGGATTTGAAGGACATTTATAGTTATAATAAAGAACAGGCTGGTGGCCATTCAGCGAACAACCTAATCACTGTGATTGAAGTCGAGAGGGAGATTGGGTTACAGGAAGCCTTCGACGTCGCCGGAGAGTTCTTCGAGAACGATGTCGAAGAGTTTCTTAGCTCCAAGGGATTGCTCCCCAGCTGGGGGTCAGAGGTTGATGAAGCGGTCTCCCAGTACGTGACTGGCCTGGAATGTTGGGTGAGCGGGAGTATAGAGTGGAGCCTCAGTGGTCAAAGGTACTTTGGAGACTCAGTCGAGGAAGTGAGGAGGACCAGGAGAGTTGCTCTGGCAGGTGGGTTTGCCTAGGACGTGACGATACGTGCAAGGTTCTGTTGATTAAGCTTCATCTTGTGAAAGCAAACTCTCGCGTTGTGTTCCTCTTGGTTATCGTGCTACACCCGAAAGGTTATAGCAGGTTTCGCCGTTTCCTATAGGATACGGTCCCAACTCGCTGTTTAGCTTTTGATGGTATTGGGGTCCGGCACCACGGAATCGTGGCGTTGGCCTGTGTGTGCATTGACCTCAGCAGGTTGGCAACCTGGTTTTCCCACTCGCTCTTCGGTCCGTAGGGTCGTCAGCAATCCATGGTTCGTGTCAGAGATATGTCGTCGATGCTCGCGAATGACGTGATAGTGGGAACCTTGAGCAGATACCCAAACTCTTCGAGAAACCACAGAAGGAAAGCACGGCCGTTCGTCCCAGATTTTTCCACTCCCATACCTTCACTGACCATGCATGGTGCTGTTTTCTTTCCCCCCTTTCCCACGACGTATGGGGTCTTGGTTTATTTCCTCCCTTTTAAACTTTTTACTACATCATGGGCCACGCTTTCTGCGAGCGAAAATGCGCTTATTATTCCTTTTTCTATTGTAGCTACTTATTCGCACACGCGAGTCGATTCCGATGTGGCCTGGCCTGTCTTGGATTACACCCGCTCCTCATTGATCGGCACGGTAAAAGCCCAATATTGTCGGTGCCTGCCATTCCCTTGATGCGAGATTAAAACATGGATCGTCACAGACATTCTACAAGATACGCATGTGTAAAACAGACACAAAGTGGGAGACAGGGTGATGTGACACAGGATGCAGATCAACGACGAGTGGCGGGACGACAAATACGAAACGATGCACGCGAGTGGAGTAGGTAGACAAAGGAGAGGGCACTCCTGCAGCGGGGGGAAAGGGGGGTATGGGGATATATTGTAGCGATGTTAAAGAACTCGATGGAAGACAGGCATTCGTGGCTTGCGGAAGGATGAGTCTGAATCTGAAGGAATCGAGGCAAGTGTCGATATCATTTGGATTCAGTGACCCCGTCTGAACGCGAAGAGTTAATAAACACGACCGGTAGCACTGTTTCAAGGAACTCACCCTCATCCCCCGATTCATGAGATACAACCAAGCTGTTCATTTCCTCATCGATCCGTTGGAGGAGTTTTCTACAGTCCTCTATATCCTTCGCAGCCCCGAGCTTCTCAAAGACTTCAATTGCACGCAAGATTCCAGACTTTGCCCCTTCGAGTCTGCGTTGGTTACACCAAAAGGTGGCTTGCAGCTTCATCGCGCCAGCCAGGTGGTATGCATTGTTGACCGCGTGTGACTTGGCGTGTTCAACGTGAACGTGTGCGTCATTGAACCTTCCTTGGTCGAAAAACAAGCATGCCAGGTTGTAATGATTCCAGAACAGCTCGTCGTGCCAGTTGAAAGAGGATGCGATTCCGAGGGCTATCTCGAAATGGCTACTGGCCTTCTCGTTTTCGCCTTTGGAACGATATATTTCGCCGAGAACACGATGACAAAGGCAGACATTAAATTGATCGCCTTTCCCCGAGAGGAGATCGATTGCGTGGGATGCGGATTCCTCTGCGGCGTCGAGCAGTTCATCGCCGCGCAATAGCCAAGCGAGGCTGATCAAAGACCGTGCTTGGTCCACTGTCTCGCCAAGCCGTTCAAATGTTTCCGATGCTTCTTTCGCCTGCCGTATCCCTTCCTCGTAGAGGTCCATTAGGTAATTTGCATCGGATAGGGACCTCAACATTTCAGCGACCTGATTGTCATCCCCCCGCTCTCTCCATAATTTCAAGGCGTAAGTCAGGAGCCGCTTTCGTTCCACCTGATTTCCAACCGACTCATACAGCCGTGAGAGTTCTTGCAAGTATCGTGCCTTGGAGGGATGGTCATCTGGGAGTCCCTCAATCTTCGGTCCCAGCACGACAAGCCGCGGTTTGTGCCAATAGAGGTGATACATGAAATTCTTGCAAGCATCCCAGACGTTCTCCGAGTTTGCATCAGTTGATGTGATGACGTCGAGCAGGTGCTCGACGTTCACATCCTCTGACGTGATCCATTGTGCTTCTCCAAGGCCGGGCGAGTTAGGATCAAGATCGACCGACAACCGGGTGAAGTAACATTCCTTGGCCGTGACGAAGAGTGGAGATGACTTTGGATCCTTGAGACGGAAATGATCTCGGAGTGGCGCGAGCATTGTGATGAATCCATTGCTCCGATGTGTCAGGGAAAGGATGCAGAATGTGTCAAAGATCTTCGTTCTATCGGAGATGGTTGGGAACAACCACTCGAGGTTGTTCTCATCGACACCTTGGGGGAAGAAGGCAACGACTCCGAGAAGCCCTCGGACCTCAGGGCCGAGTTCTTGGAACATCGGGGAGGTGAGGGAAAGTTCGATCGCGGCGGCAAGGCTCCCGGAGTGTCGCGCGTCGAGCACTCCTGTCCGCCGTCCCTCCCATTCCCTGGCCAGTCGGTCGGTGTCCCACTTGTTGTGCTTGGCGACGGTGGCGAGTAGGGTGATAGAGAGCGGATGGAAGTCGAGTTGTGCCAGGATGTCGTTGACCAGACCAGAATGTCCGCCGTGCGTGTAGATCCGATAAAATGTGTCACGCGCGGCCTCCGCTGACAGCGTTGGGATGTCGAAAGCCTCGCAGTCAGGGGGGATGGTGGAGATGCGGGAGGTGATGCAAAGCCAAACATTGCTGAACCGACTCAGTTCGTCCACAACAGCATAGATCTCCTGCCCGCTCGTCCCCTGCACACCGAGAATGGATTCGGCGTTATCGAGGACTATCAGCATCTCCTTTGAGGACAAGAATGGTCGCAAGGGGGTCAGATCCTCGGGGTTTTCGATGCCTGCACCGATGACCTTGGAGAGCCGGCGGAGAAAACTGGCGCGCGAGGCGGGGAACTGGTCGCAACGGATGAACCAACGGTTTCCGCCAAACTGCTGTTTGATGCAATCGTCGTGGAGGACGGTCAGAGCTGTGGATGTCTTGCCAATTCCGCCAGCGCCGATTAGAGCGATTGGGATGAGATTTTCTGCGAAACCAACGATCTTTTCGATCAACTCGTCGCGTCCAAAGAAGACCCTCGGTGATGGAGGTGGTGATTCCCCCGGTACACTGGATGCAGATATAAGGCGGTGAATCCCTTGGTGGTAGAGATCACTGACCTGATTTGAGTCTAGGCGGCGGTCAGTGATTATTCGGTGATGCTAGAGAGCGCGTGTGTCACTTACTGCCCGATTTTGACTGTCAACATCCTCGCGAATTTTTAGCACGTTCTGATGCACGTCGGCAACTATGGTGTGGGTATTCATGGCCAGCTCGGTCTGAACAGGGGACGGTTAGCGACGGTCGAACAGGAGCACACTGGACGCACGTTGAAGACATTAAGGATCCTGTTGAGGTCTGACTTCCAAGCGGCAATTATGTCCTTGTCATTCCTCGCGTGGAGAAATTGTGAGACTCTATGCCGCCCACTCTGTTTGATGATCTTCTTTTGTATTTCCGCAACAGTCCTGCAATCGGAAGTATGATAGGTAGAGGGACTCGAAATGTGCATCGATGGTTCAACTTACGTCGTCAATTGGCTTATCG
>Ga0307517_10006193_pt1 | contig 17810 bp, 5 predicted proteins | sample 23_EM_MG_FD_194515 | JGI IMG/M metagenome (GOLD analysis project Ga0307517, IMG submission 194515) | Populus trichocarpa ectomycorrhiza microbial communities from riparian zone in the Pacific Northwest, United States - 23_EM | ecosystem: Host-associated > Plants > Roots > Unclassified | place...
TTCCTTCTGGCTCCTATGGCTTATAGATCTTGGGGATGGTTTCCAATAGGCAACCCTGGAAGCGAAGAGACTAAGGAGAAGGGTTACTTTATTGGGATTTTTTTTGGGTTGACCCGGGTTAACCCGGGTCAATCCATCTGACCCGTGACCCGATCATTAGACCGGGTCGACCACCGAGTCGGGTTTAAAAACTATGGTTTCAGTTTGATTTTTTTCCAATTGCCTTAATATTTGGTTGATTCTCAATTTTATAAGTGTCTATTCGAGATAAAAAAAAATTATTGAACCCAATTGAGTCCATGACCCAAATCACAAGTTTGGCTAGTTAACTTCGGTTGGTTAGGAATTGACCTATATAAATTTTTTTATGTTGCATAAATAGTTCTCAATTTATTTAATTAGATATATATATAAACTTTTTTATTTTCACTTTGGATTTTTTACGTACAAAAACACATCGAAAAAGCTTACATATATAATTTTTTTAAGAAAAAAATATTTCGAACCTGCGGCAAAACACAAGTTAAATAACTAGTTAAGTAATGATCTAAAACGCGTGGAGGATCTACTGTGCAAAATGCATTGTGGGTCCCCTCACAAGGCAATGTGGACGGACTATTCATATATACAATTTTGTCACTATGCAAAAAAAGACCCAGTCACATGGGTCCTAATGAAATGGGCCAAGTGGGCTGGCTTGGTTTGCTAGTCCCAACAATGCTTGATCTTTTTTTTTCTTTTAATTTTTTAAATTAATGCTTTTTATATATTTTTTTCTCAAATTATATATTTTTTTATTTATATTTAAATTAATAATTATTTTTTTATTTTGTTGAAAGAGTCTCTTTTAAATGACGATCATTTTTTAATTATTTTGTATACATTTAATTTTTGAAGAAGTTTTCCTGATACATCTATAATTTGTTTTTGTATTTTTAATGAATAAACTTTATTTTTTAAAATAAAAATATTTATTTCCAGATAATATTTCTAATATGTACAGTTTTACATAATATTATTTTTTTCTTTTATTTTATTCAATCAATTTAATGTTCTTGTTGAATTCTATTATTGTTTGTTTGAATAAAAAATTATTTTAAAAATAAATTTAGCAAGCACAACTGGATAAATATTATATTTTGTGAAATTAAATATCTTGATCTACTTCTATATTTATCTCTTGATTTTTCTAATTTTATTTTTAATTATATTTATGATTTGTTTTTATTTATTAAAATATATAATTCTTGATTTATTTGATTTTATATATATATATAAACTTTTTAGTTTTACGTAGAATTTTTTTAACTATAAAAACATGTAAAAAAAAATTTATTTATACAATTTTTTTTTACGTTAAAAAAAACATATGACCCGGACGAAACACAAGTAAAGCACCTAGTTTTCTCCTAGAAACTGTGATTTCAAGAAAAGAAAACTGTCCGCCTGGATTGTTAAAATCAGAAGAAAAAAAAAATTAAAAACACTGAACTCAGACAGAAGTCACAGAACGTGGCCGTTTTAGACGAACAAACAAAAAAGAAAATCACAGCAAAGCCGAGAAGGAAGGGGCTGCAAAGCCCCCCCAAAAAAATCCACCTTAATAAGCCTGTGTTTGGTCTCTCTCCACACTTTACGATAGCTAGCTGCTAAGCTCCGCAGCGCCTCCTCTCATCCACCGCTACACTCGCTTTTGTTATAAACAAACAAACATACAACCACGGTTTAATTATCCCTGTTTAGGTAGGCGCTCATTCTTTTCTTTGATCTTTCAAATATCTATATAAGAGCTGTCTGTGCTTTTTTGTTGTTCAATTTGAATGAAGAAATGAAAGATTAGTAGATATCAGAGATTCTGGAATCTCTATTACCATCGCTAATTGGGCGTTTCTTATTTGTTAGTTTAGATTCATTTTGAAATATTTTCAATTCGGGTTTTTAATTAAAATGGTGATGAATATTATAATAATAATCTTCAGCTCACTGATTTATTTATTTGAATTTGTGTCCGTATTAGCTTGGCCTCTCTTTAAAAAACCAATCGCTTAGCTTTGCTGAATTAGTGGTTGAATTTACTGTTTCTGATTTGGGTTTAGTTTTGAGTTTGCATGTTAAAAGCTTGGTTTTTTGTTTTATTTTTCTTTCATTTATATTACTGCATCTAAGAATCTAGTCAATGTATTGTTGTGGATTACTATCGGCAATATCGTTATGGGTTTTGAATTGAAGTTGTAAATTCTATCAGATATTGATGTGGTATACATGCCAGAACAGACTGTAGTTGGACTGTAATGGATGTTCAAGCACCTCCAAAGCTAATTCCCAATAATTTCAACGATGATGATGATGATGATGATGGGCCCATAGTTTTCAAGAGGGGTGGTAACTCAACATCGAAGCAGAATCAATTAAACCCTGAAGCGAAGAAACCGTCTTCATCTTCTCAGAATTCCAATGGTCAAAGCTTGAATTTGCAGAAGGGTAAATCGCCTATTCCATCTTCCAATGCATCCCCTATGAAATCTTCTACAGGGAGCCCTAAAGCATCAGCTTCATCTGCCAAGGCATCCCCGTTGAAGTCACCACTGACATATACTAGAGCACTCACTTCTTCAAATGATCAGTTGAAGCAGGCATCTAAACAGGTTGTCTCAAATGCTGTTAAGGAGGAGACGAAATCGATTGTGGATGATGAGGATTCCGAGGATGATAAGCCCTTGAGTTCTAGAATTAAGGGGAGTACAAACAATGTCAATAAAGGGGTTACTGCACCTGCTCATGTCAAGGATGAGCCTTCAGATGATGATGAAGTTCCTTTATCCTCGAGGTTTGCAATGAAGTCAAATGCAGGGACATCAAGTAGTAAGTCTATCAGATCTAGTGAGATAAGACCTTTTCCTTCTAAAAGTCAGCTAAATGGTTCTACTAAAAATGACAAGCAACAGAAATCTTCTGTGGTGCCAACTAAGAGACCTATGGATAATAAGGTTCCTTCAAACCATTCTTCTGCTAAAAAACCAAAACTTTTAGATGCATGTACAACAACAAAAGTTAAGCAAGTTACTGTCAAGGTTGAGCAGAAGGCAGATGATGATGACCACCTTACAATTTCCCAGAGAATGAAGAAGGCGGACTCCTCAGCTAACAAATCATCATTTGCAAAGAAAAAGGTTACAAAAGTTGTTTCTTCGTCATTGAAGAAGACGACTCAGAAGAACAAGAAACAAATGAAAAATTCAAAATATTCAAAGTCAACAAAAGTGCAGCCTGGCTCCAGTGATGGCCAGAAAAAATGGACTACCTTAGTTCACAATGGTGTCATCTTCCCACCTCCATACAAGCCTCATGGGGTTAAGATTCTTTACAAGGGGAAACCAATTGATTTGACTCCTGAACAAGAGGAAGTATGATTCAATTTTATGTTGCTTTATTATGTCCTTTGTGTTGACAAGTTAACCTCTGCTGCTTGCTCCTAGTTTGGTTGATTATTATTATGTACATTAGAAGTTTTCAAATTTGTCCTTGTATGTTTGGTGCTAGATACATTTAAACTTTGATCTTTTAACTGCAGGTTGCAACCATGTTTGCAGTGATGAAAGATACAGACTATGTTCAAAAACCACAATTCCGTCAAAACTTTTGGAACGATTGGCGTAAATTACTAGGGAAAAATCATGTAATACAGAAGCTAGATGACTGTGATTTCAACCCCATATATGAATGGCATCAGCAAGAAAAGGAGAAGAAGAAACAAATGAGTACTGAAGTAAGTTGGTACACATACAACATTGCGTGCGATTGAGATGCAAAACCATATTAGTCTGCAAGAGTGAGCAATTAACATCATTTGCACTTACCCTTGCCTGCCAGCTCATATACTTGGTTTACATTTAGGAGAAATCTTGCCAAGTGTTGCTATTGTTGTGTAAAATTGTGGAATTATATTAATTCCTTTTTCTCTGCCAATGAGCAGGAGGGGATCTTTCCATCCTCTATCTTTAACCAAGCACTAATCATGGAGATTCTGGCAGTTTCAATTGCTTCATGGAAATAACCCTTACCAATTATCACTACCATTCTCTTTGAGAATAAGTTTCATTTAATGTCATTCTCAATGATTATCAGTATTTTCTGTTCATGTAGGAGAAAAAGGTCTTGAAAGAAGAGAAATTGAAGCAAGAGGAGAAGTACATGTGGGCCATTGTTAATGGTGTTAAAGAGAAGGTAACTATCTGTGGATCAAGTGTTTTTATTAGCATTATTTGGGAAATGTTATATATAGAGAACATGTGTATGCATAAGAGTGTGCATGTGCATGTGTGCAAGTAGATTTCTGCTTCGTGGTCATACATTTTAAACAATAATGGGTTTCTTAGTGCAGATTTTATTAATTTAACTCTTTGCATTTTGTTTTAACGCACTTCTCACCTCTTGCATATTAATTGTGCCAATTCTGATCATCTCATTCCAGGTTGGGAATTTCAGAGTAGAACCACCGGGTCTATTTCGAGGACGGGGAGAGCATCCAAAGGTTCCAGTGACTTTTTCTAACCATTAACTGAGACATAGAGCTTTCAGCTTTGACTACATTTTATTTTGATATTCATGGCCACTAATGATTGAATTTGCACTGTCATGTAATTTTTCCCATGAACTGTTGGTATATACCAGATGGGGAAGCTGAAAAGCCGAATTCGTCCCAGTGACATTACTATAAATATTGGAAAGGATGCACCTATCCCGGAATGTCCTATTCCTGGTGAAAGGTTTGGTTTCTTACTAACTCTTTCAAATTGGGGGAGAATAGAAGGGAGACATTTCTTTAGCTTCTGTTGGTAAATTAGTACTGTTTGGGTTAGTGGAAACTTGTGAAAATTTTGCAGGTGGAAAGAAGTGAAGCATGATAATACTGTTACATGGTTGGCGTTCTGGAATGATCCAATCAATCCAAAAGAATTCAAGTATGTATTCTTAGCTGCGAGCAGTTCCTTGAAGGGGCAAAGTGACAAGGAGAAATACGAGAAAGCAAGGAAGTTGAAGGTACTGATTTATGAGCTTACGGTTGTTGTAACTTGTGATATGATTGAGGAACTTGTCTTTAGCTTCTGTATTTTGAGTGCAGGACTATATACACAACATCAGAGCAGCTTACACAAAGGATTTTGCAAGTAAAGATATTACGAAGCGGCAAATAGCAGTGGCAACCTATCTTATTGATAAGCTAGCTCTGAGGGCGGGTAATGAGAAGGTATAACAACCAACAAAACAAGTTTCTTGAACCCTTGGCAGTTGATTTGGGCCTTTTAGATTGGATATAACACCTTTTTATTTGGAGAATGTATTCTTGCCTTGTCATTGGAATTTCCTTTCACAAAGGAGGGTAGAATGTTTAAAGACAAATGAGGCTTTTACTCGCATAACAAACCTGGTGCTTCAAATTGACAAGTTAATTTCAGCCTTTGGGTGTGAATATGGTCTGCAGAAAGCCAAATGATAAGAATGGATTCAGGCCTCAAACTAGTTTGATTTTTCTGAATCACATTCAGTTTATCAATTATCACATCCTCCAAATTTAAATGCCACTGTTGCTTTTCAAAATGCCTGGACTCTTTTTTATCTTCCCCTTTCTACATGGCAACTCAGCCTTGAGCAGATCATATGCATGTGTTTTTGGACTACAATTTAGTTTTAATTCTGCTATGTGGTTTTCTAGGGTGAGGTGGTGAAGTGAAACCAACAGCTATTTTTTGAATTGTGCAATAATTGAAACATATTATCGGGCTGTAGGAATTTAAAATTGCATTTGATTCCAAGGAATATCACCAAAAGTCATGGACCTCTTCCTAGGATAATTGAAACCCATCAAATATTTTTCATGGACCTAATCACCTGAAAAATGTATTCAGTATGTGTTTTATTTTTCTTGTTAGAACTTAGCAAGTGTTTCCAAAACACATTTTGTTATGCTGGTTTGTGTTTGCTTCTTATTGGGTTCCCAGCCGAGCAGTGTTGAGATTTCCCGTAGGAATTAGTTTTATTGATCATATATGCATTTTGAGTGAGAACATCATCAAATTTTCTTCATTCTGTGATTGGCTGCCTATAGGATGATGATGAAGCTGATACTGTTGGTTGCTGCACATTAAAAGTAGCAAATGTTGAGTGCATCCCTCCAAATAAGCTGAAGGTATGGTGGTTTTATTTTTATGGACAGTAGATTTTTAAGTGAAGTATCATGGTTTTGAGTTGCCTAAATTTGATTGGCTATATACTTACTTTAACCTTTCTAGTGAATTGCTAGCATTAATACTTGCTTCTGATTGACCCTTCAGTTTGACTTCCTTGGTAAAGATTCAATTCGATATGAAAACACGGTCGAGGTTGAGCTTCCTGTGTACAAGGCAATTGGACATTTTCAAGTTGGTGAGTAAATGGCAGTTAAGATTAGGTTACTAAAATCTTATAGCAGGACTGATGAGCAATTTTTTCTTCTTCAGCAAAAAAGCAAACTGATGATCTTTTTGACTCACTGGATACATCTAAACTAAATGCTCACCTAAAAGAACTCATGCCTGGCCTCACAGCAAAAGTTTTTCGTACATACAATGCATCAATTACATTGGATGAAAAGGTAAGTTTCAAGCTGAGATCAATTACTACATTGAAGTTGTATAATCAACTTCGTATGGGCCACTTGGAAGCATGTGAATTTACATGCTGTTGGGGTAATATTTGGCGTGTAAACAGTTATATGAGGAAACAGAAGATGGTGATGTTGCTGAAAAAATTGTCATTTACAACCAAGCAAACAAACAGGTAAAGCCAGTTTGTGGCCAGAAACGTTTTTTGGACTTTTGGTAGTGTTTTTTAGCTGCAGCTCTTGCACCTATAATGATGGCTTCTTTTTTTCTGCAGGTTGCAATCATTTGTAATCATCAACGAACCATTTCAAAATCTCATGATGCACAAATGTCAAGATTGACTGAGAAAATTGAGGAACTTAAGGTAATTAATTTTAGAACTCTACCAGAAATTTTTGGCCCTCATTTTTTGAGAAATTTGGAGAAAATCTAACTTGAGGAATTCCTGGTTGCGTTTTACTATTCTCTCTTCTTTGAATGCATGGATTTATTATGATAGTGTGTAGATCGCCAAGCCAACTCTTTCTTCGGCATACTGTTGCCCTTTGCATATTGGAAACTTTGCCCATACCTTCTTACTGCTTATTGTGTTTGTGGAGTCCATGCTTTAAGCTGACTCATGTTTTGCTTGCAGAGCACGCTTAAGGAGTTGAAAACTGATCTGGACAGGGCCAAAAAGGGGAAGCCCCCATTGAAGGGTGCAGATGGAAAGCAAAAGAGGAGCTTGACTCCTGAAGCGTAATATAACTTTTGCCCCTGTTCTCGGGTATTTTGTGTATACTTGATGGTTCTTAATGATTCTTGGGATTGATTTTCAGAATAGAGAAGAAGATAGCAACAACCAATCAAAAGATTGAGAAAATGGAAATGGCCATGAAGACCAAAGAGGATCTGAAAACAGTGGCATTGGGGACGTCCAAGATTAACTACCTTGATCCTAGGATCACAGTTGCGTGGTGCAAGCGGCATGAAGTTCCTATTGATAAGGTGAACTGCTTCTGAAATTATTTATGGGATGAAATAATTTAACCAACAGTTATGCTTTACTTCTGTTTATCGTTTTCTTCTATTTGGTACTGAGGCCGTGACTGTCCAAGCTTATCATATGCTTTTGTTACAGATATTCAACAAGTCTCTCTTAGCAAAGTTTACCTGGGCGATGGACGTTGACCCCCAATTCAGATTCTGATCGCGGGAAGTAACGGTTGTTTTTCAAATCCCTCCGCCCCCGGCCACCCACCAAAAGAAAAAAGGTAGAGAGAGAGAGAGAGAGGGAGGGAGAGGCGAATCCATGTTCTTCTCTCTCTCTCTCTGTCATCACAGTTTATGCACATTTTTCTAAAATTAATGTTGTATGTTCGTCTAATCTAATCATTGGGTAAATTTTCCCTTTCTTCATACTGCTCCTCTTGTTTAAACCATTCAATGGTGAAAAGAAGTTGCAGCGAGAATTGTTTACTTGCACCTTCGACATTCGGGTACTAACAGTATAAATGTAGAAGATACACTGAATGCCTCAAACCGAGTAAAATTTTTATTTTTTATTTCATCGCCGCCTGCTATCTTTTTTTATCCTTGTTAATTGTTAGAGCTAGAACGAGCTTGTTAAATATAGACGATAACTTGCTGGTGAAAAACCATGAAGGACATTAATTTTGTAAGTGATCTGTTATAGACTCGTTATTATGATCGTTATTATGGTTATATAACAGCGTTACCCTCTCATTACCACAGCCTTATAATTTTGTTTCATTTCCCGTTCTTTTATTATTATTATTATTATTTTAGGAGATTAATGTAATTCTTGGAATACCCTTAAAATAAATTATGAGAAAAATCAAAACGTAATAAACATAAAAATTTATGTAATTAACATTATTGAACTATTTCTCGTAGATATTTCATTATTTCTGATCTGGGATTCATATAGATAGGCATGCAATCGTCTAATAGTTCATAGTTACGTATAGAAAATCAAAGTGGTTTTTTTATTTAAATCTTTAATTTATGTTGCATTTATTTATTTATGTTACTATTTAGGACCCAAAAAATTCAATTTTTTTTTATTTTGCTAAAATTTAATATGTTTTGTATGTTTTAGATCGTTTTGATGTGTTGATGTTAAAAATAATTTTTAAAAAATAAAAAAATATCATTGGCATGCATTTTGGCACAAAAAGTTATTTGAAAAGCAACTGCAACCACATTGTCAAATACATTCTTAGGAGGTGTGTATCTCTAATACTGTTTTTTATCATTAAGTTGAAAATTATTCTTAAAAAAGGTAAATTATTTAGAACCTTGTTTATTTTAGTGGTGGTAACACTTTATTATCTTATTTTTCATATAAATTAAAAAAAAAATCCTCAATTGATGGGGTTAGTGTTTACAATTTTTACATTAGTAATAGAATCATATCCCATTTTAATCATTAAGCATTCAAACACAATAAAAAAAAAAAAGCAGGGAATGAAAGATTGCATCACAATACATAGTGGTTTAGTTTGATGTCTAGTCCAACTTTTTGAACTATTAATTTGAGTATTTCTACTATCTCACGGTCTTTTTTGTTACAATAAATCCTTTTTATGAGCTTAAAATTCAGATCCTGTTTATTTTTACGTTTTAAAAGTTTTTTTTTTAAACAAATTAATTTTTTTTGTTTTTTTCTTTGTTTTAAATTAATATTTTTTATGTTTTCAGATCATTTTGATGCGCTAATGTCAAAAATAATTTTTAAAAAACATTATTTTGATACATTTTCAAGTAAAAAATACTTTAAAAAACAACCACAACCACACTTTCAAATATCTTCTTAATCACTCAAGCTCTTTAGAGCTCATTAACAATTACCTCGAGGGGTTAAAATATCGCTTTTACTTTAATAATAGTTTTTCACTCAAATTAAAGAAATGAACTAAAAACACTCACAACAAAAAGTAGATTACATAGGAATTAATCTAACTGTTTTAAAGTGAAGGAATAATGCAATCAAAGTAAAATGAAATAAATAATCAAGATTATAGCGCCAACAAGTAAAAGGAATTTCATCACCTTAGCAAGGTGAAAGAATGATTTATTTGTAGGTGGATGTGTTGACTAGCAACTCTAAACTTTTAGAGGTAAAATAGTCATTCTTAGATTTTGGATAAAAGTATGGTATAGGGGAGGGGTTATCCACATTAGACAAATATATATTTCGAGTTTTGGCTTCCACTTGTCTTCAAGGAAATTTCTAGCTTATAATACATGTTCCACATAACATTAGGATGACCTGCTCTCTTTTGAAGAAGGGAAAAATGATTTTTTGTTGTTGTTTTGTGTTTAGAGAATATAAAAAGTTTTATGTTAAAAAAAAAATCTCCACCTAGTATTATGATCACTAGAAAACTATAATTAATTTGCTGAGTTATAGAGCAAAGGACTAATTATACTAAATGAAAGATACTACCACCCTCAAGCATCCTACCTAAGATTAGCTGTAATACTAATTGTTTTTTTTATTTCTAATAGTCTATTGTGCCTAATTTATCAATAATTTATTTATATGGACGAGAATGAGTTTATTACAATGAGTTAAACCTTGGGTGGAAGAGTGGGTTCAAGTCTATCCATTTTAAAGTCCAGGTCATCTTTTCCACTCTTAATTGTTTAGTAACTTGACATATCTATAACCATTTACTCTTATCACAACCTATGATTATTAATATTTTATCAAGCTATGGTAATAAATATTTAGGTAAGCCTTTATTATGCTCATCAAACCCTACCTAAATTTGTAGGATGAGTTTTCGTTAAGCTTGTTGTTTTTGCAACAATAGCCCATGAATAATGACATGTTTAGGTTCATTTATCTTATAGTATTAGGATTCATTCGTATTTTTTGTTGAATAAGGATTTTACACCATAGTCCTAAAATATCTAATTAGCAACCATTATGAGTTGATCTATTTGGTGGTATGTTCTAGTAAAAAATATTTTGGACTTTAATAAGGGAAATTACTACCTCCAATTGACATTTTGATAATTTGGACTTTAATAAGAGAAATTACTACCCCAAATTGACATTTAGATATCATCAATGAATATCAAACTTAAAGGCTTGAAATTTTGAAAGGCACGAGAGATCGAGATATTACTCCTCGTTAATATTTAAGATGATAGTTTGTTATAAATCTATTTATCTCAAATATTATAAGTGAATGATAAAACATTTACTTTTTTTAATATGATTTTTTTTTAAGGAGCTTTTTTGAAAGGATTTTGGAATGTAAACCCATAAGAGCTTTTTTAATTTGGATCAAATCTCAATGAGTTTTATGAATAATTTATAAGAATCCAATATAAAAACATGTAATTTATATAAATATTTTATTATTTTATCTAAATTTATATAATGTATTTACAATCCGTAGTTTAAAACTAATTACTTATAGATATCATTTTTAATGTATTAATTAAGTATATTATTTAATTTACAACCTATATAACTACAACTATTACATAATGCTTTGTGATGATTCGTGCAAACACGTTCGTGCTTGCAATCGTGAATAAATAAAGATTCCAAGTCATGATTATAACAACGAAGATATGCAAGTATAAAGTAGGAAAGGAGGGGACGTCTTTCTATATAGTTACTAAAGAATAAAGCAATAGAGAACCTCAAAATTCATAAGCAGATGAGTTGAAGTGAGTAGAAGGTATTAAAATTTCCAGAAAATGATCCACCAATGACCTTTGCCACATCAAAATTGTTATACAAATCTTTGAACTAATTTTGACATTTATCCATGAGTTTCGAGCAACCCAACTGACTGATTGATCCGTGATCAAAGTTGATAGGTCATCAAATCGATCTATAAAATCGAATAAGTTTAATAACTATACTTTTTACAATAAAATTTCTTCAAAATAATGTTTCAATGTGTTATATAATAAATCTTTGGGTTCATTTTATTTTTTATTTTTTTGAGAAATCATTTTCTTAGTTATTAGTCATTTATTTAAATTAGTGTGGAGTTATAATTATAGGAGTATTACAATATTACAATATTGCTATTGTAACTAAGCCGGAGAAAATTTTCATAGTTGTAAAATAAAATTTGATTTTTTTTTAATTACAAGGGAGATCGAAAGTTCATAACAAAGTACAAAACAAGAAAGATAGAAGTACTTCATCAAAGTCTTTCGCACATTTTTTGGGCCTCTTAGGAGAACAAATGGCCATTCGAGCCTTTTGGCTTGGTGAACGAGACATTAAATATTGTTGTGGATTTTAGGCTCCATGATTACTTGCAAAAACAAATTCGTAGATTCTAATAATTAAGTTAGTATTTATAAAGGTGAGGAAAAATGTTTTCATGTAAAAAAAATTCTATGTGTGTTTTACCAAGGAAATGATCTTAGCCATGCATTTCTACAAGTCCTATGAATCAAACTAGTTATTTTAGACTTATTGTTATGACTCTAATAAACACGTAAATCTATGTATTTTAAAGCTTTTAAGGTTAATCTTGTCACTTAGATAGAATTTATTAGTCGTTTTAACCTTGTGATTTTCAAATAATCTCTGTATTTTATTTAAATCTATAAATTGGTCCCTATTTGGAAGTCTTTTGGTCCTTAAACTTTATAAATTACAATTCAGTCATATAGTGAAAAAGATCTTGCAATCAGATCCTTACACGGTCACCTTTAATCATTTAATGGGCTGATATGGGCCTCGTTAACCGAAACCCACGCAGATTGAATTACAAATATTTGGGCCAGCGGGAAGGTTCAGGATTAATGGATTACAATTATTATTGTCAATCTAAATTCAGAGAAAAAAGCTGCATCTCGCGACAGCGAAGCGAGGGACCTGAACAACGAAGCACAGGAAGCTTCATCATCAAATTCCCAAGTGAGATCCGATAACGATACCGATGCCGATACGGTTTTCTTTTCCTTTTCTTTGTTTTTCTAACTATAAATTTTATTTTTGCAGAAAGAAATCTCGAGATCGAATAAAGAGGGATGGGTTTTTTCGTAACGACACTGATTTTCGCAGTGATTGGGATAATCGCTTCGCTTTGTACCAGAATCTGCTGCAACAGAGGACCCTCTACCAATTTGTACGCTTCATTTTCTTTAATCGATTCAAGTTAGTTAGTTATTTCTTTTTAGGTTGTTAATTGTTAGAGGTTGCCATATCAATTTAATTCAACTGTAAAATACCAATGCAAATCTTGATCATAGCCAATTTTACTTAACCATCAATAAGAATTACTAGCATGTAGCTTCTCTGTTGTCATGTTGCTGCGATAAGCTAACTGCCAGGTTTAGTTGTGGTATTGATGAGCAAAATGGCGGATTCCATGTTCTTTTTTATTCTTCAATTAGTTGTGAGAATCCACGTTTGATGGTATCTAATTTCTGTTTCTCAATTGTCTGCATATTTCCAAGTTCATCCTTGTAAAATCATAAGCCATGTCTTTAATCTTTATTGAATAAGAGTCCTTTTGGCATGACTTGTGAAAATTAACTTTTGATTTTCAGTCATAATTCAAAAATTATTTTTCATCAATAACTCATGAAGAAGTATGTTTGGTAAAAAAAAAAATTCAAAACAACTCTTTTGAAGAAGGGAAGTAGCATAAGTACTAATTCATAAGTCAAAAGCTAGAAATTTTAACTCACTTTTGTGACAAACATTTGATCTGAGTTAAAAGTTATTCTTTAACCAAATATATTTATGACTTTTTCAATGAGTCAAAAGAATCAAAATCCAAAAGTCATGCCAAACATAACCTAAATGCATATGATTCTAGTATTATGATACCCCTGGCATACCATCAGACTTTTATGTTGAACTGGCTCTGCGTGTGAAAAAAACATTTTCTGGAAATGCTGATTCTTGTAGCCACCAATTCTAGTTCTGTGTCTGTGCTGAAGTATGCACGGTACAATTGCTCAATGATAGGCTGGATTAAAGCACAATCCAATGCTCGTGCATGTTAAGTACCATCATGAATGAGTCTCTCATTCACCGTGAGTAATTTTAATGGTCAGATGTTTGTATTTGTCTGATCATTTTAATTAGCCAATAAAAAAGACTGTGTATGCATTAAGTCATTCAGATTTAATTAAGTGAATATGGCCTCTGTATGGTCATCTCTTGTTCCTTTTCTTCTTATGCAATATAGCTAATCTTGGTTTTATCGTTTCAGGCTCCACCTAACATTGGTCCTAACAGCAACAGTCTGTTGTTGGATGATGTAAGTTTGTACTGGCTTGCATTTTTCTTTTCTTCTATGATTGTATTCATTTTCTATGTAGAAGGAATTTGATTTATGATCATCTGTGTCCTGGATATGTGGTTAGTGTTCCAGCTGCATGCATGCATCCATAAATTTAGAAGAGTGATTATACAATAACGGGATTTCATGAAGATGTTGCAAAACCATGACCATTACTCAATTTTATTGAGTGCTAGTCCTGTTTATGCTTTGTTACCATTGTTGCGACAATTAGCCTGACAGTAACAGAATCCCACGTCATGTTGGAGGAGGAGCTGCTATCAATGTCATTTTGCCATAAGAAAACAATCATCCCTTTTATTTCTCAGTGATATGAATGAACAAGGACACCCTAGTCTGTGTCATGTTCATAAATGGCAAGAGTTATGATTTACATGATTTTTGAAAGAGAAATTGTCGAGGAACAGGTTCATGTAGATGAATTGCACCTTCAAAGCATACCTAAGTTTACCCATTTATATTTTTTACCCTTTCCTTTTTCTTTTTTTTTTCCGTTGTTGTTTGAGTAATATTTGCACTTTGTCAATGTAGTGAAAGCATAAATAAGCTATTTTCTTCAGATTTTGCACCAACTGCTTGCACTGAAATTTTTATTTGTATTTTTAATCTTCTTTCCTGGAGCATAGTTGGGAAACCTGTTCAGTCAAATTGTCTTTCAGGTTATTTTTTTTCTTATTGAGAACTGCATGCAGTTGTTTCCTGTTACACTTATTCTTTTTTTTTTTCTTGTTGTGCGTCAGGTGGGCCATTGTGTATTTAGCACAAATGAAACCTCTCATTGTCCCAATTTTAAGTGAAGGGGAGTGAAGATGTTCCCAAATGAGCACATTGTACCTTATTGGTAAACAAGCATTGGATGCCAGATAATATCAGATTTTATGACTAGTGAATCCTCTTGTATCTTCCCGTTTTGGGTCGTTGTAATTTTATCAGCGTGAGCTTTGGATTGGTTTTTACTTGCTGCAGATCTTTCAGCTGCCTTGTTACCTCATTCAATTTAAAATGCTTCAGTAGCGTACAAATATGTAATTTGGATGAAATAATTGTTGCAAACGAATATACGTACTGTCGAGAAATGATATCAGCTAGCTTGTGCGCCAGCCTGAGGGTTTCATGTCAGTTTAGATTGAATGCGCAGGCAATGGCCTGGGAAACTTGGCTGAGCTTCAAGTTTATTTTGGGTACAAGGATTTCTGCACCTATTAACTGTATGGTTTATGCATGTGAACTGTGGAACCTGCACTCGTTGTGTTATCTGAAAGCAAGTTGAAATGTATGTCATGTGGCTATAAAGAAGCAAGGCAAACCGGCAATGGCATTTCTTGAAAGTATTTAATTTACACCCCTATTTTTCAAATTTTATTTACAATCAGATCCTTGGTTTACATAGAGTATTTAAAATATACAAGCAGGATTTTTTCACACTATCTGTTAGACCACCAAAATCTTTCCACCTAACTCATCAGGAAGCAGGTGCACGGAAAGAGCAGAGTCCCAACTCCCAATCCCCTTGTTCAATCACAAAACTAGTAACCTTTGCATCAGAAACAGCCTTAGCAGCCAGCGGACCCTCGCCCGGTACCCATTTATCCGAGCAAAAAGAGACCTGTTCATCATTACCCAAACTCCATTAGATTTCTACCATCAGCTAGTCCCAAACAACAACAATACTCTTTCATAAAACTGAATCATTGCTCCTCGTTGTAACTGGAACACCTCTGGAACATTGCTCATCCGAACATTCTTAGAGAAATAAATCCGAGTTTTAGACTCTTAACATTTTGGCTTGAAGCAGAGCAAAATCTATTTAAACAAGATTTCATAGATTTCTTTTTAAAATTAGCATAGTTTAAAAGAATATTTGGTGAAACAACACAAATTGAAAAAGTCTTAGCGAAATAGCATAGTTTGATACAAGTTGCGATTGAAAAATACGATATCTTAAAATGTCGTAGTGAGAAACATGACATTTTAAAAAAATTGTTAAATGGACTGATAAAAATTACAATGAGAAGAGAGGAGAGAGAAGAAAGAAAGGAAGGAAGGAAGATACCCCGGAGGTACACCGAAGCTCCGATATAGCACAAACAATATCATCAGAAAGATTTTGTGAAACAAATTCAACAACACCAAGAAAGATTACCAATGGTGAACCTTAAAGGCATACTAAAACTTCAATTATGACACCACCAGTACCATAAAAAAAAGATATTGACGAAACAAATCCAACGACACAAATAAAATGTCTTTAAAGAGAGAGGAAAGAAAAAAAAGACAGAGAGAGAAAAAAAAAAGAGACCACAAAGGCACATTGAAACTTTGATTATGACACCACTAATACCATCAAATAGATCTCAATAAGAAAAAGCCAAAAACACTAAAGAAGGTTATTAATGATGACCAGAGTGGGTCACATTCTTCGTCCAAAGGCAACTGAGAAATTACAATAAGAAAAGAGTAAATGAAAGAAAAAATAAGACCCAAAAAACACACTAAAGCTTCGATTACAACACCACAAGTACTATTGGATAGATCCCGGTGAGAAAGATCCAACGACAGCAAAAAAAGTCACTAATGGTGACTAGAGTGGGCCATACAGGTGGCTCAATTGCATTTGAGCGGCGTGTATGGCTCACTCTAGTCACCGTTGATGACCTTTATTAGTGTCATTTAATTTTTATCATTGAGATCTTTCTTATAGAACCGATAGTGTTACAATTGAAGTTTCAGTGAGCTTTTGAGGTCTCTTTCTTTCTTTTTATCTCTTTCCTCTCTCCTCGTTATAGTTGCTCACTTGTCTTTGGATGAAGAGTGTGTCCCACTCCAGTTATCGTTGATGATCTTTCTTGATGTTGTTGGATCTATCTCGTTAAGATCTTTCCAATGATATCGATGGTATCATAATCAAAACTTTGATATACCTTAAAGGTCTCTTTCTTTCTTTCTTTTTGTATATCTTTTCTCCTCGTTGTAACCATTTATTTGCTTTTGGATAAAGAGCATGGCCAACTCTAGTCATGGTTGATGACTTTTCTTGATGTCATTGGAATTTTTTAATTGAGATCTTTTCGATGGTATTAGTGATATTGTAATTAGAGCTTCGATGTGTCTTTAGGGTCCCTTTTTTTTCTCTTTACTCTCTACAACCTATTTAACAATTTATTTGAAATATTATTTTTCTCAATCGTGATAACTTTAAATATCATGTTTCTCAATCGTGACAAGTATCAAATTATGTTATTTCATCAAAAAAAAAATTTACTTGTGTTATTAGGATAATATTGTTTTTCAAATTGTTCTAATAAGTAAAAATATCTAATTTCATGACCATCGCCTACTCAACAGAAACTTCAAAGAACAATACCATATCATCCAAGAAGCAAAGATAAGACACCAGCGGACTGAATCCTCCCAATCTTAAAGGTATGCAAATCCTCTTCTTAACTTAATCCTGAATAAGGTGCACTAATCTCTCTAAACATAACACAAAAATATAGGAAGAGATCAAAAACCCTTGCTTGATTCCTCCATTAAACTTAAACGTGTCCATTTTAGAACCATTCCATAAAACCTCCATATAATGACCTATTTAAATAAATAAAAATCCACAATTAAAAAAAGTAGCCTTATTTTAGTTTGGTTTTATTTTTCAAACAAACTAAAAGTAATAGACATGAATATAAAATACAAAAAGAAAAGAGATTAACCCTAAACATGGTTTATACCAAAGCCACAACCAACACCAAAACATGTAATCAAACTTTAGGTTAACAACAAAGAAATATAGGGAAAAGCTAAAATATCATAAGTAATTATTGTAATAAGCATAGTGAATCTAACATGTCTATTAAAATTTGTAAGCACCATT
>Ga0307517_10006194_pt1 | contig 17809 bp, 22 predicted proteins | sample 23_EM_MG_FD_194515 | JGI IMG/M metagenome (GOLD analysis project Ga0307517, IMG submission 194515) | Populus trichocarpa ectomycorrhiza microbial communities from riparian zone in the Pacific Northwest, United States - 23_EM | ecosystem: Host-associated > Plants > Roots > Unclassified | place...
AACACGAAATAGTAATAAGTACTTCCTAACATTCAGAACTTTAACAAATGTTCAGTGAGAATATAGAAGACTTGACTATAATTCACCCACGGAAGGGCAGCTGTGACGACCGACGTGCCGCAGCCTACCGCTGAGACGGACCGCGTTGAGGTTCTGGTGAGTCGGTGCACGATGCGATATCTGTATATATTTTTTAACAATATAAGTATCTTAAATCATCAGCCTAGTGATATATGTCGCGTGTCCATCGTACGGCTCTGATCTCTGCTCACCATGATCCAACGGCGAGCTCAGGGGGACACGTGCGGCGGTGTTTGATGGTGTCGATCACCGCCGGTGTTTCCAACTGATGCCCTCGTCTGAGACGGGGCGGTCAAGGTAGAAATGAAATTTCAGGCCAGGACCAAATGACGTCATACCTGGAGGCGCTACATAAAAGCCTCTTCGCAGAAGGACCCATCTCAGAGCCGGTCTCACCCCTACTTTTTACGATTTTTTTTTGCGCCCTTCACGCTCTTATTACGCCCACTTCACGCTCTCGTTTATTCCTGGTAAGAAATACCACCGTTCACATTTAAATTTCGATGTGTCGTCCTAATGTATGCTCGCTTAACTTAGAATTTCTTGGCTTCGTGTATCTGATGTCTGCCCCTCCCGTTGGGTCCATAAGAATGGCCGCGCCGATTGAAACCACCGGTGGGGTACAGTTAAGTGTAAGTGCTGCGTTTCAGTTCCATTATAAATTCGTTCTAACTATTCAGAAATTTCAGGAAAACCGCCGCATACGCCCACACATTGTTCTTGGCCACGGTCTTGGACCACACGATATCCACGTTGCCCCCGTTTCCGACACCGAACATCCGGCTTTCCTCCCCCATATGTCCGTTAGAGGGATGGTTCGAGGACTGAAAGGGAATGCGCATTTAGGCCATGTAACGGCCGATGAAACTATCCTGCGACCACCGGAGGCAGCCTGGTCGCACGCAAACATCGGCGTAAATAATGTTCGCGCCATAAACCACGGTTTGTCCCCTATGCAATTTCAATCTTTATATCCTAGATTTGATCTCTATATTTCTAGCTAAACGACATCACCAGTATCAGGACCACCGGGAGGCGGCTCGCCACTGCGCGAGCGCAGCAAAGGACCACCGCAAGGCCCACAACGCCCACGCCGACGCGGCAAATCGCCACGAGGAGCACGCAATGGACCTCCCAGTTTATGCCGACTTAAGCAACAAACTCGCCCGCCAACACCGCATCATGGCCAACAAGCACCTAGGCCATGCTGCCGTTTATACCACGCTTTCTCGAAGCCACCGTGCAGCGGCGCTCGATGGGCCGTCGCACCTGTCCCTTCGCTTCGCCTACCATTCCAGTCAGCGCGCCCAACAATCCCGCGAAGCCGCTTGAAGATCCCGCACTCTCGCCCAGAACAGTTGACACCCGCTGACAACCACGGCAGGTACCACAGGTGGATGTCGTAGATAGCCATGTTCGAAGTCAGTCGTTACAGTTCTTTGCATAATTAAATTTTGTGAAAATCAACACCTCTTACGTAACAATCAATTTCGTTCTAAGAAAGATGATGATCCTTTCGCATCGCTGGGCTTCCAGAATTCCCAGAACATCCTACGCTGAAAAAAATCAGTAGACCCAAAGCCCTACGTTATGAAGGCATATAGCCACCTTCATTTGGATTTTATCTACTTGATATGCCGAGTTTTCAAAATTCAGCTGAATCATTATACTGTATTGGGGATGCCCTAAATTTAAAGTTATGTAAAATTTGATTCCTAACATACGCCAGACTCTCCCAACGTAACTTCCCTGCTTCCACCTCGAGACGAGTCACGATAATGCTTCCACGCCGTTGTCATTCGAAATATCTCCTTTAAATTCCACTTCGCAATCTCATGATCAAGAGCGATAAGATAGGTAATGCTTCCGGCACGCCACTAGACGCTGCCGCCTCGGCCCCTTTCTGCTGCTTTGGCATTGCCAATAGAATTGAAGACTCCACAGATGTCACTCGAAACAAGCCTTAATATCGCCGCCTGGATCGATAATACCTCTTTCCATGATAGTTCCCTCCCTCACAATGTACGATACTTTGCTGGCATTCATTGCTTTGATTGGGGCATATCTCATCTATCGAACGCTTACTTCTCCTAATGTGCCATATCCTCCCGGCCCTCGTCCTTATCCTCTCATCGGAAATCTTCCAGATGTCCCTACCTCTTATCAGGAGAGAGCCTTTGCTAATTTAGCGAAAATATATGGTATGTCCTCTCACTAGACACAATCATGATGGAGTTAAACTGATAAAACTAGGGGATGTAATCCACTTGCGTATCTTTACGAGGGATCTTATTATCCTGTCGTCCTTCGAGGACGCGCAAGAGTTGCTTGAGAAACGAAGCGCGATATACTCCAGCCGTCCACGCTTTGTCTTGTATTCCGACATGTAAGCATGCACACTTCCAAATACCAAACCACTGGCATCCCTGGATTAACCCCTTCTAGTATGGGCTGGGAGCGAACCTTGTCTTTCCTCCCGTACGGCGATCAACAACGGAAGCATACCCGTCTTGCACATGAGGGCCTAGTAGGCCCAATTGCCTTGCAAGCCCACCAACAACTACAGGAATACGAAGCTGTAATTCTCCTCCAAGAGATCGCAACAACTCCCAGTGCATTCCTCGATCACCTCAGACGGTGGGTAGGCTTATTAGCATGCTCCATTCGTTCGAACGCATTTCTGAGAGAGACCTTAGGTACATTACCAGCCTACTCCTCCATTTAGTTTATGGACACCACGTTAGTTCTACTGACGACAAATACGTCCGAATATCTGAAGCTGCGCTGACGGGAACCGCTGAAGGTGGTACCCCAGGTTCTCAAGTTGTAGACTTTTTCCCTGCCCGTAAATTTCCTTTCTTTTGTTTGCTTCATTCTTCCTTTGCTCCTCCTTGCTCTGTTTTGCAACTTAAAGCTCCTTCCTTATCAGTGAAATATATACCAGCATGGCTGCCCGGGATGGCTTTCAAACGACACGCTCTTAGGGTTCGCAAGGATCTTGAAGGAATGAAAAATATGCTCTTCGATGTGGCAATAAAATATATAGTCAGCCTGCTTCATCCCTGACATCCACTAGACCGTCTTCCTCATCCTACAATAGAATTTAGGTTCTACGACCTTCCTGGTCGCACGCCTCCTTGAAGTCATACTCACGATGGGCGGGTATCGGACGAAGATATGCAGGATATCAAGGGTCTTGCAACTACCCTTTATGCTGGCGAGTGTTTCATTCCTGTGGGCAGCCTAAAGAATTAACGTCGACGCCCACAGCCGGTCTTGATACTGTGGGTTTATCTCCTCAGACCTCTATGTCCTTCCAAGGAGTGCTGACTTTATTGTCAGACCATTGCTATACTAGAAACATTCTTTCTAGCCATGTTGCACTATCCGGATGTATATCACAAGGCCCAAGAGGAAATCGATCGCGTCATCGGTCGTGAACGACTACCTGACCTTACGGACCGTGGTTCCCTTCCTTATCTTGAAGCACTTGTCATGGAGTTGTACAGGCACATCACTTCTAATACCTGCATCATCCTCCCTTGCTAAAAATGTAATATAGGTGGCATCCTCCTCTCACCTTAGGAATGTTCCCAAGTCTCTTCATTTTGCAATAGGTGCTCACTGGCACTTTCTATTTCCACAGGGGTTCCCCATACATCGACTGAAAGTGACCAATATCATGGATATCATATCCCCAAGGGTTCTCTCGTAATGGCAAACATATGGTCTGTACCTTTCTCTTGCCACCAATTCGCAATTGGCTCAGTTCTTTCAAAATATCTCATAGGCAAATGACTAGGAACCCCGAAATATACGATGACCCTGAATCCTTTCGTCCGGAACGCTTCATCGATGGCAAGCCGCTTGATCCAAGACAGATCGTATTTGGCTTTGGACGTCGGTAAGTGTTCCCACATTTGTGATCACACATCGTACATGCAACCCACTTATGATATGTGCAAGTATTTGTCCCGGCAAGGCGTTTGGTGATATGAACGTGTGGCTTGCAGTAACATCAATCACCGCCTGTTTCCGAATCTCCAGCAATGGTGTACTAGGTGAACCCAAGTTCACCTCGGGTTTTGTCTCGTAAGCCGTTGAACACCGAGAGCCTGCGCCTTCTCACCTTTTTGTTTCTGCGAATCACCTAGCCATTCCGAAATTTCTGAATGCGTCATTGAGCCAAGGTTTGGAAATACCGTGGACTTGATTTCGCAGACGTCAGCTGCCAGGGAGATGTAAAGGGTGGATCAGATCTCTCGATGCCCAGTCCCGTCAATGTTTAAATTTCCTGTACTTGTAACGTGTAACTGTACCACAGTCCAATGTAATGTCCGACGAAGGTAGCGTGTCAGTTGTAACACGGTGAGGGGGGAATCAATATTACAGATAATTTGAATAAAATGCCTCTCGCCTTCAATCGGCAACAAGTCCAAATTCGCTTTTCCGAACGGCCTATATAGAATCCCAAATACCACCCGCAAACGCTTTTAATCTCTTCCTTTCTTTTGACATTAAATCGGGTTGTCCCATCGGCCTATGGAAACGAGGATCCTTTTTCCCGATGAGGGTAGGCGCTTGCTGCGTGCGTGCGTGGGGGGGGTCAGGAGACAGGAATGACGAAGACCGTTTTTTGAAATAAGGACTCGGTGTTGTATGACGTGAGCGACTCGCCGAGCGCTTAATGCTTATTGGAGAATATTAGCCTGTTGGATCGGCTATACCAACGTTCTCACTTCACTTGACTTATACTTAAGTTCATTCCATAAAGCCTAATTCAGCTTTGGTTATGATCCTTCGGGCGCCTGAACTTCGTGGGGACTTTCAAATATTGACAGATACCCGTCAGTCTCGTCTGGATACCGCGGAGCGGACGCAATGAATAGGAACAGGACGCGCTCACACCCTGCGGACACAAATGTCTTTTGTAGAAAGACGCGTCTTGGGCGCGTCGCGATTTGGTTAGAAAAAAAAGTTGTCTCTCTGGTAATCTCCCTTGGAAGGTAAGTAGAGATGAACGTGTCGACCAGTGGTGCCTGGAACCTGGAAAGGGGCCAACATTTCTTCAGCCACAATGGGAGCTGATGCATGTTGACAGGCATGCGACAATGTCGATGCGGTCCAGGATATTGCAGTTAGGGTTAGTTGCTTTGTCGTTGGGTTTCAAGTCGCTGGCGGCATTTTAAGTTACCTTTGCACTTGGGATGACTTAGGATCCGAAAGCGCTGTAAGAGACTTGCTGGGGAATCAACATGTCATCAGTCATCAATAATATTATAAGGTGGCGGATGGGAAGCGACAGTTCTGATATCAGGTTCCTGCAGATGATTTAAGTTACTTGGGATAAACGTGTCTCTTAGAAGGTCAGGTTTGCGAGATCGTCGTGTGGTCATCTGGTGAGGATTGACCTGGGAAGGACAAGGAATGTATATTTCTGGTTTACGGAGATCTTCCCACATAAATATTGATATTTCGGTACAGGAACTGCTTGTTACGACTGGTGTTTGCCGCTTCGGGTTTAGTGATACCTCGTGAGCGGTACACCATCGTGACGTTCGCACAGGAGCGGCGGTGATAGACGTTGCTTTCGATGGCGACGCGAACGTTGGACAATTGGAGCTGGGAATAGGTCGGTACATCAGAAATAGATTCCCGCATTATGGTATGTGTGGGGGGCGTGATGGATGCAGATGGAAAGGACTATATCAGGTGTTGAAACCTTGACAGGTTAGCGTGGACTGGCTACAAACGTGCAGAGAGGCCACAATCTCAAAATAGAAACGTTCTGATTGGTCCACTATTTTGGGCCGCTACGCTGACTTCACAAGTATTTAATACTTCTCTTCTCAATCCCAATGGAATAGATGGCCTCCTTGTCCGCTGTTCCTCTCCCACCTCGTGCAGATAGTGCTACTACGTCCGAAAAGCAGAGGGTATGGGACGTTGTCACCCCGGAACCTGGCACACCGACCGACAAGTGTGCAAGACGCAGCCGTCCGGATGGCGTTTGCTGCAGGGGGTTTATCCAGGACCAGAGGACACTCGTCGACCCAGACATTGTTCGTGACGTGTAGGTCTTTTCTCAATTTTTATTATTCTGCCAGAGGGAGAGAGGTTCACACCGTCCTGTTCAGCATCATTGGCCTTTCGGACGGCCTCACTGTTCCGTTCGCACTCGCAGCAGGTCTTTCTTCCCTTGGGGAGTCTAGAATTGTCGCCCTAGGTGGCGTTGCGGAACTCTTTGCCGGTGCCATTTCTATGGGCATCGGCGGCTTCCTGGCCTCTCAAGCGGAGCGAGACCACTATCGTTACCTCCAACACCACACCGCCAAACGCGTCCATCATATTTGCGCTGGAGAGATGGAGCGAGAGGTCACAGAAGTTCTTGGGCCCGTAGGTGTCGACGAAGAGACGTGTCGCGCAGTCGCTCAGTCGTTATGGTCGGCCGAAGAAGCCGGGGATGGTTTTGAGATGCCCGCGGATGAAGAAAACGCTAAGCTAATATCAAAGAAGGAAGTGGGGCTAACTGCTTTCTTACTCAAGTTGGGCCAAGGGATGGGTAAGGCCATATTATTTTGTCGAATCCAAGTCATACTGATCGTTGTCGGAATTTTAAGAGGAAATCCCCAATAAACGAATGTATATTTCTGCATTCACCATCGGGATGGGGTATCTATTTGGTGGGATAATCCCACTCCTGCCCTATTTCTTCATCCCACGGGCGCAAGTTGCCCTCGTGTACTCGACCATCATCACTGGCATCGTTCTCCTCATCTTCGGTGCGGTGAAAGCTCGCGTAACAGGCGCAGCTCAGAGCCTCACAGGATATATATGGGGTGCGGTGAGCATACTAATGGTGGGGGGGATGGCAGCCGCTGCAGCGTTCGGAATTGCCAGAATGATGAAAGGGGATGGTGTTTAAATAGCCGCATGAGGCTAGGTGACGTCTCTTATTTATATACTTAACCTACCGACGGACCCCAGTTGTATCGGTTATACCCGATTTTTGGTTTTTTTTTGCTCGCTGATATTCGCAGTTGTGTGAAAGTTGTTACATATTACCTGATGTCGCTCCTGAACTCTGCTTTTGTCTGAACCTATGGAATCGTTATTCATTCAGTCCGTCGCGTTTGTGACAGGCACCTCGTACCAGAAAAAAAGCTCCTGGATTTGGTGACCTCGATGATACCCCGGTTTCGAAATGAGCCTATCTTTACATTCAGTTGCGCTATAGATCTATTGTGATGACGAAGGCCACTTTTGTGAGGTTTTGTGGGTCCTGCTCGGGCACTTTTGTGAACGCAGCGTTGGTTACATAAAGTTGGAGAAGTTATATCTATTGGAAATGTAGCCAGAAAAAAGATACACTTACAGGCACGATTCGATGCTTCATCCAATAGAAGAATATGCGATCTCGTCCTCAGAGGAAAATGTCATGGATTAACAGGGCCGCTTAGTGCGCTGGTTCAGGTGACAACTGTGCCTGTGACAACCCCTTGATCGTGATGATTCAGATGAGCACTGTTGCCGATAAATGGTCCGTGCTCATTGGGTTCAGTATAAAATCAGACGAAGGATACTTGAACAACTCATACTTACCTTGATGGCATAAGCCCCTTCAAATACCCGGGTTTGTGGGCTGTGGAGATCCTTCATAGCACGGCGACCTTGTCCCCAGAGGGTGTCTGCGGCTTGTATGGGCTTAGGCTCATGCACCGTCTCAATATTTTCCTGTCCTGCTTCGGCCACTCTGGCTGGGCAGGCTTTTTTTTTGGCCTTTTCTTCGCTCTAACCCTAACCCTAGAAGACTATAAAATAGCAATATACCCTCTTCTTATGGGCATAACTGCCCTATTTAGAAATAATGATATCTCGCGTGGATCACGTGCCTTCGAACATATAGATATCTATTACGATGACTACAATTGGACTACGACCACGACGAGTATTAGCACAATGAAGAGATGGGTAGGTATAAATATTTTTGAAAGAATGACATCTCTTGTGAGAATTCAATATAAAATGGTGTTGCCGATGTCAGAGGTTACCACCCGATTTTAACTGCACTTGTGATCGCCCATGGTTGTATTCGCACTGCCTAGAATACCAACGTCACCCGTTAAATTTCACTGGGAATTATCTAACAGCCTCATTAGAATAATAGGTCTGCAAGTAACGAAAAAAAAGCATCACCTTCGATCGTCAATCCGCAATGCGTGCAAATGCAATTTGCCTCATCGATTAACGATTTCAGTTCATCCAGCTCATCCTGATTATGAACAGGACACAAGTGACTCTCAAGTCGACGGAGACGCGCTGGAGGTGGGATATCAGCTGTGGGAGGAGCGATCCCTCCCCGTGAACGCGCAATGGGAATGAGGTCTGTGAGTTCCGGTGCGGTGTCGAGGTATAGGATCATCAATGACGGACAGAGCCATACGGAGGAGCCGCCGTTCTCCTCCCCCCATGGGTATGCGAGCGCGTTGTAGAGGTTCAGCTCTCCATTCGAAGTTACCGATGCCGCCTTGTCAACCTTGTCGTCCGTTATCAGCAGACGAACGAGATTAGGAAGGCGACGAAGCCAGCGGATGAGGTAGGGCGTGTCGCCGGCTCTGAGGGTATCGATTAGCTCCAGCGTATGCAGATGCGTCGGTGTATGAGAGGGTTGACTCCATTGGGCGAAAAAACCGGACATGCTAGGTGGACCATTCCACCACCACCACCTCTCAGATACCTCATGGATAGAGAGCGTCTGAAGGGAAGGTGCTGCTATGGCACTAAGAACGGTAGGGGAAAGTTTCATGCCCTTCACTCGGAGGCTTTCTAATTTCGGGAGCACGATGGTGCGGGGAAGTGGCGGCACTCTATCGGGGTGTTCAACGTGCTGGACTTGATACAGCTCGATCGTTGTTGTGTTGGGAATTCGAGCCAGGAAGTCCCAGGTATCAGTGATTGTATGACCTATCCCTGACTGCCGAAGGTAAAATTGCTTGATCCACGGTCCTAGGAAACCCGTCGTCCATGCTTTAGGCAGAGATTCGGCGGAAAAGGTGTGGAGCGACAGCTGTCGGTGAGGATGAGAATGGTGCGTTGAGTCCTCGAAAAAGGACGCAGGATCGTCATAGGTGGGGTTTCCACGACGAAGAGTGAGTGTTTCCAAATTGTATCGAAGAACATTCCACCTGGCTCCGGAATCACGGAGAAACGCCGTCCCAACGTCCGCCGTTACCCAGTTGGCGGAAAGAGCAAAAATAAGCTTGCGAACTCGGCTGTGTCTTATCCCCTGTGCAGAGGGGGATATCCGAATGGAAAGCGGGGACGCTTTGGCTTTCGTGATCTGCTTCTCCAGGACGTTGGGGGAGGACTTGGGTGAGACAGAGATAATACCCCATAGTCGGGGGGTGTTGTCGACGATGAACCGCCAGTCTTTGCAAACGCGAGAGAGAGGGGAGATGAATTGAATTCCCCAGGTGTGAATCCCGATTTCGAAGGCTGCCGCTAGGATTTCGGGGGGAATGTCATGTATATCAGCTGGCATGACGGTGGATTGCGCTCAAGTGGAGAGGTTTGGAGAGATACATGTTTATATAAATTTCTTGTGCATTTTATGGAATTCACAGGGAGCCCTTGCGGAGCCGGGAATTCGGCTGTCCAGGTGGTCATGGTTTCGAATCAAAATGCATGATTCAATTGATGTCGACATGGCTGGGAAAAAGTCGGACTTTTAAAATTTTCGGACATGAAAGTTTGAACCGTCGATGTCGTCGACAGTTACGATGTCATTTCTACCTCCAGTGACTCATATCGACGGTGCCATTTCCATCTAATTCAATATGGGCACGAAGGCGTATATTGCATCGGGGTGGTCCAATTCTCCTTTATTTCTGATTTTATGCAGTGATGCGAAGATAAGGTAATAAGTCATTTCATCTCAGCGTACTACCTCGTAACTTATTTATCTTGAAAGGTGCCGGATACCGGCCTGACTCGAATGGGTTTTTCCTTTCGAACTTCGGCTAAAAATCATCGATGGGCATTTTCTCTTCATGGTTTTCGAGCCCTCTGTATTGGTCACTCTGGGTCTTCTTCCATGCTCAATGGTCTCTCAGCTGGCCTTTTCGACGATACGTATCTTGTTGTATCAGGCCTCCCGCGCTCAGTAAGTTATGTTGCGAAAAAGCCTCGAAGGTCTTGCGCTTCATCGAAAGGCTCGAAAACTGGAGACCTATTTGTTACGTCTTTGGAATTGCTTAAATCTGTCGACATACGTAGGGAGAGCTTGAAAAGGCGAGGTGCTTGATTACTCGAATGACCGACCTGTATTCTGGGGACCTCGAGGCGTCTCTCAGAGTTCCTCCCCGGACTTGGATGGTACGAATTAATGGTACGGAATTGTTGTGCTGGGTTTTCATCTCGCTAGTATTATACCTTGCCTTAATATAAGTAATGCCGACAGAAGTGGCCCACGACCTTGTGTGTCATCTTGAATCCTGAGCAAAAAATAAGATCTGGAAATGACAATCTGCTCAGGATGGATGTGGTGGCGCGCCATCATCCCGGAGGCGGATCGTTCAAGCGAATTTTCGCCTTACTAGAGCTCAAAGTCCGGCATTACCAGTGCATGCAGACAAGAGAATATTAGAAGGAGAGATTGGAAGCTTTGATCGAGACCAGCGAAGAAGGAAGAGGATATAGTGCTGAACATACGAGGGCCTATGACGTGTTTGACTTGAACGGCTTACAATAGGATTGAACTTGCGTTCGTTGCACCTGTATTTTTTCTCTATTCAGTCTGAAGTCCTACTAAAGGTTCCGAAAATCAGACCTGGCTTTCTAGGGTTGGCGATTGCGGAGATCGCCACTTTAAGCGCCTGTACAAAGATGTAGACGATTTGTCCTACTGCGAAAGCACTACACTTTATGCGAACCCAGCACCGCCGACCCGCACTTAAACATTATCTTTACCGTGGTACAATTCCACACAAGTTGTCTACAGACCTAAGTACAAAGTTGTTGATTTGACGTACTCGCTGGGCGTCGAAAGATCTCGAGATGCGATCCTGCCCCTCATATCTCCCTGGCAGCAGAAGTCTGCGAAATCAAGTCCAAAGTATTTCCAAACCTTGGCTCTATGACACATTCAAATATCTCAGGATGGCTGTGCAGAATGCAAAAACAAAAAGGTGAGAAGGCGCAAGCTTTGGAGGTGCCAGGATCTTACGAGATAAGACCCGAGGTGAATTTGGGTTCATTTATTGGTCCATTGGTGGAGATTCGGAAACAGGCTGTGATGGATGCTACTGCAAGCCATACGTTGGTATCAGCAAACGCCTTGCCGGGACAAGTACTTGTACGTAGCAAGAGTGGGTTGCATGGTTCCGTGCTAAATTTGGGAACACTCACCGACGTCCAAAACCAAATACCATCTGCCTTGGATCAAGCGGCTTGCCATCGATGAAACGCTCTGGAAGAAAGGATTGAGGGTTGTCATATATCTCAGGATTCCTAGTGATTGTCCTAAGGGATATTTTGAAAGACCTGAGCTAATTGGGGTTGGTAGCAAGAGAAAAGTACAGACCAAACGTTTGCCATTACGAGAGATCCCTCGGGAATGTTATATCCAAGATATTGGTCACTTTGAGTCGATGTATGGGGCATCCCTGTGGAAAAAGAAAGCGCTAGTGAGCACTTATTACAATTTACGAATGTAGTGACTGGGGAGCATTCCTAAGGCGAGAGGAGGGTGCCACCTACATTATATTTTTAGCAAAGGCGGATATGCAGGGATTAGAGGTGACGTACCTGTACAACTCCGTGACGAGTGCCTCTAGATATGGAAGTGAACCACGGTCCGTAAGATCAGGTAGTCGTTCACGGCCGATGATGTGATCAATCTCCTCTTGAGCCTTGCGATATATGTCTGGATGGTGCAACATAGCTAGAAAGAATGTTTCTATTACAGCATTGGTCTGGCAATCAAGTCAAGCAATCTTGAGCAAGAAATAGAGGGACTAAACGCACAGTATCAACAGCGGCTGATCACATTGACGTTAGTTCTTTAGCCTGTGCATAGGAACGAAACAAGCTCGCCAGCATAAAGGACACCTGCGGCACCCTTGATGTCCTGTATATCGTCATATGATACCTGCCCCCCGTGGGTATGACTTTCAAGGAGGCGTGCGACCAGGGAGGTCGTAGAACCTAATTTCTATTGAAGGATGAGGAAGACGTCTCATAAATGTCACGTTGAGGCAGGCTGACTATATATTCTTTTGCCAGATCGAAGAGTGCGTTTCTCATTCCTTGAACATCTTTGCGAACCCTGAGAGCGTATCGTTTGAAACCCATCCCAGGAAGCCACGCTGGTAGGTATTGCACTGAGGAGGGTAGAGCTTTAAGTTTCAAAGCAGAACAAGCTCGAGAAAGAAAAAAGATAGGCGACTCACGGGGTGGGAAAAGGTCCACAACTTGAGAGCCCCCGTTTCCGACTTGATTGGTTCCCATCACCGCCGTTTCAGACAATTGGACGTATTTGTCTTCCGTCGAGTTGACACGGTGCCCATAAGCTAAACGGAGGATAAGGCCGGCGCTGTACCTAAGGTGTCTCTCAGAAATGCCTTCAAGTGAACCAAGGATACCAATAACCCTACCGTCTGATATGATTGGCGAAGGCATTAGGAGTTGTTGCTATCTCTTGGACAAGAACTACAGCTTCGTATTCCTGTAGCCCGCGTTGGCTTTGCAGAGCAACCGGATTTAAGACCTCATGGATAAGACGGGTATGCTTCCTGTGTTGGTCGCCGTACGGGAGGAAGCTCAAACTTCGATCCCAGCCAATCCTAGGTGGGGTTAATCCAGTGATGGTAGTTGGGCAGGATATACGCTTACATCTCGGTGTACAAGACAAAGCGTGGACGGCTGGAGTATATAGCGCTTCGCTTCTCAAGCAACTCTTGCGCGTCCTCGTAGGACGATAGGATAATGAGATCCTTATTAAAGACACGCAGGTGCATCACATCCCCTAGTCCTGTCAATTACGTTTCACTATGTCTAGTGGGACAACATACCGTATATTTTCGCTAAATCAGCAAATGCTCTCTCTTGATACGAGGGTGGAACACTTAGGAGATTTCCGATGAGAGGATAAGGTCGAGGGCCAGGAGGATGTGGAGCATTGGGAGAAGTGAGCGTTTGATAAATGAGATATGCCACCAAGAAAGCAAGGAATGCCAGCAAAGTATCGTACATTGTGAGGGAGGGAGCCATCACTGGACGAAGGATTATTGATCCAGACACCGCGATTTAAGCTCGTTTCGATTGACCATCTGACAATTTCACAGCATCAGGAACATCATCTACCTCATCAACGGCCCAAACACCATCACCACAAGCGGCCCAGGCACCGGCGTCTAGCGGTGCGCTAGAAGCATTGCTTATCATCGCTCTTGATCATGAGTTTCCCGAAAGGACATACTAACGCCGACCCACACATCCACCCACCTTTCGACCACTTCGAATATCTCAACCAAATCAGGTCCAAATGAGCTCAAAATTTGTGGATGTGCTGTAGTACATTCTTATCACAATGACAGTGTTTTTTTGGTGTAAAGTCACAAGGAAATTGAAATTCTGAAAACGGCCTCTGTCACGCATAATTGGTAAACGAAGTGTCTGTAACCTGACATGGTGTGACTGGTCGAAAGGTGAGTGGGATGTGGGGGTCGGTGTTAGTATGATCACAACAAGACGATACCGTGCTCTATCTTAAATCCCGAACAAGCAATATCGACTCCCTCATAACCCATACTCCTTGGTGGACGGCCCAAAGGGTATGGGTCATCAAAGATCATGGCCTTCGGGAGATATGTTAAAAATAGATTCAAAAAATCATAGGAAAATTTGAGCATGATACAGGTAAGATTCATGGTGAGATACACCATGAAAAGTATCGTAGACTATCGTGGGTTATACCCGCTGAAATTTTTGAGTTACACCCATGAAAACACCATGAGAACAGTGTGAAAAGCATGCCGTGGGGGGTGCTTGTGAGGCAAAAAAGGGCAACTCTGTGGGTCAAAAGGGCTATTTTTGAGGCCCTTAGTGTCGCATCAATGGATACATGATACCAGTGATGGAAAACTAAATAATTGACCCGATATTCTACCTAATATGGTGGCTAAAACCTATGGGTTTTGCGCCAGGAGGGGTATGGGTTATGGGTTATCGCGGTTGTGGGTTTTACTCCCTGACACCCCATACCTTTTTCAGTCCACCGAGTTGGTTCGCAGGGAAATGTATACCACGACCCATACAACCGCGATTATAACATATTTCTTTGACCATACCTAAAACCTATATTTCTGGCGATGAACTGACGGAATGATGAACCGTCCAACTTATGACACAACCTAAGTCATATCATTGATGTTGCCAGAAAAACATTCCGCCATCATAATCAATTTCTGGGGCGTAAAATTTATATGGCCTCGCGAGCGTCATTATGTCGCCATACCAAATATGGAGGCCTGGTAACGTCTGGAGTTTTCTCGATGGTCACTTTTCATGGTGTATCTCACCATGCTCAAATTTTCCTATGATTTCTTGAATCTATTTTTAGCATACCTCCCTAAGGCCATGATCTCTGATAACCCATACCCTGGGCCGTCCACCCGGGATCAGGGAGTCGACTGTAAACACAACGATTTTATCAGAACCCACGGGCCCCGACGGTGGCTTGCTCACCGCTATTATCGAGCTTTTCAACTTGGTTTCATCTGGAATTTTGACATGGGGCCCGAAAAGCTGAAGTTCGAGCCAACTGTACTGCACACTTTTTTTTGACCTTGATTTGCACATGGGCTTTGAGCCGTGCTCGAGAGCTGGTGCAACATATTTCCCCCTCGGGTCCCGGGATTCGCAGCCCAGCAGAAACTGCTTCCGGAGACTTGCTCGAGTAAACAAGAACACACAAAAGTGAGGACCCACAACTCGAACGGCTCAGTGTACAATCTCTCTTCCTTAGCAGGATTTCGACATATGTTGACCTGCGTGCTGAGTAGGTTGGCGAATATTTTGGGGCATCTGATCACAAAGAGGCTGTGTATATATGCGCATATATTTGCTCCTCCGCCTGGTGGTAACTGAAATACGGTAAGTGTTCTTTGAATACCTTTGCGGCGTACTAATCAAAAAATAAGCGAGATTGACGTTTGTCGTATAATTCAGTAGGGTCTTCTACGGTGAGAGTTATTTTCTGTGATATCATCCGTTAGGTACACTGCTGTGGTAGGACTATTCTGAGGGGGGGTCAAAATACGGGTCAGGATGTTTGAGTTTTGATCAAGGCAAAAAGGTCGTCAAAATGTCGGAAATTCACGTGATATTTTGACGACTATTTTGCATCTGTCAAAATTCAAACAATGTGGCTGACATTTTGACCCCCCCTCATAATAATCCCACCACAGCAGTGGTACATGTATTTCGTCTCTGGGGGATTTGATTGGTTACGAAAACGGTAGTCTGGCCGGAATATGTTGTTATCATGCTGTGGTGCCGTGGTTGGGATTGATCTCGGCCTCCTGCCCTGACCGTCATCCAGTTCTCCGTCCAGTGAACAACGAGAAGGGCTGGTTCTATTAGAGCCAATCGAAGCCGAATCAGGGTGAGGGTGCTTCACAAAACGAACGCTGAAGGAATCATGCCTGTGCACAGTGAGGTAGAAGCGCTCCAATATCAATATTGAAGAGTTCCCTCGTTTCCCTACGTATAAAAACACTGCTTGTAGGGTTAGTTACAGAAGTGAATATTCGCCACTCGACTTTATTGCATGTCTTTCTCGAAAGCTCGGAACACAAGATTTCTTACCCCAAAAAAATACGATAGGGACTCGACCGCCGATGAACCCCCTCACCCGCACGTTAACATGACCTTGGACCTTATATCTCCCTGACGGCGGAAGTCTGCAAAATCAAGTCCAAAGTATTTCCAAACCTTGGCTCAATGACACATTCAAATGTCTCAGGATAGCTGTGCGGTATTAAGAAACAAAAGGGTGAGAAGATGCAAGCTCTCGAGGTACCAATATCTTACGAGACAAGACCCGAGGTGAATTTGGGTTCGCCTATTGCTCCATTGGTGGAGATTCGGAAACAGGCTGTGATGGATGCTACTGCAAGCCATATGTTCGTATCAGCAAACGCCTTGCCAGGACAAATACTTGAGCATATCAGGAGCGGGTTAGGTGTTAAATTTGGGAACACTCACCGACGCCCAAAGCCAAACACCATCTGTCTTGGATCAAGCGGCTCGCCATCGATGAACCGCTCCGGACGAAACGATTGAGGGTCATCGTATATCTCAGGGTTCCGAGTGATTCCCCTAAGGGATATTTTGAAACGCCTGAGCCAATTGCGATTGGTAGCGAGAGAAAAGTACAGACCATACGTTTGCCATTACGAGAGAACCTTTGGGAATATGATATCCAAGGTATTGGTCACTTTCAGTCGATGTATGGGGAATCCCTGTGGATAAGGAAAGCATCAGTGAGCACCTATTACAAATGGAGAGGCTTGAGAACATTCCTAAGGTGAGAGGAGGGTGCCACCTAAATTATATTTTTGAGCAAGGAGGGATCATGCAGGTATTAGAAGTGACGCACCTGTACAACTCTATGACAAGTGCCTCAAGATAAGGAAGGAAAGCACGATCTGTAAGATCAGGTAGTCGTTCACGCCCGATGACGCGATCGATTTCCTCTTGGGCCTTGCGATATACATCCGGATAGTGTAACATGGCCAGAAAGAATGCTTCTATTACAGTGATGGTCTGGCAATAAAGTCAAGCAATCTCGAAACAAGACATAGAAGGGATAAACGCACGGTATCAACAGCGGCTGGTCACATCAACATTAATTCTTTAGGCTGTGCATAGGAATGAAAGAAGCTTGGCACCGGCATAAAGGACACCTGCGGCACCCTTGATATCCTGTATATCTTTATGCGAAACCTGTCCGTCATGGGTATGACTTTCGAGGAGGCGTGACACCAAGGAAGTCGTAGAACCTAATTTCTATTGAAGGATGAGGAAGACGTCCCATGCATTTCAGGTTGAGGGAAGCTGACTATATATTCTTTTGCCACATCGAAGAGCACGTTTTCCATTCTTTCAACATCTTTGCGAACCCTAAGAGCGTATCGTTTGAAGCCCATCCCGGGAAGCCACGCCGGAATATATTTCACTGAGAAGGAAGGAAATTTAAGTTTCAAAGCAGAACGAAGTCAAGAAAGAATAGAGCGAAAAAAGATAGACGACTCACGAGCTGGGAAAAAGTCCACAGCTTGAGAGCCTGGGCTTCCGTATTGATTAGTTCCCGTCACTGCGGTTTCAGACATCTGGACGTATTTGTCTTCCGTCGAGTTGACACGGTGCCCGTAGGCTAAATGGAGGACGAGGCTGGCACTGTACCTAAGATGTCTCTTAGAAATGCCTTCGAGTGAATCAAGAGTGCCAATAAGCCCACCGTCTGATATGATTGGCGAAGGCATTGGGCGTCGTTGCTAACTCTCGGAGAAGAACTACAACTTCGTATTCCTGTAGTTGTCGTTGTGCTTGCAGAGCAATCGGATTCAAGGCCTCATGGACAAGACGGGTATGCTTCCTGTGTTGGTCGCCGTACGGGAGGAAACCCAAACTTCGATCCCAACCCATCCTAGAAGCGGTTCATCCA
>Ga0307517_10006195_pt1 | contig 17809 bp, 25 predicted proteins | sample 23_EM_MG_FD_194515 | JGI IMG/M metagenome (GOLD analysis project Ga0307517, IMG submission 194515) | Populus trichocarpa ectomycorrhiza microbial communities from riparian zone in the Pacific Northwest, United States - 23_EM | ecosystem: Host-associated > Plants > Roots > Unclassified | place...
CAACATGAAGAGGAAGTGGAAGGACTTACCGAGCTTTAGGAATAGGGGGCACAGAATGTGGCGGTTGAGCTCCCCGGCAGCATGACCGCTCAATCCTTATGCCGCTGTATCTAGGATCAAGATTCAGCCGGGCCTGCGTCAGTAGTTGCCCTGGGATAGCCCGGAAAGAATACAAGGCACGTCTGTCAGACAATGTCACCACCGACAAGCCTACCTTAGACACATTCACCTGCTCATGCCAAGCGCTGGTAACAGTGAACGAGAAACCCCAAGGGTGGTATCAAACGAATGAGAGGGCGGCACCGAACGCGGGCAGAATCAAACGATAACAGCGGCATTGAACGAGAAGGGTGAGGCTATTGACTATCTCATATACTTTCTGCTCCACTAATTTTTCGCTGAAAATTTCACGTATCAAAAACATGACTCGCAAGAGTACCAAGTGCTTGGAGATTGTGGGCGTCTCGAGATTCGAACCTGGGGCTTTTCGGTAGGATCCGACATAAGAAATGCACCAAGTGTAATGGTGGCCTACGATGGGGGTAACCTATCAGAAATGGGGGCGCAAGAAATATCCCTTTCACTTGCCGCCAGAATTTGGACAAACAGAAAGAGGGGCGAGCGGGACAGGACAAAAGTTCGATGAAATCTGTTCGTCAAGATCAATCAAACCAAAATCACACCTAGACCAGATGAGGAACGAAGTGTAGCGAACCTCTTGACAAGGTCTTCGCATCGGTCGATTTCTTTGGGAGTTGGTTACATGCACTTCATAAGCAAGACTGTTCTTTGTGAAGCCTAAGAAAAAGTATATTAATAATGATCAAGGGCAAATAAACCCATGCACTTACGAAGTTGGGGACGACATTCCTTTGGTGGACTGCTGGAGCCGTGGAGAGGTGTGTATCGACAACGCTGACCTGGAAAAATCACGACATGGTGGTATGGGCGATCCTTCGCAATCGCCCTCCCTAAGAGTGCGTGTTGGCAATTCAGCCATAGCATTTAACTTTAATAGAGAGCCAAAAACATATGCCATAGATCTTTAGCATAATATCTGGGAGATCGTGAAGAAATGCCAGCGAGATAAGCTTGTGCCCTTCGAACGTAACCGATAACAAAAGTATCCATAACCAAACTTTGAATATATATGGGCTAATAGCCAGAGTGCGGAGAAAGGTAGAGACCAGGCCAGAGGCCAATCGAAACACTTTAATTATCGTCAACAAAACCGGCAGAAACGAGGGGCAATACATAGATTCCTTATAGATAATACTGATGCCCAGTGGGTTTTTGACATCAGAAGAGAATAAAGAAGAATTAAATTCCATGGAAATTCAAGATACGAACCTATGAAGTCACACTGCCCCAGCTCATTTGTCCAGCCCGGGCTCGGAAGGGATCTCAATACTTGTCTTCGACTAGGGGATAGATCGATGCAAACAGGCCCACCGCGTGGTTGATCTGTTCGCTGTGTTACCCCTCGTGAAAGTTGTCTCAGGCTAAATATTTGTAATGAGAAGCATTGCAAGTGGAATTATCTGGCAAACGGATGCAAGCATGTAAGCAAGGGTGACTCGGAATTGCGCGGGCCGATGTGACAGGGGCTGAACCAAATAAATGTAACATCAACTTGAACGCAATGACTATCACGGCTTGACTGACAACGCATCTTCCATGGCACTCACAAGATCCAAGGCAGCGGCTCGTCAACAACCCACAGAAACTGAGGAGGATTTCGTCACTCCAAATTGGATCCTCTTCGACAAATCTGATCCCGACAAATGCATACCCTCCCCCATCGAGGTCCCTCGCTCACTCTTTAATGGCATGTCAAAAAAATGCCAGAAGCTATTCGCTAGTGAAATTTTGAATTCCCTTTCACCTTCCGTTCTCCAAAATACCGTTAAGTTTTGGAAGGTGTGCGGCATTCATCACTCCTGGTTCCAGACGTACTTACTCGGTGTAGCCTAAAAAACTTACCTTGATCGACACTGTTATTCAGAAGGGGTGGATAGAAGGCGCCAACGACATCGAAGATGTTTTCGACGTTCTCGGGCAAGTCGCTGTCCGCCAGTGCCAAGTCGAAGGATTACGCTGACGGCCAGGCTCTTGCCATTCATGATGGACGATTGCCACTCAAACCGAAATTCTTCACAATTGCCCCGCCAGTCCAGATATACCACCTTATCTTCGAGCAATTCACCCAACTTCTTAACGACCATTCTGTCCAACCAACCAATAACGACATCAAAAAAGCTCAGGACCTTACTAGGTAATCAGAGTGCCAGAAGTACGACGACTGCCAGAACTCGATCCACTGGTTGCTCGGCTATATCAAAGAGTATGCCAAGCACGGCCGGAAAGCTGCCAGTCTTTGGCCAGTCTCGGAAAGGACCATGCAAAGGGCACACACGAAGTTCGTACTTTTTTTTAGCTCCTTCGAGCTTAACCTTACCATTTGCCTCGAATCATAGACCTCCGACCTCAGCCAATGCACCACCAAGCTCCGCACGCTCCCGGAGCGCTTTGCGAATGGGCAGTTGATGGACATCATCACCGACGCCGTAGACGCCCTCATCGACGATGTGAACCGCGACGACATACTGAAGCAGTGGTTTGAGGCTGTTGATTTTTATATCCGCAAGGTCCGATCCTTCGTCGTTGCTTTATTTCAACTTGTACTAATTAACCATTTATTTCAGGTTCTCAAGCCCGGATATGTCCTCGAGCCCAACTGCGCGAACCAGCTGCGCGATCTGGGGAAAGAGTTCTATGACACGAAATATAGGGACCATTTCGACAATCTTTTTAACAGCGTCGGTAACTGGTTCAAGGCCATGGGTGACGATCCTGTCAGTTCTCATCCTTTCTGTCCTTGAGGATCTGGCTGATCGTTTCCCGTTGTTTTTAGCTCAATAAGCAAATCGGCGAAGACTGGGCAAGGCTTACGAGGGACTTGCTGTTCGATAGCCAGGGCAGCCTCAAGTTCAAGCCTGACTTGTGGAACGACATACGTAAAGTCATCCTCCCTACTCTGATTGACCAAGTAAGCATCTTAAACCCCGATCCTCATCTTCAAAACTCATCTAACTTTCCCTTTGCAGGTTGGCTACATCCCCATCCCACGCATCAAATACACCGACGACTCACTCAACCTCGTCGTCAAGAACCTCACACTTCAAGGCCGCAACCTGTTCCCCGACATCGTCCAGCTCAAGGCCCACAACTTCGTCAAGTTCTCCCGTACAATGCCATACAAGATTCGCCTGACGCTCGAGCAGATGCAGGCGGACATGCGGGATGTGGCGTTTTATTATGGGAAGAAGACGGGCGTGATTAAGATGCGGGATTCGGGGATTGCGGAGGTTGTGCTTGGTGGCGAGGGCTTGACTGTACGTTGCTTCTCTCTCTCTTTCGTTTTCGGTTTAGTTCAGATACTAATGCGTGATGTCTCAGGCCACTATCGAGCTCGTCTCGACGCGCAAAGACCCCTCCTCCGTATTCAAAGTTGCCGACGTGCAAGTCAAAGTTGACACCCTCAAGTTCGCCATCCGCGACTCGAACCACCATTTCTTGTACAAGACCTTGTGGCCGCTCGCCACTGGTCTCATCAAGAAACAGATACAAAAGGCCGTTCGGGACGCGCTTGTCACTGGCTTGGAGTACGTCGACAGGTAGCTTGTGGGTGTGCGGGAGCGCATTCAGGCCGAAGGCGAGCAGGGGGTGTTGAAAGGCGTAGGTCTCCTTTTCAATTTTAAATTTCCCACACGCTGATTCGTGAGTCTTCGCCGCCAAGAAAGAAGTCGATTCCGCCAAGGACACCGCTAAAAAGAAGACCACCACCAACACAGCGTCGCTCAGCTTTACCAAGTCGCATTCGCACTTCAAGGTGGTCTCTGATAAGAGGAACTCGCTGCTTGTGAACCAGGGCAACCCCGCTGGGTGGGCGAATTGTACGGCGGAGAAGGAGAAGTTGTCTGAGGGCAGGGATGGGTGGACGTCTGATGCGTACATTTTTCTTAGTTCGTATTGTGCAGGTATGGATGGGTACTGATTATTTGATCTGGCGTTTAGGTTCGCGATCATCTAAATGATGAAGGGCGGTGTTTCCTCGTGGACTTAAAACTTGGTGTAATGTAAATCATCTGTACGATTATCATGCCCTTCTTTGTCATGTAATTTCCATCATTTCCGTTTTTCCTGGTCGTCTCCCGTTTCTTGCTTCGAACATGTGTATACTTAATTGTTTAATTGCTTACTCTGTTTCTTTCATTCAACACGGCACTCTACTATATAATGTGTGGATGAATACATTAGCATCCCCCTCGCTTCACGTCGGATGAAATAGTTGATCCTTTGCTTGCCCATATAGAGTAAAATTGGGGCAACTAAGGGATAACACACGTGCGGCTACTGATAGATCGCACCTCGCATGTAATTACGACGGCATTCTCATTTAGAGATACAGATTTTCTGTGATAAATGAATAAAGGTGAATTGCCTATGCCTTGGGTGATATCTTGCGGCAATGCTCTCTGACAGCTTACTCGGGATTTTTAAATCCTGTTCCCAACCACCAGAACCCGGTAAACCGAGGTGCCTGCCAGAATGTATTGCATTTGCGCCAAAAATATGTGTGGATATCATGATAATGTTGGTAAGATGAGGTTTTAACTTGTGGATGAAAGGCGATGGTGTGCCTGTGTTCAGGTGATTCGAGGAAACAAGTACTAGAGCGCTTGGTTGAAGCGAGGTTGAAGCTCTTGGTCCGATCTCAGCGACACTGCGTACCCCCCTTTTGGGATGTGGGCCGGCCCCTGAACGAGGTGAATGTGTGGTGCCAACTGGCAAGTGCTCAACCTCTACCTACAACACCGGCCACGATTAATGGCTTTGAATTCGATCGACTCTCAAACTTGGTGTATACAGTATATACCATACTAGTTATACTTCGTTCACCAATTCAGCCATCTAGGTGATTGACATTAGGCCTGTTTTTTATGATACGGATGATTCAACGACTCGGAGACGGAAGACAGCAGCATGCTTCGTGTAAAACGAAAATTCCCGCTGTAAGGTGCTTCTCACCATTTACAGGCAGATTGCATTATTTCCAGTGCTTGGCCGTCAAAGTTACTGGAGGTATGCAGCTCCTGCCTTGCGGATCGGAGTCTTTATTTGAAAAATATTAGGTTCAACCCGTTCAACAGAAATTTTTAGCCAGATTGTCGTAGTATAATTGTGTCTTGTACTTGTGACAGTTTCACCGACACAAGTAATGGCAATGATCATTGACCATTCGCTGTTGCAAGAGTCAAAACGGGCCTACATTTCCCACTTCCATTAAAATTATAGGACTGGCAGAGGGGGCAGGGGCATGTCATTTGACGCCAATATCCGCAAAAGACATATCCCTAATGGAGGACGGGTGTAGGGTAATAGGGCAGGCATGTAAATGGAATGGGGCCAGCAAAAAAGAAATTGAACCGTGTTTGTTCATCGCAATTCGCAAGATAATTTGATGACAGCACCATTCTACGTTTGCATTCTCTTCGAAATGTTACGAAAGGACATCACAAATGATAGCACTTCAAGGCACAGTCATTATGAAGATAATCGAAGTAAATTTGCAGTCAGTAGGGAATTGACGCCTTGCATAAACGATGTAAATGTTCTGCCATTGACAAGGGTGTCGCAGTTAACTGTATTTAAATCTGCAGCAAAAGGTTCGTCTCTCCATCTCCACCTTGGTATTACCTTAACCCAATCTCTCATACCCTTACCATGGCGTCCATTACTCTCAGCATCGGCTCCAAAATAACAAACCTCATTCTGAACAGTGAAATTAAATTCTACACCGGAGGTGCCCAGACTTTCTTCGCAGACATCGAAGCTGGAACCGTTCTGCAACTCAACAGTCAACGTACCCTGAATTTTATCATTATCTCTGGCGCAACAGACAACAACCTAAACCGCACCTGGAACATTCCAGGAGCTGGGAATACGGTTGTCAATGCCGATGGTGAACTGTCCATTGGGAAGAAGGTTGTGGACGGAGTCGTTGTCATCGATTGGCATATCAAGCCATGAAGGTTCTTACATTTCTATGTCCCTCTTGTTTCACACATTTCTGACTAAACTTGGTTTTGTCCGTGCTATAGAAATTGAACGAGTCTTGGGTGCTTTGTCCATGGATCACTTTGCGTAGCGTGCGATTTTTACATGGGTAAAAACTTGGGATGTGAGGCGGATGAAGTCCTGTAAAACGATATCAGTTCCAGAATTAAATATTCGTGTCTTTGGCCCTTAATGTCTGCGTCTTGAATTCTAAGGTCTAAGTTATGTCAACGAAGTTCAAACAGACAACTCATGATCATCGGATTCTTTCAAATACCTGTGATACCCTGCGGTTCTTGGAAGAATGGCGTTCACCTCCTCACCTATAACAGGCCCCTCTGTACTTGTCTCTCTTGGAAGTCCATCGAAAAAAATGTCACATCTAATTCATCAAGGGTCCAGCCGGTACGCCTATATTACAGAACTCAATATCCCAACAAGTAGCTACCGAAAAATCCGGATAGTTGGGTTGTGTGTCCAGGTGCTGAACTCGTACATACGCCTCGTTGTAGCCTATTCCGTTTGGTAATTGGTTCTTATCTCACATATAGTTCCCCTAAATGTATCTACGCCTCATAGTATCACCACCGTCAGATTTTTTTAAGGAAATCAGAAAAGTGTGAATTCAATCCGTGAAGTAGAGGTCAACGCGAGAGAGGAAGGATAAGTACGAAGGAGTAGGTTATGCACTAAAAAGAAAGCGACGTTTACAGGGAGGAAGAAGCTCGAGTCTTGTGTTAATGGAGATGAGGAAGGCGTTTTCGGGTATGGTGGTGACGGAACAAGAATAGAAATGAGAGAAAAAAATGCTGGCGAATCCAGAAGGGTGCTTCTCGACACCGCCATTCCCTCGCGAAAACTAGGCATAGAAATTGACACCGCACACACCTAGGTGAAATCATAACGAACCCCAAAATGCAACGTGAGGGGAATCCGTGCGGGATGAGCATATGTGCAAGAGTATAAACACAAGCATGACATCACCAACTCTTGTTTGGTACGGAGATTGATTGAACTCGTTCCATTGAATTGATGATCAAAGTTCAAGAAAGTCGTAAAATGTAGCCAGGACAAACACAAGGATCCAGGATCGGATTTCGGGCGCGGGGGGCGTAAGAAGATCATGATCAAATGCGTTCGACGCGGGGGCTACTAACTGGCGAGGTGGAAGGTAAGTAGGGAAGGAGGAAATCATATGGATGGATGGAAGTCTAAATTCGCGAGGTGGCGGTGGTGGTGGTGGTGATGACGATAAGTGTCAATGGGGCTTTTGTCCGGCGTCGTGTCGTAAAGGAGTTCATCCGCGCAAACGGCGGAGAAGGTGATTAGCGCGGAACGTTCGGGTACGGAGTTCGTTAGGGGTCTAGTTTTAGAGAAGCGAAGCGATGTGATGCAAGGGTATGCCCTGTGAGGGTGGGACACCCTCGAAAACATAACATATTTCCATGGATGGGATAGACAGAAAAATAGATGAAGCGGGTCCGAACGAGGTAGAAAATGATTGAAAGTGAAAGCATTTATGAGAACGTCAGCCAGGGAGACGCCATCGCAAGAAGCTTGAGGAAGCTCAGAAAACATCGATAGGCAAGGTCAAGTGGTCATCCAACGAATCGACATCTAGGACGGCTACAAATAATGAGCATCACGAACGTCAACATCAATCGAGAGAGAAACATACCTCTGCGACACGGCTCAAGAGACCCGACCGGCCACGACCAAGATGGCCAACAAACCCGCACTCATATTCGTCAGCTCACCACCCTTAGCCTGTGTGACACCACTTTTTCACGCCCAGCAGATATCGAGCTCTCCATTGCGGATGGGCGCAATGACACCCCGGCATCCGATAGCGACGGCGGCACCAGTGATAGTGGCGGCTGTGAAACAAGCGAGAGACTTGCGCGGTGCCAAAGGGAGACGTAGGAAGGGAAGGCGGCTAGTTTACGGGGGTGAGAGCCATAAAGACGATCGAAAGCGATGTTGCGGTCTCTGCCCAGGTAAGACTTGTGGTGGGGTTAGAACCTGGAACCGAACAGTTGACCAGAATGAACATACATCAGAAAGGCGACGGCGGCGACATGTTGGGGGTATCAGGATAGCACAAAGTTGACTCCTAGTATAAGTATACCATGGTACGACGCAGTGGACGGAATCCTGCATTGAGGTGAAGATCTCAAGTAGACATGTAGACGTCCTAGCGAAGTCTTTGAAGCTGAAGCATAGGAGATCGGCGGGAACGATTTTCCTGACGTCCCCTTCCGATACGGATAGGCATATCCTTGGCGAGGCAAACAAGATAAGCCATAGATATGATTATGGAATAATGACGACGAACCTATTGAAGGATGTTGGACCTTTCGCGGAATCTCCAGGTTAGGTTTTGGTTTCTTCGCCAGTCGTGAACGAGCATTCCCATTGCCATTCACTGTAGAACTGGCTTGCATGTGGGTGACAGCTTTTTTTTTCTAGAACCTAAAGGACATTCTCGACTCTCCATCATCATCTAACTGCTCGTCCTCCTCTGGGATCGACATGTCCATATCGAACTTGAGGAATGTTTCGTTGCGTCGTCGTCGTTGCTTTCGATGATGTGGGCCATTTTTTTGATAGGTACTCGTTGTTTTAGATGTCGAGCTTCGCTGGGTGGGTTGTTGAGAGATGAAGAAAAGCACAAATCCAAAGCTGGGCGTCTTGGGAAATTGGTTGTGTTTGTGCATGTATAGTTCACTTCCATCTACCAAATAATCACGCCGAATTCAACTGTTTCAACGTCCATATTGCGTCCATACCACACGAGGTCCTTTTATTTGGATAAGGTCTTGCAGACCCTCTTGATGATGCGGTACGTCTGTGTTCTTGCATGGCAGAATTTTTCCGGCGCTGATGGTTCGATTTTAACAGGTATGTTGGCCGTCGAGGACTTAAACAAAATGGTAATCATGTGAGAGATACCCTCGTACGTCCCAACTTTTGTTTTCCGCTCTATGTTTCACTCATTTATATTCCTAGCGCCTTTGCCCCAGCATCGCATCTCATCGTCGAAACCATCGCCGCCAACAGCTGTACCAGCAGCGTGGGTACTTTGTACATCTGAAGCCGAATGAGGTGTATGCCTGTGGGTGTTAATATCGCCTCCGCCTTTTCCGAGTATTATGTAAAGGGAGAGATCTCAATCTTGGCCCGTTGGTGGGGGTTTCGGACCAAGGAGTTCTGATGGTTTGGGTGGGAGACGGAGGTGCCGGTTGTGCATGTGACCGTTCAAAGACCGAGTCCGCAGAAGCGCAGTATGAAGGGCAAGGAGGGTAGAGAGTGATGTGGATAAGTTGGTCGATGATGAGGTGAGGAAGGAGAGATCGTGAGAAATGAAGTGTTTGTGTTGTTTTTTCATTCTCTTGTTCATGGCGGGCGCTCATTTTTTCCTTGCCCTTACATTTAGGAACACCAAACGCTTCGAAATCACCTGTTAACGGCACTTATATACTCCTCGATCTTCCCAGACATTCATTCCCAACCTCAAGAACGGAACTATCTTCGGATCTGCGGCCTCCAGACCCTACAATATCAGAAAACTACAAAGACGACTCACCGCCAAAGCTGGGCAAGGACAGGATGCCGCCCAAGATGCGAAAGGTGGATGCATCGTGAGATTGAGGCGATGAAGGAAGCGGTGGCGGGCTATCGAGAAGTTGCGTTGGAGTTGGAGGAGCATCCTGGGATGGTGGAGCTTGGGATTCGCTTGGAGAAGATTTTGGACCTGTTGGGTATGCTTTTTTTTATTTACGATTTTCGCTCTGGGACTTACACGAATTATTGTTCTAGATGAACAAGATCTCATGCCACCTCCGACTTCTGTGCCCACGTCTTCGACAGTATTACACGCCTTTGCATATCCCCTCTTTCGAGATTCGTGGATCTTTTGCTTCGTTGACCCGCGATCAATTCGCTTGTGTCCAATTCTCCTGCAGCACAACAACACCCGCCCCGCGAGACTTCTTCATGGACGCCAGAGAGGGTGACAGCCCAGGTCCTAGCGAACTACCTACCTTCCTCTGCGTTCCTCCTGCTGCGGAGGGATGAATTCCTTTGAGGAGAACGTGGCCAGCCAATGTATCACCTACCCGGAACCCGCGATGATGCGATTCGGAAGATGTCTCGATGGTGACGTCATTTCTGTCTTTCATTGTGCCCCCACCGATGTGATCTACTTCGATTGTTTCGGATTCATCATCGAGTCTGGATGACGGCTGAGTCCTGCTTCGATTCCAAACACGCCGCCGCCGCCATCACCACCGGCAGCAGCAGTCGAAGCTGTGATAGCACTACACCAGCAGCAGTTGAAGTCGTGATACCGGAATGTCCTCCAGCTTCAGCCCTTGTTCGACGATAAGTTTCCCCGGGATGAAGATGTGCAAATGTTCGGTGAGGATGAAGTGGTCAAGGAGATTTCGAAACTAAACCCGCTTCGCCCTCTCCCTTCTATACGAGAATCCGCTCCTCCTTCCCCCATTTTATCACCCATTGAGCCGCAAATGGCGCCCGTATCTCCTCTTCCACCAATACCACATCTACCGTCATCACCTTCCCCACCACCTTCGCCTATCGTTGAGCCCATAATCCCAGAATGTGCGGCTACACCCGTTCCATCCATCACCATCGAACTTGAACCTGAACCCGAAAACCATCCCGAAGCAGAAGTGGACCGTCCTGCAGCTGCGCCGTAGAAGGTGAAGTGAATGGAGGTGGGAGTGGGAGTGCGCAGGCGTCGCCGATGAGTGTGAATTCGGCGTTGGGAGGCGGTGAGGATGAGCAGGGTACGATGGAGGTGGAGAGTTGTAAAGGTCATGTGGAAATGGTTCGTTCTCCTACTGTGTCTGCGACCACGACTGCGACTACGACCCCAAGTATCGTCGCCCCGATTGCGAAGTAGTAGAGTTGAATGGGTATGACGGTCCACCGCTCCGGTTATCGAGAGACCTTTGAGTGGCTTATCAGGGTTGAAGCATCTCATCTTGGCTCCGGGTACGCAAATACGGCGCCTGCGGTGAAGCGTTCGGTGTGTGCCGCTTCCTCCTACGAAATCGTCAAAGAATTCCAGTGTTCATCGTCTGCCGCAGGAAGATGGTGAGATCAGAGATTCATCGTTCACCATTACGAATTCAAATTCGAAACCCGTCTGTCCCCCCTCGTGCCCTACATCCAGCACCGAACATCCAATCCCAGTTGTGTTACCACCTCGTCCCAACCTCCTCTATGCACATCCCATGGCCATGGCGCGGTTACTCCCTTGACCTGCAATCACGCCGTCCCTCCGTTGACTGGACGTGGCACTCAACCTGGACAAGGCAGGAGGTGGGCATTGCCAGTTGTTCCTTCCTCACAAGCAATTTCGCCCTCCGTCTCCATGCTCGCTCCGTCTTCACTCGACTTGTCTCTCACTCGACTTAAACCGCCTACGGCTTCTCGATCGATGAATGTCGCCACGGGGCCGTCGACGCCGCCGTTATCGAGTCTTAATCCGAACACTGTAGCCCCAAACCAATCCACAAGTCCCCGCCGAAAGGTCCAGGAGCGTTGATGGAGTGATGGCCGGCTCCAAGGAATTTGAGTGGCAGTTCGAGTACGACGACAAGCACTGCTGCAGCCAACATGTCGACTTCGCCTACTGCGCTTCCTACCAACTCTCTTCCTACGTCGAGTATGCTCGCACCACCGTCGGACTTGTTACCGACGACGACGACGCAGCATATCCCCCGTGGACCGTCTGCGACGAGAGATTTGGAGCGGTGGCCGAATACGACGAAGGACTTGGATCCGTTGATGAGATGCGTGAGCGGGAGCGAGATCGGGACCGCGAATTTGAAAGGGAGAGGGAGAGATAGGGATAGAGACGAGAGGGAACGGTATGGTGATCGCGATCGCGAGCGGGATAGGGATAGGATTACGATCAGCGGCATTATCGTGGGATGAGGAGGCTTCCGTGGAAGACGTACAGTTAGGTCTGGTGTCGGGTGCGGCTGTGTGGTGTGTGGGCTTTATTTTTCAAGTTATTTTTCATTATTCCTTTACTTTTCTCTCTTTTTTCCCCTAAGTCTCGTTGTCATTGTCTTTCATTCAGATTTCCTGTTTTCTCTCGTCAGTTTTCTCCCTCTCCCCCTCTCTTGTTTCTTTGTCTGTTTGTGTATTGTCGTTACTCTCTGTCTGGTTATCTTTTCAAGACCAACGCTCAATGCTACGCTCCAATAATATTCATGACAAAAGAGAGGTCCTACTTGGTAATTAATATTTTTAGGCGACAGCGACACCATTATCATTGGCAGGAACCGCGCTTCTATATATTCTCCGCCCTGCTTATACCCACCTTGACATCAACCTCAGTTGAAAGCGATAAATTAATCCCGGTGAGAGAATTCGTGCAATGCGACGTAACGTTGATGAAGAATATCCAAGAGGCCACATGCAGCATCCTCACCAAGTACACAGAAATTAACTACCTGGTGATGTCTCCAGGATTTATGGTGATGGCGGAAAGGGACGAGACAGAGGAAGGTATTGACAAGAAGCTTGTGGTGCATTATTGTGCAAAGTGGACATTTCTCTTCCACTTATTGCCGCCGCTGAACAAGGCGAACGAAGCGGGCGAGATGGGCGCAGTGATGAGCGTACTGGCTGCAGGAAAGGGTGGTGCCATCTATTTGGAAGATTTGGCGTTGAAAAAGGGATACTCGGTGCCGATGGCATCATTTATTGCACCAACGTGCAATAATTTGATGTGGAAGTGAGTCCATATTTCATTGACAGTTACAGCTATCTGCAAAACGCTAGGCCACTTTTCAAATTTCGAGTGACGAGCACTGGCAAGCAACCGACTACTATTTCCATAAACATAGACGGCGTTGTTTCACGTTGAAGATTTGATCTTATCTTCACACCACATCCAAGCCAGAAAGTCGGATCGGCTGGGTCACAGGTACATTTCACATCTCGTACAAGGCCTAGAAAGCTGACCCACACTAACCGAATGGCCAACGTAAAATAGGGCTCAAATTTGTGTTGTACTGAATGGTACTACTTCTGGAGTGTTGTCGGATTGAGCTGGATCGTTCTCGGGCATTGAGTAGAATGTAGGTGGGATTTCGAAAAATCATACAGAAATTAATACAGGAATTTACACGGGCGTCTTCGGTTGGTTCGATGTGAGGTGGTGGCCTCTGGAGTTCCGAAACGGGCTCTCGGGCTGCTTATGGGTGGAGGTGAATCGAAAGCGTTGACGTTGTGATCGAAAGTTGAGCGCTAACAGATGAGATGTTAGTTGGCCGATTATATAAAGAGTTATTGACAATACTTACTGTCGTGAGAGAGTGACGTGTGGTGATATGGCGGCGTGTAATCTGGGATTTGCTATCGGATTGATGGCGAAAAGAGGGCGCTAACAGACAGCCGGTAACGGGACATTAGTTTCCAAATCATAAACAGAGATCAATGACATTACTTACCGCCTCGATAGGGTGTCCAGTAAAGAAGTTGGAGAGATATGAGGTGTCTTCGTAATCTGGCCACGGAAAAGCAGGCGGTTTGGGGATCCCACTCAAATCGTGAAAAAAAAAGAGTCAATTGTATGCAATGAATCTCACTGTCGGATCCTGGCAATACAAAGTATTCCACGAACGATGAAACTGTGTCTCGATCCCGCCAGTGAAAAGGAGGTAACATGCCATTATATCACCCAAAGTAAAAGTTAAGGCAAATAAAAGGCCAGCATCACCCCCCTCTGCGTGAAGGATCTCATCCACCTGAGCCAGAAAAACTCGAAGCTAGTGAATGAAACAGCTAAGAACAGGCCCTAATATCTAACTTACGCACGTCGGGGACTATGGCAAATCTACATCCGGGATATGCCATTCCTAGTTGATAAACGAAGGTAAAAATGAGGAGGACATGGACGAAACAGGACCATGATGGCGCATGGTCCGTGGATTAAGTAATGGGTTGAATTGGGCCCTTTGATGTGCAGCGGTATCCATGGCATTTTGGGAGGATAATATTAACGGCCCTGGGATCACACGAAGTGGCGGCGGAGTAGATGTATTAGCGTGTTGGGTGGTGAAGACGATTGCGGAGCAGATGGGATGGAGAAAATGGATGAAGGATGCGACAAGCCACACGCGTATTGCAGCTGACCCACTAACGGACGTTGATAACGGCGAAGGACTGCGCGGAAGCAAACTCGCAGGAGTCGATGTCGATGTTTTGGCGCTCGAATTCGAGTTGGAAGCCGTGCTACTCGTCGTGGTCAACGAGCGCTGGACATCGCGTGCAGTCGGAATTTCGGATTCTTCTCGACTACACATCATCATTAAACCAAAACAAGTCAGCTGTCCGAAATGCTAACACATTGGCACGTATATAAAGATACTCACCTCTTACCCTTCCGAACCTTGGACACCGGAACCTCCGAACTCGTCGTATCAAAATCTGGAAAACTTCTCGATCGCAGATGAAGACCAGCAGCCTTGAGGAAGAGATTCGCGTGGGGGATCACCAAGCTCCTCCGTCTTACCATCCACCTCTAACACCTGCAGTAAAGGGTGGAGGGTGGGGCGAATACTGCCTGACCTGACCAAATCCGCCTTGATCGTAATGATCCCCCCTCTCGAATGCACCGAATCCACCCGCTGTCTGCTCCCGTTTGAATTTGGATCGATACTCGGTCTCGACGGTGGGGTTGACGTACTTAAACCGAGATGCCACCCTCCCTGGATCCCGTCGACGCTGCAGGAGCTAACGACGGTCGACGTTCGCGTTCATTGGGACCACTGAACGAAGGCGATATGGGCGATGTGGCCGGAGAAAGAAGGGCATTGAAGGGAGATGATTGAGGCGAATGGGATTGAAGCTTCGAGGGTCGTTCGCTGCGTAGTATCGTTGTGCCCGTCGTCCTCGGAGCGAGCGTACATTAACCCTTCCGCTGTCCCATCCTGACCCTCCATAGCCTGCGTGCGATACCCTACCAGCCAACGCAGGTTTGTACGCAGCCGCCTCACCGTCATCACCTTTGCCTATCCCCCTGCTGCTGTGTACGCTCCATCTCAAATACCGAGTCTCTGCCGAATATCGCCCTCTTCGTCCGAGGAATCCATCCCATTGGCCAGATCTTGCAATAGGGAAAGGCCGATGGGCTTCAGTGGATGAACGTCGATCATAAGTGATAATGACGACGCAAAGGAATGGGAAGTGTTCGGTGTGGCGGATGAGGGTGCTGGAGGACTGATGTGGGTAGTATTCGCTCGTTGGGATGAACCCAGGGGCTTGTTTATACGTGAAGAAGATGATAACAGTGGCGAATATGTCACAGGAGGGAATATGGCGAGATATGTGCCCACAGGAGTTGCTTCATGACCGAGTTTAAGCGGTGCGGGCGCGTTCGAGGTGTATTTGTGGAGTGGGAGCACTTTGCTGGTTGAACTCGAATTTTTGGGTGGTGAGGGAGGTCGTAGGCGGTTCGGAACCATCCGTTGAGGTGGATGTGGATGACTCGATGACCAGTGGGAATGCGGTAGTTCGAGGACTGAAAGAACGATTCGATTTCTTCGTCGTCTCGGGATCCTGAGATTCGGCGTGGAGTGGGAAAGCAGCAAACGCAGGGGTGGTAACAACAGAATCTGAGAGCGTCGAAGTCGAGGAATAGCTCATCGGCGGCGGTAACCCAAATCCACCCCCGCGTTCGTCGTCAAACCCTTATGCCCTCGTTGCTGGTGGAAATGAAGAAGAAGGGATATATGAATGGGAAAGAGGCGAGGTCAATCGAGAATGTGGTTGATTACGATCTTGGGGAGGGGAATATGTGGGATGTGGTCCGGATCCGCGTCTCTCGAGTGTACGAGAAGGTGATAAAGATGATGATGCCCTTCGCATTGGCAACGACGATTGCCTCCGTTCTTGACCATCGCGACACTGTGAAAACGGCTGATGGGGGGGTGGGCTGGGAGTTTCGGTATTGGATGGCATAGGAGACTTCGCATCGTGTTTTGCGGAAATGGAGGCGTGTTTGGTCATAACAGGTTTCTCCAGGCATCTGAGAAACCTAACATCCAAACCAGAAAATCGGCCGACGACGCCCTCGCAGTAGCCCTATAAGTACAAGATGAGAAAGTTTTCAAAGGCCTATTCAAGAGCATACATACAAGCTCGGACGGCGGATTTGGCAAGATGGACTCGGTTCACAGCAAAGGGTGGGATTGGGATGTGCGTGGACCAGTGCGATTGTGTAGCGGAAAGCCCGGACGATGTGACATATCTGCGAAAATATAGAACATGCCGGAATCGCACGCGGCACAACCGTTGGACTATCTTTTGAATCACCCGTCGTTGGCGATGGTGGGGACTCGTCAACAGCATGGAGTTCTACAGGAGAAACCGATATCGTCCATCTCCATCCTCGCAGATTCAGGATCAGAAGACGGTGTGGTCAAAAGTGGCCAGAAGATGGCGTAGGCGATACATCTTTGGCAGCCAATGTCCTCCGCAGCAGAAGGCGACGCTGAAAAAGGTTCGCCATTCGCCTGGACCCTGGCCCGACACCCTCTCTGGCGTCGGTGAAGGAGTCTCGTGGGGTGGGTGTTGTTGCGTTGCAGGGCCATTGGACACAACCAAATTGATCGCGGGTGAACGAAGCGAAAGATCCGCGAATCTCGTGCATGAGAGGGGAAGTGGAAGGAACCACAAAGCGTTTGATGCTGCCGATGACGTGGGCACAGGAGGTGGCATGAGATATCGTTCAACACCAATTCTCATGAGTCCCAGAGTGCAAACCGTGAAGAAAAAATAAAACATACCTAACCGATCTGAACTCTTCTCCAAGCGGATGTCAAGTTCCACCATCCCAGGATGCCCCCCAACTCTAGCGCAATTTCTCGATCGCCCGCTTCTTTCATCGCCTCGATCTCATGATGCATCTGCCATCCACCACTTGCGCATCGTCGGCGGCATCCTATCCTCACCCAGCTTTGAAGGAGAGTCGTCCTGGCCATTCTCTGTTATCGTAGGGTCTAGAGGCCGTTACCCGTAGGTCCGAAGATAGTTCCGTTCTTGAAGTTGGAAGGGATCACATTGGATGTAAGGGAGAAGCGGGTGAAGGGAGTATATAAGTGTTGTTGACTGGTGATTTCGAAGTGTTTGGTATTCCTAAAGGTAAAAAAGAGCAAATGAGGGCGGGCAAGGAAAGTAGAGTACTCACAAAATCGACACGTGAGGGATCTGTTTCCAGTATGTGGGAAGTGCAAGTATGGCGTTGGGGGGATCCAGCTGGCGAGTTATTTTAGCAACAAGGCGAGTGTGCACATGTGCAAAGCCAGCTGGTAAACGACAGAAGGCGGTGTGCTCATGTGCCGTTTGCGTAAGGCGGTGTGCTCATACGCGCACTATCTGGCAAGAGCTCAAGGCGGGTGTGCACATGAGTCATTGGGGCCACGCATCACGGTGTGATTCGTCACAGCGAATCGTCGCACAATTTGACATCTGTATAATGTAGGTGAAATCTCAAATTATACCAAAAATCTCTGACAATATACCAAAAATTATACCTTCGGGAAATGTTCACGAAGTTCTACAAGTCTACCACATTATATCTGAATTATTCCTACATTTCTCCTGCATTTTTTGATAAATTTTGGCTGTTCAATTGACAATATAG
>Ga0307517_10006196_pt1 | contig 17808 bp, 11 predicted proteins | sample 23_EM_MG_FD_194515 | JGI IMG/M metagenome (GOLD analysis project Ga0307517, IMG submission 194515) | Populus trichocarpa ectomycorrhiza microbial communities from riparian zone in the Pacific Northwest, United States - 23_EM | ecosystem: Host-associated > Plants > Roots > Unclassified | place...
TTTTGTGTCATTTCTTAATTGATTCTCCCTCAATTTCACACTACAACAACTCAATCTTCTTTTAATTTCTTTATTTATTTAGTTTTTTATTCAATCTCATATTTTAATATTAAGGTGTCTAGGAATTGAGTTTCATATTTTTTTTTAATTTGTTTTATGTGGAGTTATCCCAAAATATAATATTTTTTTTTCTCGATTTTAACTTTCAACATTGAATTTATTGAAAAATAAAGATGAGGTGGAGCTTCATGATTTTTTTTATTTACTTTTTATAAAGTTATCTCATCCTTATTTACTTCATGAGTTGGTCTAGGTTGTTTTTGGTTATTTTTTTCAATTGATTTTTTTTATTTCATCATTCAATGTAATGTTGGTTGGAAATTAAATTTTATAATTTGATTTAATTTGTTTTTTATGGGTTATCCTGATTTCATAATCCGAATTGCGGGTTTGGAAGGTTAACTCGGGTAGCATGCAATTTTTTTCCCTTTTTTTTAATTTATTATTATTTTCTTTAATATTAAGTTGATTAGAATTTGACATTTATAATTTATTTTGATTTGATTTTTTTAGGGTTATCATAGTTTCATAATCCAAGTCGTAAATTTAACAGATCAACTCGGGTTAATCTAATATATTGTCATCTCAATATTTAAAATAAATATCATTCAATATGTTACCATACCAATATTTAAAAATTATATTATCAAGTATTTATTATATTTTTTAGTTAATAATTAAATCTTTTTAATTAAAAAACACATTAACAATGGAACACTTAATTTTAATGGACTTGTGTAGCAGGGTGGGGGAATGATATAGGCCCATTTTCCATTTTCACACTGTAGTTCAATCATACTTTTAAAAAATTTTAATTTTATTTTGTAGTTTTAATTATTTTCTAATGTTATTGGATCGTTGTGCTTACATTAAAAAAAAAAATTATTATATTTTTAAATAACAATACTTGTAATTTTTAATTCCGTGATCCACCTAATCAGGCACATTGTATTCAACAAAACACTAGTGAAGATCAGAGACAACAAGGCTAGGATGGTCGAGCGGTCCAAGGTGTCAGGCTCTAATTCTTGTCATCGTGAGAGAGGACGTGGGTATGGTCCCACTTCTGACATTTTTTCCACATTTCTAATTTTTTTTGAACTCCACCCCTTTTTTAAGCTTTCATTGCTGGGCTAATGATTTTCACCTTGGCCCAAATTTTGATATTTATTTTGCAAGGTTTCTAGCAAATATCGAATTTGCGTTAATTATAACTTAAAGTACTGTAGTTTTAAAAATCACACACACATATATAACCATGTCTTTTTGTTAAGATTGTGCATTTGTCTATTTTATTTTGTTATTTAAAAAAAAACGGAAAAGAGGAGCATAAGATTGAGAAGATTTGATTAAATAAAAAAATATTTTTCAACAAAAAAAAACTAGTTATTGGGAATGATTAACATTGGTGAAGAGATTATTTGATTATAGTTGACACGTTGCTATTGCTCCTCTGATGAATAGTTGTTTTAAACGAATAATTATATAAAATAGATAGATATTTCCTTTTGTTTCAGGTTGATGAATCTTTTTAATTTTATATATATATATATATATATATATATATATATATATTCTAGTTGACCGCTTTATTTTTATTTTTTTTTGAAATGGTTAATTAGTTTGATAAAGTTAATATGATTTAACCAAATCTTCTAGTTTTATATATTGCTGGTCAATAATTTCTCGCCCTTTATACTGGATTTTTTTTTTTTTTTGGTTCTTGCTGAGGAGCAGCAACACCACAATACATGATCCCTTGTTTCATATCAAACAAATAAAAGATAGCGAATCCACAGATGATTCCAGTTCTAGGCATAGGCCGGGCCTTATATAATCCAAATCCGAGAAATAAGCACAGTCCTCATCCATTTTCCTTCAAATGCATCATGAACCCACATGGCATCTCGATGTTCTGACTCAGTAACGTTTCAATATTGACTTGCTTTCCATAGTAACGACGACAAAGCATGCCCGACATGTCCTTCTAGGCAACTCAGAGAGATAGCTCGGCCCCCCTTTGGCCACATTGTCTACATTTTCGTTGCTTGGTTTTCTTGCCAGGAACATCCGGGGTTTTCAATTTCTTGGAATTAAATTTAAGTTCAATTATTATTGTTTTTTTTGTGTGTGTAAAACCTCAAATCAGTCCTCAGCCTATGCACCGATTCTCACTGGGTCTTTAAACTGAAACTCTTCTCAACTAGATCCGTAAATTATCATACTTTAGTCCTTCAAGCCATGCTCATCAATGATCGAGGATAATTAAATTGAATCAAATATTGAATTTCATTCTCCCTCATGTACAGGCGGTGGGAGATTTTGCAGTACTGAAAATATTTTCACCTGATAGTATGAGTTTAATAGTCAGGAATAACATATAAATAACCTCACTCTCCCTCGTGTAAAATGTACAAGAAAAATAATAAGACAAGATTCCGTGGTTTGATACACTAAACTCTTCAACAGGATCAGAAAAGATGGCTGGTCCTTGCGATATTGGTACTAGATAGGCACAGTATTCTTTGCTATATATTTAACTATGATAATTGTGTTTTGATTTTACAAGTTAAGAAATTATCATCCCAAGGTTTAAACCAATGTCTTGAAGGAAACAAACAGAGGGGTGGTCCGGTAGCGAGGACAATAAGGATGTGCTTTTGTTTGGGCCCCTTGTGTCTCATGCTTAGTATATTTCTAGCTATCGGAGAGAGTAACGAGCCAAAATGTTGTAGATAGCTGGTGCTCGTATCACGTACGACTTATTTGCAAGCATATTTTGTCCATGTCCCCCCTTTTGTGATGCACTCTTGCTTGTTTTCATGTGATTATCAATGCTACAGAATCCCTTTAATAATGCATATGTGTGTCTCTTGCTTGCAATATTGGCTAAGCCGCTGTTAACAGGTGACGAGTAAAACTTTTTGAATCTATATTTTGATGTTACGTGAAAGAAACTAAACCCATTTCAAGGTAATAACCCAAGTGAATTTGTGCATGGCAGATTGCCAAATTATTTGGGTTTAGATTGCCATACTATTGAGCTAAACCCAATAATATGTTGGTTTGACAACTGTATATTTGAGTTTAGTTATATATTAACCTCAAGATTACGTGGGTCTGATAAATTATCACACTCAATATTGGTTGAACCTAAAGCAATATGAGTCAGGTATGCTATCAGACCCAATATATTTGGATCCAGCTATTTGTTGGGTCCAACTAAACGAGGACATGACAAGTTGTTTGATCTGATAAACCTGAGTTCAATCATATGCTGAGCTTAAATTAACATAAGTCTAGTAAGTTGTCAAACTCAATATACTTGAATTCAGCCATGAACCAAGCCAAAGTTAATGTGGGTTTGTCAAGTTTATAGACCCAATATACCTGAATCTAGCCATGTGCTGAGAACAACTCAATGTGAGTATGACAAGTTGTCAAACCCTATATATTTGGGTCTAACCATGAGTTGAACCCAAGTCAACGTCGGTCTGTCAAGTTGTCAGACCCAATGTACTTGAGTTCAGCCATGTACTAAGCCCTGGTCAACGTGATGATAAATTATCAGACTCATCTCTTATAGTTTTGGCTACACGTCAACCCCAATTGGTCTGGACGTTGTTAAAGATCCATATTAGAACCACATGGTTTTGTCTTAAACCTATTAATATGATTTGTCCATGTTAGAAATAATCATTACTTTACATCTATAGATATATAAAAAATCTTCCAATGACTTACCATATTTTTATCTCATTAATGATATGTAAAAGACATTTGTCTATAATTAATGACGTGTAAGAGATTTTTATCTGTCATTAATGCCATCAAGACCAAATGACTCTCCAGTCCTTTCACTTCATCAAAATAATGAATTCATAGATTATAAATGCCCTTGAACCAGTCAGGTAAAAAATTAATATTTTTCTACTTTCCAAATATTCATATCTTAACTGTTAGAGTATTTATCATACCAAAACAAAAACAAATATCATTATTCTTGGAATTTAAACCTCTTCTTTTATTTATTATATTTCCCTACTTGAAAATTGATGATTTTATCATCGGAAAATCTCTAAACCCATCAAAATAGACTGTTTTGTATGTATCAAGATTTCTATCACCATTTATATATTTCGTGGGCTATAAAAAATAGAATATTGGTATAAAGACACGATTAACCATTATCTAAACATCAAATAACCTCATTTCTTAGTATATCCTCATTTTTTAGTATATCGGATTTTGTAACATCATCAACAATAATTTTTTTCAAATTTTGTTAACAGAAATCATTCAAACGGTCCGTTTTCTCATTTTCACTAAAATATTAGATTACAGAGATTAGGGTGCTGTGAAACATAAGGGCACGTAGTCAGATTGAGGGCCTTGCTTTCTCTCTGCATACGACTTGCAAGCTGATTGTTCAAGAGTACATGTAACAAATATATATAACGCCATCGTATTCCTTTTATGTACTTGATCAAGACCCAGCACATCACTCATTGAATGCAAAAAAATGTAGAGTAATTTACATGAGATTTACTAGGATAGACATATTGAGAAATGTTTTAGTCAAATACATTAATTTCTCATTTCAAGCTCCGTAAAGGGATAGTATTGAGGAATGATGACCAGTAGATTGTTGTGCTTATTTTTACAAGAGCTTGGAAAGGGAAACTGATAATTAACTAACGATGTTTAAAGGAGTGGTGCTAATTTTTACTGAAACATTCTTCCTAAAATTAGTTTTTGAAAAATTTCATCCGTTGGATAAATGGATCCCATTTGTGTGTTTCATTCATTCAATAGATAAAAAGATTTTTCAGGATGTGGGTTTAGGAAGAATTTTTCAGTAAAACAAAATTTATCCTTTTAAAATTACATGCTATTTGTTTTTGCGATTCAAACCATGTTTCGTGATTTTTTTAAATTTATTTTTTTTATTTATTTATTTTGGTATTTTTTACCGTTTTACCATTTTAATGTGTTAATATCAATAATGATTTTAAAAAATTAAAAATTATTATTTTTATATATTTTTCAAGCAAAAAACATTTTAAAAAACAACCACCACACTACCATTAGATCTAAACGCCATAAGCCGTCTACTGTTAAGTGATCCTTCATAAAGTGCAACAAAAGGGTTTCGAACTAGGAATGGCCTGAATTGATTGAATGGAAAAAAAAATTCAATACGGATGCCGCAACCACTCTCACAGAGGAATAAAATGGAAGGGTTGCATGGAAAAAAAAGCATAAAAGATAGCATAAAGCAACAAAAGCTGGACAAATCCCTCCGGGGGTCCTATAATGCTTCATCTGCAGGTATTTTAATGTCCCAGGCCATTCAATATTGCTGGGAAGATTCGTCTTTTTAGTCCTCTATTTCTAGTCTATCATATTGCAAATTCCTGTCTGTCCATGCATGCTATTATATATTCTGCAATTTGTTACCCCAGTTCCTGAATTTTTAAATAGAATCCCATGGAAAAAACAAATCAAGCACATAGAGGTTGGAAATTTCATATCTATACAAAATGAAGACGACGAATAAGAAATAATTTTAATTTCTATCTTCGCACCATGACGAGACTATATAACATATTAATCTGTATTATAATTTATAAGGACATACTAATTATTTATCAAACTTTTCACAGCTGAGCAACAATGAAAAATTGCCATCCTGAATGGACACATGAATATATAAACAAGCAAAGGAGTAGAAGACAGAAATGGCAGATGACAACTTGTGTTTGATCTCCTGCCCTGCATTTCTAGAAGCTCTACACTTCCCTTCTCCTTCCGGTCTTGTTTTTTCTCCTCTCTGTAAAACAATCATTTATCTGAAAGTAAAAGTAGAAGAGGATCAGAACACTTCTGAGATTTGAACCAGCAAACATAAAAATTAAGAAAATAATTAAAGATGGCATGAACTTACGCATTGATCTTTTGCAATGAAGAACTGCGTCATGGATTGAGCTCTCACTATCATGGCAACCATCCAGTGAATAAGCTACTCTTCTGCTTGGAGATGCTTCCCGTGAATTGCTCTGGCTCTTAACTTCCCATGCTATCCTCTCAACATTGTCAACTCTTGTGCTTATTCTCGAGTCTCTTACTCTGTGGGATAAAGGTCTAACATATCCAAAACACTTCGGCAAGATTCGCTTCCATCTTCCAAGGAAACGACAAAGAATCTGAACAGCTGAGACAGTTTTTGAAGAAAGAGAAGAGGGCACAGTAGGGGCTAAATTCAGGGAACTGGAGGCCTCACTCTTTGACTGGTTGATAAAAATGGGTCTGATGAGGCCGTCAGAGAAAAGCTGGTCAGCATGAAGAAGAGCATCAGGGGATTGGGAAATGGGAAAATAGAAATTGAAGTTCTGGTCTTCTTCCAGCGATCTTCTTGAGTTCTGCATCCTGTAATCTAATTCTTCGGAGATGGCTTCATGGGAACTGTCAAGAGATGCTCTGAGGGCCGTCTCAAGACCTTGTAAGGAGGGATTGACACTGGTCAACCAACTGCGAGAGAAACTTTCAATGGCCAGAGTTTCTGGGGATTCCATGGATTGTCAACAGCAGCAGCTAAAATGAAATTAAAAAGCACTAATTCTTATATATTAGTGGAGGGCCAAGATTCATGTGATTGGCACATTTAAAGTTACCACAGGCACAGACCATGACGACCACAAGTGCATGAATTGTCTATTCTATCAAGGTCAAGCAGGAGACAAATGGAACAAGAAAATTTGAAGCTAGAGAGACGTCACTTGCTATTTTGTTCTTCATGATTCCCTTATCCAATTTAAAAATCATTTTTATTTATTTTTCTCTTGATCTGTCATTATATTATTTAATACTTATCCATAAAATCTTTTGCCATTTTTTGGCATAAAAAACACAGTACTGTTTCAGTTTCCTCCTCCTAGTGGCTACCCACAACAACTACTTTGTCCCTAATCTCTCAACTATTAACGTTTGAACCAAAGATGTGTTCCAACTTCCAAGTGCCCAAGGCAAAGGGCCAAAGCCCAAGGGATTCTTTGAAAATCTTTTTTTTTTTTTAAACTCCCTATGATATTATTTTTGACAAACACACTCTAATTGTCTTAATTTGGAAAACAGAGTCTTACTTTTATTGTCTTAATTTGGATAACAGTCTTTTATGGTTTGCTACGTTAGATGTCTCCATCTATAATCAATCCAGTTTTTTTTTTTTTATTAATTTCAACTTTTTAAAAATAAGAGGACACGCACAATCTTTTTATTAGTTTTATTTTTAGAAAAAAATAATTAAAATTTTGAAAAAATAAAAGGAAATTTGTTACACATTTTGCCAACTTGATATATATTTATATCTAGATTATTTTTTGAATTTTTTGTTTACATTGGAAATTATTCTTCACTTCATTTTAAAAAGACAATTTTTTAAAAAAATATTATATATATATTTTTATTTAGCTGAATATTTATTTACTTGATAAAATTATTGATTTATTGATAAAAAATTATTGATTTAATTTTTTTTATTTTTTATTAGAATTCTTTTCCAATTTCTTTTTTATAAGAAAATTATTTTATGTGCATGAGATTTTATAATTTCTACATTTTTTTTCTTTCCTGATTTTTTCTTTGGTTTTTAAAAATAAAATACAAAAAGTAACTCAGCATAAATTAATAAAAAAATTAACAATTTTTTTATCTTTTCTTTTGTCCCTTTAATATATATATATAAATTCGAATTTTTGGCATAACATCTATCTATGATTGGATTAAAAAAAAGCACAGGCTTCAAACAATTTTGTAAAGAAAAAAACGCTTGAATAAAGAACAAAATTAAGACAGATACAAATTAAATCAAGAATATTACGCAATACAAACATTTTGTTTAGAGTTATTAATATTCATATAATGATATAAAGATATAAAATAGATACGAATTTGTTAATAGCAACCAGATTTGCAATGACTCTCATGTTATCATTTGAAAACAATTTGATTTTTTATTTATAGGAAAAGAACCAAAGGTTGTATTCTAGAAACTCATTTTTTTAATGGTATTCTAGATGGCCCTTCTTTATACATTAAAAACTCTAATGTTTTAGGTGGCGGCAGAAGCCTCATAATGGCTCCAAGATCATACTCTAACCTATGGTATGGCCTCTACTTTAATCTATCCGCATGACATCTTGATCATTAAAAAAGTTTTGATTTTTCCATTAAAATGAAAATCTAAATGCAAGAATGCATAAAGACAGCAATGTGCCTCCGAATATTTAATATATGTTTAGAAATTGATGCTCAAAGTATAGAGAATTGTCCACTGCCCTCTCTTCAGAAACGATGTTCTCAAAACAAACAAGAGATAACAAAACTATCAATAAGCAATGCGCGGCGAGGGACAACCACACCCTGACCAAAGCAGCTCCTAAATATTCTTACATTTAAAGAACGTATGAGAAGGTGATTAATCAAGATGTCTAACAGTGTTTATTTTCTGATTTGTCTGCATGTAGCATCGTGTGAAAACAACACACAGAGCACAATCTCCATGGTCGACTTTGATAGAGTACACGATGAAAATTGATGGTGAATAGGATTCCCATTTTCCAAACAAGAGTTTTAACTATTTGAGAAGAAAGGAAATGAGTAACTAATACCCTTTGTAAAACAACTAGAAACACCAAGAGTGATTCTTTGTGTGGCTGCGTCTGTATCCTAGTTAAGAGGGCGGGAGGAAGAAAAGGGATCGAGAGATGTTCTTTCCATGCAATACCTGAATCTTAACATGTAAATATCCTTAGAAAGAGATAAAAGCAAAAGTAGCAGTCAGGGGTCCCTAGCTAGCTGATAGGAGGTAGAGATAGAATGTTTCAGGGACGAGCTACATGAACAGAGATGAAAAGGCGATACAGAAGGAAAGGGTCCCCTACTTACTATCTGATGATGCTGCAATGTCTCAGACACAAACTAGATGAAATGACATGAAAACTGATAAAGAGTGAAGGGGACTCTCCTCTCTGCTCTCTTGAAAAACAGCACAACTAAAGCAACTGATCCACACGCATTAACTTGAGAAACCTAGCTAGCTTCTTTCGTGTCACTGTACACTGCCTCAAGTTTCCTTCCATTAATTCAATCATGCAAGTAACTGTAAACTAATGCATTTATGCAAAAGCTAGCTCATTTAAGTAATAGTAATTAACTAATTGAAACCATCACTTTAATGCCTCTGGCTTGACATGATTCTATGACAGAGCTTGAGGTTGTTCGCCCTTTACAAATAGATTGCAATGACCAGCAAGTTTTATAATGGGATTAGGACCGCTGCCAAAACCTGACAGAAAATCAATACTCACAAACTTGACTCCTGAGGCACGAATCTCTAACAAGCTGCCCGCATTTCCATTCAGACCCCATTCCAATAAATGGCAATGCCAATTGCCACCAGCATTTGAACCAGTAGCTAGCATTAGCATTACTAGACATGATGGAACGGCATAGAAGTTTTAAAGCAAGGCATTGTTCGAAAATAACAGAATGCTGTACTCAGAGCAATCACATCCTGCTACTATAAAAGAAACGGTCCTCCAGAACAATGCAGTGCAATAGCGGTAATGTGAAAAATAATAAAATGAAAATCATGTCCAGATCAGATTGAAAATATGAGTAAGATGTGGCTATGTGCTGATTGGAGAATTTGGGTCACTGTATGTTCTTTTGATTTTTTAGTAAGAAAAGGCATGCATGTTGGAAAACCAAATTTAAGTGGACACTTATTTACAAGTTAGTCAAGTAGTAGTGAAATAAAGAGCAAATATTTTCAGAGATTATAAATCTAACAAATACCACTGTAGCATTTATTTACGAAGAATATATGAAGATTACATACATCGAACATAAACTAGTAGGAACTGAGTCACCACAGACACGAGATGTTGATACAAGACCATCAAAGATTTTTAGACATCGGCCTTGATGGAAGAGCTGTATCCACTTTGATCATCATAGTACTTAGACCACAGCATCACACCGCCATACTTATCAGACCCCTTGATGGCTGGAAGCACATTGGAAGTTAAATCAGGTACAGGAATGAAGCCACTTCCTGCTGCCTCAGGAGAAGCAGGTAATCCTAGGAAAAACACAGTGGCTGGAATGTCTGAAACCCATAGCTTCCATGCATCTTCGAGATTGGTAATGTCACCGGATGTGTACTGACAAGGAGGGTTGTTGTAGAATTGGACCCAAACATAGTCAAAAAGACCTGTTTTGAGGGCATTTCCTACAGACGCATCAGGAAATGGGCACTGGGGTGCTGCCGTTAGGTACACCTTTTTTCCTTGATTGCTGTATGCTGAAAGGTACCTTGCAAGATCATCCCAGTACAGGTCTGTTCCTCCTTCAATATCAAAGTCAACTCCATCTAGAACAGCAGGGCCGAGCGGACGAAATGAAGATTGTCCACCCAAGAAGTTGTTCCAGATATAAGTGGCGACTTGTCTTGCGTCATCAGAGGAGGCCAGGGAGTAGCTTCCGGAACCTCCTCCGATAGAAAGCATCAGCTTAATTCCTTTGGATTGACATGATTCTATGTCAGAGCTTAAGCCTGTGCAACCTTTACTGTATGGATCGCAGTGACCGGCAAGGTTCATCATGGGGTTACGACCGCTACCAAAACTGGAAAGAAAAGCAATGTTAACAAACTCATATAATCCTGTGGCACAAGTCTCTGCCAAGGTACCCTCATTTCCATTCTGGCCCCAATAAATAGTGATGCCACCTGCATTTGAACCCGTTGCTAGCAGTAACATTACTAAGACGAGGAATGGCATTGAAGTTGTTGTTAGTACTGCCATTTTAAGGTAGTTACCAAGTCTTTATATGATGATAAGTCTATTCTACTTCTTTGTTAAGGATTCTGGATAGCCATGGCTTTTTATAGCAAAAACTTTCCCCTCTTCTAATAATCATATTTTGTGCCTATGCTTAAACGGAGTGCCGTGACAGTTGCCCATTATTTTGTAGTGAGGTTTTGAAATTTCAATGAATGGTTCTGATATCGAACAGTGGTTAATTTATTTATCTCTCCACGCCACTTTGCATTTCGTCCATTTCCTCCTTTGTCCTGGTTGCTTGCTCAAAATATAGTGGTAGACGGAGAGAAGTGGCCATCAACTCCAAGTCTCCATCTTGACTGCTATAATGATACAGGCACAAACCATTGTTTGATTTCTCTTGTTTAGTCTGTTTCCAATTCATTATCTTGGAAAGGACGGGAGTGCTTATGCCGAATGGTTTGAATCCTAGACAACAGTTATTCATGCTCAGATGGAATGAGTATTTGTCTTCATGCATGGTAACTTTGCTTATAAAACAAGAATGGAGTCTTCTTTGTGCATTCACTGTGAATATCTTCTTGTTTATTGATGGTTTTTTTGGGTGACGATCCAGCTTTAGTGGAAAACCAAGGGTTATCTGGTGCTCAAGGAAATTAGGGAGTAAATTGATAATTATTTCTCCTGTGATACAGACGAATTTTCTGGTCCAATAAGCTCAATCCAGCAAAACAAAACCAAAATCTTTTATATGTAGCTCTTATTCTATGAGCACAACACAACTGACAAAAGGATTACAGCATATTATCCTAAGAGAAGTTATTGAGATAACGTTCTATAAAATATGAAATTCATACTGTCTCGTAGTGAACTATACCAAGCATGACAAAGGAGAAAACAAGGACAAAATATTGAAGCCCGCACGAGTGCAACATTTTCGCAATTCCTATACTTTAGTAACTTCCTGGTATACTGCAGCAATAAACATTGATTTAATAGCAGAAGAGGCCAACAATTTAAGACACGTTAGAGGCAAACGAAGGCTAACAGGCATGCAGATTTTTTCAAAGCGGATATTTTCAAGCTTAAAAAACTCCGTCTGCGTGGAAGTATGAAGCAGGGGAACTTAGGAGATGTAACTGTTAAGGCAAGGCATCGTTAGAATACAAAAACCCCTGCAGCCAGAGCAATCGTATCCTTCTACTATAAAAGCAATTCTCCTACAGCACAATGCAATGCATTCTGAATTAGTACAATTCCAAGTGGGCAGCAAAAGTAGATTAAGATGGCATTTCAACCAGCAACTACATTATCAGTTGCCGCATTAGTATTGCTAATTTTAGCAACAGGATCTGATGCTGGTGGAATAGCAATCTACTGGGGTCAGAACGGAAACGAGGGAACCCTGGCAGATACTTGTGCAACTGGAAACTACCAATATGTAAACCTGGCCTTCCTCGTGACTTTCGGAAATGGCCAGACGCCCATGATTAACCTTGCTGGGCATTGCGATCCATACAGCAATGGCTGCACAAGCTTGAGTTCTGACATTAAATCATGCCAAGCCCAAGGTGTTAAGGTGATGCTTTCTATAGGAGGAGCTTCTGGTAGCTACTCCCTCGCCTCCTCAGAGGACGCGAGGCAAGTCGCTACTTATCTGTGGAACAATTTCTTGGGGGGTCACTCTTCATCCCGTCCCCTGGGGTCTGCTGTCCTAGATGGGATTGACTTTGACATCGAAGGAGGAACAGGATTGTACTGGGATGACCTTGCAAGGTACCTTTCTGCTTATAGCAATAAAGGTAAAAGGGTGCACTTAACAGCAGCTCCCCAGTGCCCCTTCCCTGATGCTTGGGTGGGAAATGCCCTGAAAACCGGTCTTTTCGATTACGTTTGGGTCCAGTTCTACAACAACCCTCCTTGCCAATACGCTTCTGGGGAGGTCACCAATCTGGAGGATGCTTGGAAGCAATGGACTTCAGCCATTCCAGCCAGCAAGATTTTCTTGGGTTTGCCCGCATCTCCTGCGGCAGCAGGCAGCGGCTTCATTCCCGTGCCTGATCTCACATCAAACGTGCTTCCATCCATCAAGGACTCTTCCAAGTATGGGGGTGTAATGCTGTGGTCCAAGTATTACGATGATCAAAGCGGATATAGTTCTTCCATTAAGAATGATGTCTGATCTCACATTTCTGTCAATTCCGCGTGCCTGCATGCGTGATGTGTATCGGTTGTATTTCCAGATATTCTGATCTATCTTCTATATATGTATCTTCGGAGTATAAATTTGATTTATGCTCACTAGTTTCTTACATGCGGCTCTCTTCATGGTCTTGTAGTTTTTAACTACTACTTATGCCATGAACAAACCTGGCCAAAATTTTAACAACTGGAACTTCGAAAACGATAAAACTGATGCAGAACAATGCCAATCTAATCAAAATCAACATTTCATCTCACATACAAGCGTAGGCATTATGCTATGGATCCAGGTAAACAAAAAATTGAAATTGTAGAAGAGAATTAGCATCACAAAAAGGATGGCCACCCTTATTGCTCAAATCAGACACGGGTCAATACGGCTAAACCACATACTAGTAAAGTGCGGCTGTACGATATAAGTAAATTCAAGCATTCTTCCAACCTTTTCAACTGGTATTAAACTGCTAATCTCCTAACCTGCGGGTCAACCTGCCCAACCCACCACTAGGCCTTGAGCTGACAAACCCATGTGAATAGTTGACAAAAATTTGGATGCAAATTTGGTGGAAAAGTTTTAGGACCAACCAACCCCACGTTCTTTGTGGTCATTACTAAACAATGGTTTGTATGGACAAGCGTAAAACAAGATGCAAGTACATAATATCAGGGAATGAAATTATGTCCCTTCCATAACCCTCTCTTGACCTGCTATGCTGCAGCTTGGACCTAGCCAATGTGCCTATCAAAATTAATCTGGATGAATTCGAGGCAGAAGCTCTCGTTCTTAGATGAATTCTAAGTGTGATCAGCAACCATTTTTTTCTAAGAAAGGTTGCAGTATAAATAGATTCAAGAACGGGTTTAATATAATTTATTTTCTTTCTTGTATTGAATTTCAAATGGGAGGAGAGAAAGAACTAATGAACTTCAACACAAAAAGTCTAGGGGTTGATTTTGAAGAAGTTAAGCTTGTAAAATATTCATAATTTTGGTGCTTTCTGTTTGTTCTTTTCTGCTACTTTATCATAACAGGGCCCAACACAAGTGTAAAACAATCAGGGGCATCATTACAAGTGTGTTTGGTTTACTAAAAATATCAATATTCATGAGCTATGACAGCAGGGGAATATTTTTCTCAAGAAACAATAAGAAAAGAAAAAGGAAAGATTAATTAATCTCCTTCTGATCAAAGAATCTGTAAAACTTCTGTAACAGCTAAACAAGAAATATACTTCCAATAATAGCAAGGAGTTTTTATATAAAGCATGATCAGAACGCCAATACCAGTACAAACCCTGTTAATTAAAGGTTAAAATTTCGAGGAAAAAAAGCCCAAGAAAATAAAATTTCCAAATTACACTATGAAACAAAATATGTAAAGAGCAAAGAGATTCAAATTAAACAAGAAACTGTAATCGCTGGGCCTTGATAAGCCTTCATGAAATGTCGACCTTCATCCGTGAGTATTAACAGCTTCCCACAGCATATTTTTCGGAACAGGGTTGGCCAGGTCCCTAGCCTGCAGAGCGACATTCCTGAGTTTCCTGATTGTCCACACGTTGGCTTCCCAGAAGGACAAGCTCCTGTAAGATAAATTGTGCTTCTTGCACAGATCCTGTACCAATGGTGAAACTCTTCTCAATTGGCATCTCGGCATCCTTGGAAACAAATGATGCTCAAGCTGAAACTGCAAACCACCATAAAACCAATCCATCCAAGATGAACACGAAATATCCAAAGTCCCACTTGTCTGTTTCTCAAACCAATCATTCCCTTCTGGAAGTCCAGAGTAAACATCGGCCGCAAAATGATTCAAACAAAATTGAACGTGTTGAATTGCCGTAACAGCAAAGCTTGTAAGCACAAACATCACCCTCTCGGGCCAATTAGGGATGCAAGACACAAGTAGAGGGAACCAAGTCCAGAAGATAAGAATTCCCAAGATGTTCAAAGCTCTATCTGGGAATCTTCTCTTTGAAAACAATAGCAAGAACGTTTGTATGTACAAATTGACCCTCGCAACACACATTACTGGATAAAAAGTCCAGTGTTGGTAACTCACAAAGAACCTGGCCACAGGATCAAAATTTAAGTACCTTCCATAAAAGCAAGACTTTATAGAATTGAAAAAAATCGAATTTACCGCAAAGACTGGTATGTGTTGAAGATCAGGATCATAATCAAGACTGTTGCAAGCGAGATGGTGTGCATTGTGGGTCCATTTCCACCAAGCAATGCTAATACCCGTGAGCGAGTTTCCAGCGACGAATTGAGCGAGTTTGTTAGAACCACGAGTGTTCATCACCTGGTAATGCCCTGAATCATGACCAATATAGGCACTTTGAATCCAAAGAAACCCCAACACCACAGCAGAACCAAAATGAGCCCAAACACTCTGGCAACACAAAACACCATAAAGAACAACACAAAACATCAATACAATAGATGTCAGTGCATACATAGTAATATGTCCTTTCTTTTCGAACAGGCCCAGTTTAGCAAACTCTGAAGCAAGCCTCCTGTAATCCTTGGATGTCTCTGATAGCTTGAAATCTGTGAGATAATACCCTGTAAAGAGCTTATCAAGATATTTCCATGCTGTTCCAGGATGGTAGGCAATGAATGCATCAGTAGCATCTAGGCCTGCCATATTCATGAGAGCAACATCTCCACCCGGATGCTCATTTGCCCAATCAGAGACATCGTAAACCTTTCCCTGAATAGAGATCCACAAGTCTCCTGCCTTGTTGTGCTGCTTAAGCTCTTCGCTTGTAATGCCCTTCTTATCTCCCTCCATTGAGCCAAAATAGTATATGAATTAGAGAGATTTTGATATTGCTAACTAGAAACAAATCAAAACAAGAAATTCCTGTTATCGTTCTAAGAAAGCAATCCCATTAACAGCGATTTCGATCTCTCTCTCGCTCTCGGTTTTATCTCTGATGAGCTACTTATCTCCTTGCTATTCTGGATTTCCAAGATGATATCTGTTGTTTTTCGAGAGGTTTTATAAAGAGGAGACAGCTTTTGGATTCCCTCTCCTTTCTTTTCTCCCTAAACAGCGAGGTTTGCTTTGAAACGGTGACTTCCTAGAACCAGCAGGTAAATCTCTTTTAAACAATAATCATCAAACGACCGTTGATATGAAAGTTCGGGTTTGGTAATTGCAATCAACGGCAGAGAGGAGGCTAAGTGACGCGCTTACAAGGAAGATTAATTGTACTTGAAAGATATTTTTGGGGAGCGGCGACTGAGTCACTTGAAAGATATTTTGAGGTGCGGTGTCATGCTCACTCACTCGTGGGTCGTGTAGAGTAGACTGCGCGTTAAATGAGAGCCAAGCAAAAAGATACTAAATGCCAGCCTCAGATAATATAATTAAATTCCCTCAACCTGTTTGGACAGTTAAATAGTATAATTTGTTTCCAGGTTGTATCGATAATCTTAATGGGTGTGATGATAACCAAGTTTAAAATGACTATTTGTCGTATAAGGAATATTTTGATTGTACTTTGTTACCGTATTAACAATGACTAAAATGAACGGTTATAGGAGGTTTTAAGAATTTCCAGGGTGGTTTTACAAATGCGTAAAAGAATCCCAGAGTAGTTTAACCGAGCACGAAACTTTGACCTTTTATTTACTTACATCCAATCACAGTTTTGTACATAAATTTTGTCGGTATAAGTCATCGTTTAGAAAGCGGTTGTATCTGTAATTTTAAAAAAATTAAATTTTTTTATATTTTGGATCGTTTTAATGTAGTGATCTTAAAAATAATTTTTAAAAAATAAAAAAATTTATTTTGATGCATTTCGATATAAAAAATACTTTGAAAAACAACTGTAATCATACTACCAAATAAGTCTTAAACTCGACGTATTATTGTTTGTTATCGTATTAAATTTGGTTGGAACTAAATTTTTTGAAACCTTAAGAAATAATGTTTAGATAGTTATAAATTTTTTATTATTGTCATTTGACTGGGCAAAATACTTTAAACTTAAAAAGTGTTGACTTAGCTATTTTTTAAACTGAATTTTACAAAAAATTATTTTGATATAATTTTATTGACTAGATAGATCTTAAGAAAAAATAATAAAAAAAAAACATGTCATCTTTATCATAGTTAATCTGGAAACCTACAATCCATATTATGGATTTTATAGGGTTAAATTAATTTTTTTGTTTTATAATATGATATATTAAATACAAAATTTGATTTATAAATAATTAAATACTAAATGATGAGATTAATTACATTAAGGGATGAGATTGGAAATATATATAAAAGCAAAAAAAAACCTATAAGCTGAGTTATAAACCGAGTTAAATTAATTTTTTTATTTTATAAAATGATAAAAATATATAAAAAAACAAGTTATAATCAACTAAATGATACAATCAACTAGAAACCCAACATTAAAATATATAATTAAAAAAACCAAAAAAGAAGCACCAACTAAAAAAAACCAGAAGGCCAATTGATTAAAAAAAGAATCCATTATTGCATGGGTCACGTGGGGTTGTTAAAGAAACTCGGATCCACGTCCTTAGGCCTGTATTTTTTTTTTTTCCCACCCAGAAGAAAAGAAAGGTCACTGTCGTTTGTAAGAAAAGATTGCAGTCCACAAGTTTTGTACCCGCAATCTTGACATTATTTCCACGCATTAACTATTAAGCCACAATACAAAACTGC
>Ga0307517_10006198_pt1 | contig 17807 bp, 16 predicted proteins | sample 23_EM_MG_FD_194515 | JGI IMG/M metagenome (GOLD analysis project Ga0307517, IMG submission 194515) | Populus trichocarpa ectomycorrhiza microbial communities from riparian zone in the Pacific Northwest, United States - 23_EM | ecosystem: Host-associated > Plants > Roots > Unclassified | place...
GACGTGGGATCAAGTCTTGCCTCGTTGCTGCTCTTCCAGGAGCTCTATAGCTATATTTAGTAACAAACAAATATTTTTTATTTTTTAGTTTTCTTCTCCTTTTTTTATTTTTTTTTCTAATAAAAATAAAAAAAAACTATTCATTTTGGGAATTTCAGAACATTTTTTCAACTTAGAAAACTGAAAAATGTAATTATATTATATTATAAAAAATAACATAATAGAAAATGCATTCAATTTTACTTGTTTTCTAGGGAATTATTTGCATTTTGACACAGAAAAACATTTTTTTTCTTATATCCAAGATGCTAGATGATTTGCTCAAAGCAAATCTCATTAAGCTATCAAAATACTAAAAAACTGAACCAAATAAATAACCTAAATTATTACAATTACCATCACCTGATTAGCCATCCGTAGAGAAATATTTTGTGATAAAAGGACAAGATAATGAGGCTACATGAGAATAAAAATATTGTTTTCAAAGAAGAAATAGAAGCTTCCAGCACCACGACTATGATGAATTTAAGTTCGCTCTCTACAATAAGTTATGTCTTATTTGAACCTATAAAACTTAATGTCCTTTTTCCTATGAGCTTTATTGTGTCCTAAAGTCAAGTTTCGCGTATAATCCTTATACCTCAAGTTAGCACTTAAAGACTAATTCATCTGTGAATTGTGGCAACGAAGGATAAACTTAAGGAAAAAACATGTATAGATGACAAAGTCAACAATAATAAAAATCTCGATGGTAAAAAATATAATTAACGAGTCGATACACAGAAAGATACAATGAAAGTCTATATTAGCTAGAGAGGATACTTTTCCATCTTAAAGCTTAAGAAAGCTCAATACATTGAATGGGTACATGCCAAAAAAGCTAAGAATGATGAAAAATGGATTCGCTGCTTGCCATTAATTTGATAGAGTGAAAACTCTTACTGAACAAGCCATAGAGAAATGCCATAATGACTCTCCAAACCTACTTCACGATGTATGCTCCACCGAGATATCTTTCAACAATGAAGACTAGTTGCTTGGATCAAAACTCTATATTCATCATTTTTTATCAAAGGTTATGTTATCAAAAAGATGATGAATCATATTTTAGTGGATGATGGCTTAACTGTCAACATATTACCTTTCAAAACCATGAAAGCTTGAGATTTCTATAAATTAACTCTTCCTCAATTATCTAATGATTCAATACTTTAATCAAGGAAGGCAAAATGCCATGAGAAAGATAAGACTCGTGATACACATGAAAGATACGAGGTCCAATATATTTTTCATGTCATAGGCCCTAAAACTACCCATGACATGGTATTTGGATGACCATGGACACACGAAAATTGTGTTATCTCCTCAACGCTTCACCAATGTTGTAAGTATTGTTAAATTGATAAGTGAGGAAGATAGTGGCAGATAACAACTCCTTTACCATAGCTGAAATCCATTTTATCGTCACAAAGTTATATTTGAAGTCAACTATAATGAAAAAATTATGATTCCCACCTGACTACTAAAAAGAGGGAAAAATTGATTCTAGGAGCTCAAAAAAGCCTAAGTCATCTTCAAATAAATAAATGACTTGTTCAATGAAAAATAAAGAAAAAGAAAAGATAGTAAAAAAACTTAATATATCAAGTAAGGTCATGATACTACACTATATCTTAGTGTCATAAAGAGAAGAGAGTCGATCTTCTTTCACGAATGATGAAAAGGAGATTATCAAAGGACTAAAAAACTTAACCTTGTAAACTATCAATCTCATATTTGTCAAAATTTTAAAATCTTTATTGAAAATATTTGTTCATCAAGTTAGTGTCGGTGATTGCAAATCTCAAAGAACTCTATAATAAACAAGCAAATGAATTTGATCGTGGTTTTTATAAGCTTTTAGCTAAGATTGATTAGAACTACGAAGATATTAATAAATTAGTCAAGTATCACAATATGACTCGAAAAAAAGGCAAACAAATTTCTACAAAAACTAAAAGGTTTAGAGAAAGAAGATAACTTTTGGAAAAACTAGAGTTGGTTTTGGTTATGAAACTTCTACACTGTTTTATTTTAATATTAAAAAAGAGGGTTCACAATAAATAAATATGGAAGAAGTGAATGAAAAATAACAAAGTCATCTTATAAGAAAACAGTTCATGAAACTACTAGTGAATTTATTTTTGGAGTAGAAAATAAAATATTATCAATATAAAAAGTACGATTCAATACACGATTCAATATTATCAATATTGAGAAGTAAACATGAGCAAACAACCACGATTCAATACACGAAAAAACAAATAATAAATGGTGAATTAACGATTAGAAGTTAAATAAATAGGAACATTGTTATCACTAAGATTAAAAATAAGACCAAAAAAGCAGGAAATAATAAGAAAATATATAGCGAAGTTTCAATCACAGCAAACCGCAATTAAACTCCAACACCTTCTGAAACCCCCCTCCTGACAGAATCAGGAGCTTGCGTAGGGAACACAACATTGTCATAGAGAAGCCCGGCAACTGAGGCTCCGATCAAGGGTCCCACCCAATAAACAGCCTGGTTTTTGAACTTTCCGGCAATAACTGCAGACCCAAATGCACATGCGGGATTCATCGAGCCACCAGAGAAGGGTCCGGCAGCCAAGACATTGGCTCCTGCCATGAGACCTACTGCCAAAGGTCCAATGGCACCCAATGAACTACGTCTAGGGTCTCCAGCAGCATAAACAGTGTACACCAAACCAAATGTCATCACACCTTCTAGCAGGGATGCTCCGAATCCTGTCATTTCCTCTGCAATTGTGTAGGTTGGAACATGCTACAAAATTCCAGAATAGAAATTACATCTTAGTGATGGTGCAGGACAAGAAAATGTAAGCAAATATTGTTAGTGCATAATTCCAATCAGGTAGAAGATGCTATCCAATCCAACTTGCAAAAAATGCGAAGGGATTTTATTACCTGTCCTACAGTGGTCACTTTCAGGAAAATGCTAGCCATAACAGAGGCCAACAACTGAGAAATCCAGTAGAATAGAGCAGTGGGCACATTAATGTGGCCTCCAACAGCCATGCCAAATGTGACAGCAGGATTTACATGTCCTCCAGAGGCATTTGCAGCAATGTACACCGCCGAGGAAAGTGCAAAAGCATTCGCAATAGCGACTATCACTAGGCTGGATGGATCTGCTGCTGCATCTGGCAATAATTTCCCTGACATACACACCCAAATCAAACATCAGCCTTGAAACTTGTCAACCGTTACTTGCAAGAAAAGTACTAAATCATGTCTTTTGCTCTTTCTAGTGTATTTCAAGTGCGAAAGAAGAAGAAAGGGACTAAACTTTCTAGCTAGTCACTCTGATATGATAACACAGATCAATATTTTGGAAGTACCTCTGCATGTCATTAGAACAAAACCACAGAAGTCCACAACTAAGCTTATTTCATGACCAACCAATTCAATTCTGTTTACAAATCATCAAACAAACCATACCAGAATTGACAAATGGTCCTGAATTTCCATTTTACATGTTAGTATTGCGTTCGAAAAAAGAAAAAAACGATACTGATTTAAATACAAACGAGGATTATTTAGACTGACATATTACAACAAGACATGGATAATCACGACAACCCCTTTTAACTAAATAGAATACAAGTGTTATTCAACACTCACTTGAAGCCATGGCAGATCCTACAACTGCAAACACATAAAAGAAAGTGGAGATGAACTCTGCAAGATAGGCTCTAAGAGAAGCAGGAGTGACAGATTGTTGGAAACGTGCAGTCAGTGATGTTGGTGCCATTTTACCAAATATCAACATGTGGCCAAGACAAGAGTTTCAAGTCAGGATTTTTCAAAGGCAGGAGATCAGAGAGAAATTCCGAACCCTTTTTTATGTAAAGCAGTTATAGAGAGATTGCAACAATGTTCATCTACATATCTGTGCGTCTGTTCAGGGTTGCCAACCCATGATTCAAAAATTAACCGCTATATAATACGTGGTAGAATTTCATTGCTGCTTTCTGTGATTAGCAGTTTGTACAGTTGCCATCCTTCTGTATTTGTGAAAATTCCCTAGATGAACTTTTCCTTCAAAACATAACACTAACAGAGTTATCATGGTATAAGATCAATTTTGTTGAACCTCGTCAATTTCAATAGCATGCAGATCAAAATTTCTAATTCTCAGAAAACGGCAAAAAAATAAATCAATCACAGTCCTGTTTTCTGTAAAATAGACCTTGACATGTTGACTTAGGTGGGATGTGGGTTTATTTTCGAGGTTATCATCTTGGATTTGAATTCGCAGAGAGTTGAACCAAAGAAAAATAAAAGCAAAGAGTATTTCATATTTTGTCAATTTGTTGTTTCTTTAATGAGAGCAATTACATAAATTGCTTGAGATTGCAACAATGTTCACATATAGAAAGAGAGAATTAAAACAAAAAAGATGTTCTGTTCCTCTCCATTAATTAATTCAGCTGCTAGAAATATTTAAGAACTGGAAACACTATATGAAGGCAGATCACATCCCTTGTCCATTCTTGTTTGCAGCAATATCATTGGATTTTAGGCAAAGGAGAAGAGCCATCAACACTGCACAATGCAAAACTATAGTATTGCTATAGTGTACAGAAAATAATTGGTTCATAGGTTGCACTACTGCTTCATCATCAAAAAGGCGATAATTAGAATAATCATCCCGAACACAAGCACCACCAGCACATCCACATTCTCCTCCTCATCCGCGACCTCCCACCATTTTATTATTAGCAATCGATGTTGGTTGATTAATCAAACGATATCATCATCAAATAAACATGAGGAAAAGTTGGCCAGTGGCTAGCCATGAAATCAGAAAGAAAAAACACATTTGGCACAAGGTTGTCTAAAAAAACAGCCTTGAATCCTGGACATAATAACCAGCAACTAAAGTTTAGTTCGCTGAGACGAATCAAAACAGAATTGGAATATAGAACCTATAGAACGCTATCAAGCACAGAATAGAAACCAAAAAATCTGAAACAAGCCATCATTTTTTAGGGAGCTCCCGATCTCTGTCCTCTACTCCTTAGAAGACACCACATCTCCTTTGTTTATCTTGGTCTCCCATTCCATAACTTTCTTGTCTACAACAGTTTCTGATCCCAAATCAACGCATTGGAAAGAAGGTTTGCAGGATTCCCAATAAGCAGAGTTGCTTCTGCATGGTTTTGTGCCACCTTCACGGATCACGATCACCGTCCCTTGTTGCCATGAAGGAAATTGGCTGACTGTCTTCACCGTTCTTCATATTTCTTTAGCAGCGAGAAACTAACGAGATTTCTGATCAAATCAATTATAGTCAGAGTGTAGTTTTTGAAAAACATTGCCGGTTCTTTGCCTTGTAGTAATCCAATACTAGTAATAAAGACCCGAATCCAAATTCAAATAGGATTTATAAGATTTTAATGTTACTCGAATAAAGAAAATCTAGTCACTTGTAATGGAAACTAAACGTACCAAAAAATGAAGAAAGGAAGGAGAAAAGGTACTTAATAAAGCATCATAATTATAATTTGCACAGGTCAAACATATACTGTAATAGCACAACCTACTCCTTGACCACAAAACGCAGACTCATGGGCCTAAAATTGAAACAGACATTTACATTAGCATAACCACTTTATGCATCGAGCTTGCGCAATGGAGGTGGCTTCTTCACTGGTTGAACCTCTGTCTTGAATAGAAGAATAGACAGGTTGTCCACAGAAAAATACACAAACCCACCACTTGAGCAAGTAATGAATGATCCAAAACTCTTTCCAACAACGCAGTGCCATGCCAGACCATAAATTTCATCAAACTCCTGAAAATGAGAAGGAAAACAAGAAAAAAAATTGGTCTGCCTGATGAACACCTATAGTGCCAAAGGTTCCTTGTAAAAGCCTGTAAGTAAGGACTGGTTAAGAAGAGACAAGGAGAAGATGCTGAAGCCAATTAAGGTCAATTACATAAATAATTTTGGTTGTTGGCAGCTAAGCTACATCAAGAAATCTCAACAAGGTTTGCAAACGTTGGGGCTTCATAGTTAATTGTCCAAGAATCTCGAACAAAAATTCATTGTATGCCAGTAAGGAAATTAAGGTACATTGTTTAGTGCAACGACAAATTAAAGCCTAAAATCTGTACATCATGAATTGATGCGTAATTCAAACCTAAGTTATAATCTCCTTTTAACTTGATAACCATAGACTATTTTATCCAGTCTTTAGAGCTGCCTAACTTGACAGTCATTATAGGTTCTCCCTAAAAAAGTTGCTCCCTTAATACTTGTACTCCTCCTCAATGACTGATCTCACTAGTCAATTAGTCATGGCTAACGTTTGTGGGGCAATCTTTTTCATGTCAGGAAAAGTATTAGAAGGGGAGGAGAGGAGGTGGGGGTATGGCTACTTGACCTATCTGCTTGCTAATGAGCCATCTAATAAACTAATAATAGGGAGACTAGCAATTTTTTTCCTACCAGCAAATTGAAATGTGCATTCACTTGAACTAGCTAGTATCAATAGAAGCCACATTCATTTTATCAGAAAGATGCTATATTTGGAACTTATGCAGTTATGCTTACAAAAATTACTCAGGCTGTTGTACTAGAGCAAATTTTACACACAAACATCATTTATCAAGGCTGAAGCCATGGAAAGTCTGCATACCTTCTTCAGACACATGGCAATATGTGAGGGATTCGGCTTCTTGCTGTCGAGGCTTGTAGCATCAAGGAGTGTTCTAGTGCACCTAAATGCACGCTCTTGCATTGCATCAGGCATGTCTGCTGATCTCAGCCGTATGTTCAAGTTTACAGCTATTGCTGCTAGCTTCACTGGATTGGGTGGTGGTGGTCTCACCATGGGTGGCACAGGTGGCAGGCACTGCACCCTTTCTTTATTCTTTGCCATTCTCCACCTCCTTCCGATCTCTGACTGTGGTCTATCCATGGAATCAAGCCTGGACCGAGTCGCAAATGTCTCGGGGGGGGGGGGGGGGAGTGAGTGAGTGAGAGAGGGGGGGGGGGGTGACTTGGGGGGTATTAGTAATTTTTTGGACTTGAACTTTGACTGGGGGCAAGTACTTTGTTTCGCGTTGATTCTGGTTTTGAAAGAGACAGGTGAGTGAAACAGCGTTCCATTTTACGCAAAATAAGAGAAGGTGTTTTCATACAAGATAAAAATATAAGTAATGATAATAAGAGTGTGCCACACACGTGACTTAAAAACGTGGAGGGGTCCACTTGCTTTTGGATGATGTATAGAACCGTTTTGGTTACATTCTTTGGTGCTGAAGGATGTCAAAAATAGATGCTACTAAGCCTTCTAATAGATGGAGCTCTTGTTACAAGCCTCAAAGCTTTCAATAAAGGTTAATTATTTCTTCGTCTATTGGGACTACTATCTTCCCCTCAGAGATATAAAGGAGATTATATTAGGTTGCCATGGTTGAAGAAGAGTTTGAAACTCCACTAGAGGGTGCGACAAAGATTGTGTTGTATTATTATACTAGAGCATACATAATGCATATATTTGAGGCCGTGATCTTCATTAGTTTGACAGGTAATTTAGTTCCATGTTACTTTCTACCACTTCTAAAAACTTTAATGTCATTCATAACTATGGTTGGGGTTTGATGATACTTGCATATTTGTACTGACAGTTTTGTCATGCATGTATGTCAAACATGAAACAAATTGGTGGATGTTTATTGTTCCTACATGTATGATTTGATATTAAGTTCTATAAAATATTTTTATTTTAAATATTTACTAATTTTTTTATTGTGAATATGAAGCTATGGTTGTGGGAGCATCTCTACATTGGTCACCCTGATTTTTGAAGAAATCAAATACTAGACATGATTACGGGAACACAACTCTCAATTGGAGCGATGCCTTATAAAATTTAAATTTTCTATAAAAGAAATGTCTAAATTAACTATAATTATTTTTCATGTTAGTTAGGTTGGGGAGACGTCTAGGTGTTTTACAGAAAATCTCACTCATGTTCACGAGTTCAATTAGGACGAGTTGGATTCACATAAGCCTCACCAAATGTGCGTGAACTCAATTATTTAATTTTTTATTTAACTTTATTTTTCTGGGTGTTGATGTTATATATATATATATATATTATGGTTTTATAGGTGATATGGACATTGTGCATCGACAATGTTTTTGAAAGAGCATCTCCATTATACATGAAGGGTACTGACTTATGACTATCAATGGTCCTTATACATTGTTTGTCATTGTTGAGGTGCATTGTCCTGATTGGGCAATACATCAATTTAGACTGCATTAACACATACATGATGATGTCGATACACTTGATGACTTACATGTTATTAATCATTAGACGATGATTGGTTGATGGTTCAGGTAGAATATATCAATCTCTGGCATGCGATAAGAGATCACATATTTACGGAGTGATACCCGCCTATTGAGTTAGATCTCTATATATCTTGTTATATGAATATAACAAGACGATTCATAACACCACTATGAGAACATGTTATGAGATGTCAACATGACACTCCGTGTAAGCCAAAATATATTCTGGATAATTATGAGTCTCGTGCACTAAGATATAATAAATTAATATGTATGGATTAGTTTTTTAAAAAAATTGTAATAAAATTCTTATTTATATCTTATAAATGATAACATATTTTTTTCTCATATATTAGGTGAATTTTTTAATATACAAGGGTCAAAGAACTGAGATCGTAGTTTGTGATGCTACCGATGATGTTGTACATGATGCTTTCAATACTTTGTTTTCATCATGTCATTTTTCACTTGAAGAAGTTGGGGAGACTTAACGTTTGGACAATGCAATAGAGGAGGATGAAGTTGTTTATCATGCACAACGACGACATACTTGTGGTTCTAATGGTGCAAGCCCATCGATGAGTTAATTTGTTAGATATAGAATAATTATGTAATTATATAGTTTACTTTATAATTGAATTGATATTTTTTATTGTAATGAATTTTTCTGGTGTTGTAATTTAGTTTCTTTAATTATGAAATTAGTTGCTATGAAATTAGGTAAATTTTTTTAAATTGTTGCGTTGAATTTTGTTGTGATGAACTCGTTGAGCTTGAGTTGCTGTTTTTGTGATTTTGTTGTCTTTGAAATTGTTTTCTTGGTCGGGGGCTAAAAGTATTGAGACATAAACAACTAGCTTTGTTATAGATGACATATATACTGCATAAGCGATCAATTAAGACGCACATGTTCTCCAACCAGTAGACATGCATGTTAATAGGTGCAGCTTGCATTACATGCGAAATTTTTTTTTTTTATTAACGTGAATATCTGGGTCAGTTTGCACGTACCTCGATTAATCTTACGAGCCCTGAAGTTAACAACCATATAAATCTCTAGTGACTCTGAGGTTTGTAAGACTCGAACTAATAATCTCTAGAGAACAAATTTAAAATCTGACCAGTTAAGTTATACTCATGCGCGTAACTTGTATTACTGTGTTATAGTAAAATATATATTTCTAAGCGTGATAATTTGAGAAATAATTTGAACTGCTATGCGAATAGAATAATAATAAAAAAAAAAAACCGAGCTGTGGGACAGTCCTTGGTTTAGCTTGTTCAGCTTTGGAAGCTGTGACAACAACAACTTGTGTCTATCATTTGTGAATCCTACTTTACTATTACAGGCCACTGGATACACCTGATTTATTCAGTGAACAGAAAGCATAGGGCTAGCGACACCAACTATCTTCTTCTAATCCAATAATCCATGATTCCATCCACTATGGAAGCATTGCAGGCCTCTTCCATGTAAAGACTTGGTGAAGCAACTATCCATAAAGAGTAGTGCTATTTGGCTAATTGGTGGTGTGTTGGACATGAGAATGGTGGATCAATCAATCCATCCCATGCTCAAGTTACTTGACTAAATCACCAAATTCAGCACCAACAGATTCTCTTGTGCAATAAGCTAGATGCACAAACACAAAAACTGAGGCTGAGGCTGAGGCTATGGAAGCAACTCTTTCTGGTTCATCACAACAACCGGGAGGTACGAACATATATAGCATTGAGTTCAAAAGATGTGGATGTATAAACAGATGGTCTGAATGATAATGCATCCACATTAATCAAAAGTAAAGTTCACTCTACAAAAAAGCATCAGCAAGGACAGAAAATATAACTGTATGGATCTTTTAATGCACAGGGGGGTGCCGTAATTTCTTGTGTAAGGAAATAGTTTCTAACAGATAGAAAAAACCAGTTTCAAGATCAAATTCGCTTTCATAGTATGCCATTGTATGACTGAATTTTACAGAGGCTGCATCTCCAAGCTGGTGCCCTTATCAGAAGAAAGAGTAGAATCCTGGTTTTCGTTGGTGGCGCTCATCTCTTGAACAAGGGGAGGATTGACAACGGTCATTGGGATGACAAAGTTATCTGATAGACGACCTTTCATCTCCCTGTGCTCCTGGCACAAAGCACACCAGTGCATGCAGCAGTGCACCATGCATGGGTCACAAGGTGAATTCTGCAATCCAAACAAATGCAAGTAAACAGTAATGTAAATAATGATGGGGAGTATGCAATGCCTAAGCTTTAGGCGTTGGCACTATAGCAACCCCCTAAATATCAAGGCTCCATTCGGCAGCACAGTGGAAGCCATGCTGGTTGTTGGCACGCACAGGCTACATGATTTTGGTTAACTGAAAAAAGCAGTTGACATCCTTTTCGCAAAAGCTCAAATTTAATGCTCTTTGCTGCTTTTGAAACTACTCGATTTGAATTGGCCAAAAAAAATTTCTTCTGCGATTCTCATATTTTATTACTTCTGAAGGAATAGAATGCTCTTTAAATTTACAGAATTATATAACTACCATTTCATTATGCTTTGTTAATTGACATCAACTTCCAACAGCACACTTTATCACGAACTAAACAAATTTATGCACTGAAAAAGTAATTCTCACCATAAGAGAGCACATTAAAATATCAAGTCATTCAAGGAATAATATCACTAATTACAGTATTCCATAGGGGTGTTCAAAATAACCTAAGAACATGATATCCAATACTAACCGCTGGATTATAAAAGCTTAACCTATGACTTACGATTTTTAAGTTCTTATTTGAAGGATTGCATATGTTTAGGATGAGTTTAGGTTAACCTGAAAACCAAATTTGAACTTAGGTTAAACGAACCTATAGATTCTTTGATTGTCAGGTTCAGGTTCACAAAAGTATCAACCTGATTCTCATGTTCAGGTTCAAGTTCTTGGGTAATGGTTCATGGTACCGAATTATGCACACCCCTAGTATTCCATATGTTACAGCTCTTATAATTATTAGTGCTCCATGACATACAAAAGGAATTCAGAAGCAGTCATCTTGTCTGCATCTACAAAATGTGCATGTGATGCTTTTTTTAACCTTAACAAAGTGTTCAAGGATCAGTGTCGTCTTCAATTCATACAATGAATATTAAAATTGAGAAATTGAGATTACCTTGAGATGATATTTCTTCTGTAAAGACTGCCTGACAAGACCAGTGTATACGCCACACATCCACCATGCAAAAAGTAAACCCTCACAAATGAGAAATGATGTCCCTGGGTGAAAGCCATGGAAAACTGCTGTTGCTGCGGCCAGTGCAAGGCCACCTTCAACACACACAGCATGGCAAATGCACGGGGTAGTCCAGGGAGTATCATCTCTCAAGCTCTCAATATTTCTACCGAATAGAACACAAGGGCAAAATAGTCCTGTCCAGCCTTTCAAGGTGTAAAATAAGAAGTATTAATTCATCATGCCTTGCATAAATAACTAGCTAAAACACTCAAAAAATGGTTCCCATACTTGTTGAAGAAACTATGAAATACAAGAGAATGAATTGCATAAAGTTGCCAAAAAGACAATAACATCCACTTAACCAAGGAATAACAAAAACTAGTGACAGCCTACCACACCTTCCCAAGCATGGTGTGGATTCTAAAATAATATGCTGTTGTAAAATAGCAGATCCTATATTAGATTGTCTATAAATTAGGAAATAGAATATAAATTAGGGGTCACTCTTAATTAGGATATATGATTTGATTTGGTTCCTGATTTCATGCCTTGTATTCTCCTTTAAATAAGAACTTTGTACAAACTATTTTGAATCAAGTCAATAAATTGATTTCTAGAGAATACCCTTTGTCTTCATATGCATTGTACTATCTATGTCATCATCACATTATTAATTATGAGAAACAAATTTAACACCGTCCATAAAACTTTACTTGCGATATCCAGTTATATTTTGTTTCAAAAATAAATACAGGAAAGAAAAAGAAAAACTAGGAAAACAAAGGATTATATGTTTAAATCAGTTGAGTTTGCAGACTTGTACATTGCATGAAACTCTAAATGATACCTATTTTAAGTATTTCACTAGATCATAACTTCAAAATAGAATTCCAATTCAGCATTGAGAAGTACATTAGACCTAAAAGTTTGATCAGTTATGGCAAGTGACAGCAACACAAGAGCACAATAACTATCAATTTCCAAAATCTCACGATTCATTTGGTCAATCAAAGCCATTTTTCAAAACCATGTTCCTAAATGAATAAAAAATTTGAATTGACCGGCCTGTTTGGGAGTGTAGTTGTGGTTACCGTTGCTTTTCAAAGTGATTTTCATTCCGAAATGCATCAAAATAATGTTTTTTTTTTAAAAAAATTATTTTTTAGATCAGCGCATTAAAACGATCCAAAACATAAAAGAAAATTAATTTTTAGCAAAAACAATTTTTGAATTTTTTGGAAACGCGGGTTGGCCCGCGTTTCCAAACGCTCTCTTCAAATGGCATCCATGCATCTAAGTACCACAGTTGTGGAAAAACTATTTCTTCTCTACTAACAGCAATGGGGAAATAACACCAAGAGACAAGTTGTAATAGAAAAAGTCTAAGAATTTCATTTTAGATCCACAAGGATTTGAGAAAAATGAGAAGAAAAGAAAACAAATAAAAGAAATCATTGATTTGGGAAACAACAAAAAACAGAAACAAGTGAACTGCCTGCATTCAAATCCTAAATGGGGCTACCATATGGGCAGATAAACAATTTTTTATCGGATGAAATTATGTCTCCAACAGATGTTTACTTAGCTCAGGGGCACAACTACGTCAAGAAAGTAATGCTCACAATCTGTCTAGGGCAGGAGCTTCAAGAGAAACTGCCATGACTTTCCTTTCAAGCACATGCAATGAGCACAAACTCAGATTTGGCCAAAGCCATTTATCTCATGTACTGGATAATAACCAGATAGTTCAATACGTCCGAATTAAGGGCAAAGCGGATCAGCTAAGTACATATGTCCATGTCATAAATTCTAACTTAATAAAATGAAAAGCAGCTAAGCACTACATAGATCACAATAACAGAAGCAATTCATCTCCAACAAGTTCTGAACGTATCCAAATGCGATACCCCCACATCATAGAACATTGATTTGAAAACTATATAATACTAAATTATAAACGTACTTACAGCTTTCGGTATCATCAGCACATCCAAAAATCCCAGTAGTCCAAGGCTCATCTCCTGGAGGCTCAAAGTTTTCAGGTAAAGGTTGCCCACATTCATTACACTTACGAACGGTCAACTGCCCCACCGAAAAAAAATCAGTGATCCAAAAGATCCCATCTTTACACAAATTTAGCCTCGACATTCAAATCCCACAAAGAAACACATTTATAATTTGACCCAAGAGAAGTAGATACAGCAATATCAGATCAAAGTTGAAAAGCTAAACCCTTCTAAACTTTGAAACCATCCCATCTGACAGTAAAACATTAAAATTACTTAAATTTCAGGACTTGAAACAAAAGGTGACAAAATCTGATATTAAAGAGAGAAAGATTGAGACCTGAGGAACCTCAATGGGCTGATTTAGCTCACCGGGCTTAATCTCCTCTACATCAGCTTGTTCTTTTGTTAACTTCACATATCTTGAAGCGGTTCCTTCAGCCATCTAATCTCACAAAACCCAGAAAACCTCTGTTTAGCCTCTGAGAGATGCAAAATAAAAGAAACCCAACAAGAAAAAAGCCAAACTCTAGTGTTTTTTTTTTATATATAAAAGAAAGTTAATCTTGATTAATGCTAAACTCGGGGGATTAGAAGCAAACACCACACTGCAAGAAATATCTGTGGGAAAACGGTGAAAAATAGAAAACCAAACCTGCAAAAGAGAATATTTAATCTAATTTTAATAATTAAAAGTGATGGAAATGCTAGATTACATTCCGATCAAGAAGGAACAGGTGGGGGGTTTAGTGTAAGGAGATTACGAGGTCAACTTTCTACATCTTTATTACACTTGAATGTGGATTGTGGAGCAGGCATTCGGTTTCTTCAAAGACTACGACTTCTTACCAGGCTTTGACTCACCCTTTCCTGGCCCGAATGCATTTGGGTACCTACCAGGAGAATATGTTGCGAGTTAAAATTAACTGCCCCCGTTCGTTTTTCTTTAGTAAAATAAATGATTTCTTTTTTCTCATATAACTTGAAGATTTTTTCAATTTTAAATTTGTGAAAATTACCTGAACAAAGCTCATGAATTAATTGAGACTAAATTATTGAAATTCGGTGGTGAATTATTTTGTTTTATTTAAAAATATATCAAAATAATATTTTTTATTTTAAAAAAATTATTTTCAACATCAATTCATCAAACGATTAAAAAATAAAAAAAAATTATTTTTTTTGAAAAACACGTTTCGAAATTGTCTATAGAGAAGCACAATTATCATATGATGTTTTCTTATTATTATTTTTTAATCGAACCCGATTGCTTTGTTCTTTACATGGCAATTTTATCAATTTCATTCGGTTCAACTTACCAAAGGCTCAAATTCTAATGACATAAATCATTTTAGTCCAATATGATAATTGCAGAGTATTATTTCCAAAGCCTACAAAAAAAAATGAAAAATTTTCCATCCATCTTGAAGACTTGGCTGCTACGACTTGAGAAACTCTCCACGTAAAGCCATGAACCAATAAGATGATAAAATGGAACACTTAGTTGCAAGATTTTTTCACGTAAAAAGAGTATAATTTCCATCGCAACTACAACACAAGTGAGATTTTTTGCCCCCATTTTCAAGACTTGGGTGGTAGGTATTTGAACTATGACTACGAGGGCCAATTTCTGTACCAACCAGCCCAAGCAGACACCAACCCACTAATACCAAGAGTAACAGCATGGTTGCAAAATGGGTTGGGCTCAATATCTGCCAGTGCAATAATCAAATCTGCAACGTTAGCTGCTACTGCCATCAACCTCATCACTCTCTCTGCTCTGATCTTCCTCGTGCTCTCTTTCGCATCATCTGAACCATCTTCTTTTGAAGAGATTAAGAGCCTTCTCTCTGTTTCTAGCCCTTCTTTCATTATAATAAAATCAGCTATAATGAAAAATATGTAGCCAAAAGACTCGCCCAATGCTGAAATGAAGCTCATCCTTCTTGCCAACTTTGCATCCAAAGTTCCAATTCTTGATAACCAAAGAAAATGGTCAAAAAAGAAATAGACCATTTCTCCTGCATTAGCAAGAACAGCTAAGACCTTTAACGTCGGGGTTGCGCCAGGGCCTCTTCTTAGAGCATTGAAGCCAGTGAGAAACCTGCCAGTTCTGAAGGCTTTCCGGCCAAGGCCAGAAGCAACTTCCCATTGCTTGAATCTCATTGCAGCGTCTGGATGGGTGGCTTCTACATGCCAGTGAACAAGCTTGGACACATACTGGAAAGTCTTGACAAGCTTATCTATGCCATCTCTCTTTGCTAGAAAGATGACCAGCTTGTCCACTGTGTCATTCATGGTTGAAGCCCTGAGATGCTAAATGATAATTGTTGCTGTTGGTGATGGTGATGAGTTCGATGGAAAGTTATTCATTTGCTATTCGTAGCAGTGTTTGAGAACAATGAAAAACCTAAAACGAGAGCCACAGATTATGTCCTTCATGGATAAAATTCCGTAGAGGTACACGAATGGTTGGACCTTGTTTTGCTCCTCATTACCAGTAGTTTTATTGTGTTACTAATGTTTTTGTATGCTGTCTGATTGTAGGCCCTCTTTGCCTTGTTGCCTTGTGTACAACGAAGCTTCCATTGACTGTTGTCAGTTGCATAATAGTAACAATGAAGATGATTTACCTGTTACACTGGACTTTGTGGTGAGAAGTGAGGTAGAATTAAGTCATTCTCCTTCCAGGGAAGAAACGAAAAAGGGAGTAGTTAAAAAAGGCCCCTTATGCCGCCAGCTAAATGTTTATTTTTCTAGTAAACCCAGTCAGGCAACTGCTACATTTTTCGATGACAAGGAACCCTATTTGTATGGCACCAAGTAGGTTATACCCAAAATAATGGAGTTGACAATAATTTGTGCAAATTAACTGTCAATTGCTTTTTTCAGAATTTTGGCTAAAGCAGAAGTGTGAATTCCTTTCAAACTTGTAAGAGGTGTAAATTAAAATTGTAGCTCTCACTTTCAAGTCCACCTTTTTGCAGTTCTGCGGGGTTGCCACAGTCCTCAACGAGAAGACAAATCAATAGCGTTGTACCAGCAAGGGCTAGAGCATGCAACCATCAGCTGTTTACCACACCTTCCATAACGAGTAAGGAGTTTAACAAAAGATGATATCTGACAAAAGATGGACCTGCTGACATGTGCCGAGTGATATCTAACTTACATCCTTCAGGTTTCCAATTCAAAAGAGAAAAAAAAATCGTCGCTTTAGCTTGGACAAGCTCAAGCAGCAAGTTGTACCGGGAATGTGTGATAATAAACCTTTTAAACGATAGCATCAGATTGACAAATCAAATTAAATCTAAACACATCACAACATAGATCATTTCGACAATGCAGGTTCATGAGATTAATCGAGGTGCATGCAAACTCGGTTAAACACCCACATTAATCTAAAAAAAAAAAAACAATGCAAGGTAATTGTCATTACATATTTTCCAATTCAGCATTGTTCAATTTGAACCTCCAATAAGATAGCACTAACTTAATTTTAATATTCCCATGCACAAACCATCCACAGATTACATCAGGAGCTTACTTACTGGCGGCAACTCTACCATCCAAGTTCAACAGATTACATGTCTTTCCTGCAAGCTGGTCACAGAAATATGCTATTTGAAATTTCATATAGGTTCAAGTTACCTCCAGTTCCCGCACCATTTCAAGTTATAGTGCATCCAGTTCCAGTCCGCTGAAGTAGATTTCCAGACAAGCATAGAAAGAACTGTTCCAAGTAATTGAGTTTTAGAGACATCTTGACTCTAAAAGATACTATGTAAGGGGCAGTTACCTATTGTTGGCCGATCCTGGCTTTTGAATTTTTTACTCCAAAGGTACCCACTACTCTGTAAGACAAAAAATCAGTTTTCCATGAAATTGAATTCTTGAGGTTTCCAGGTCGGATAACCACCCAAAAACACATGTATCTGGCCTCAAAGACTGCCTATTTATTTGCAAAGCACTCACACAGCCCAGTCACTTTGAGTTCCATATGACAATGGTACAGGCAAAATTGAGTGGACAAATGAGCTTTCCTGCCTACTAGATCATCAACATGCTAAAACTGAAATGCAAGATCAATTAAAATGGGGCATGGTTAATAACACTACAACTTGGGATTCCCAAATTTCTTTCCCTGTCTAGTCAACCAAGAAGCAGTTGCCAACCCAGCTTGAACCACCCCCCCC
>Ga0307517_10006199_pt1 | contig 17807 bp, 12 predicted proteins | sample 23_EM_MG_FD_194515 | JGI IMG/M metagenome (GOLD analysis project Ga0307517, IMG submission 194515) | Populus trichocarpa ectomycorrhiza microbial communities from riparian zone in the Pacific Northwest, United States - 23_EM | ecosystem: Host-associated > Plants > Roots > Unclassified | place...
TTGTGGACCTGTGCAACCCCCCCCCCCCCCCGCTATCATAGTTTTGTACAATATGCCCGCCTATTCACACGTCCCTTCGGCACAGTAACGGCCCCACAAAAGAGTAATATACCTGTCGACACTCCTTAGGAACTGACCCTCTATCCATCCATCGCTTACACTTTCTTCGCAGCCGCTCTCCAATCCTTAATGTGATCACAGATTATCTTTGCAGCTTGCTCTGGGGTGTGCTGTCTTCCAAGAGCTTCAACAAAATCTCCCTCAGGATCTGAATGTCCCTAAAAAAATATTCCCACCCCTCTCGAGAGGTTAGGGATATGGTAGTATTGTTAGCACATGAATTTGCCATATAGAGAGAAACTCGTGACCGAACTAGGCCTTTTGAGAATCGCAATTAAGAATTTTATAAGGGCAAAAAACGAGTGCTGGGCGGTTAGTAACCCTAACCCAGTTAGGAAACGGCATGCATCGGAGCTTAGTCCCTTTGTGAAAAGGTGTAGATGAGCTCCGCAGTAAAATAGATCGAGGCCAAAGACATTTTCAAGCACAAAAACCAGGATCTCCGTTTTTGACAATTTGGTAGACGGTTGGTTAGATGCAAATAAAATTGCTACTGTAGAGCGATTCCACAAGCACCACGGCCAAGAGACATGGGGAAATAACACCCGCCGTTCCAGAAAAAAGGACGTGCGCCGAAGCGGTGCCAAAGATAACGTCAAACTTAAAAATGACGTACCCATGAGATAGAAGTAAATCGAGTGATCCACCAAATAATCCTGGCCCGGCTTGATTTCCGGTGGAGTTGAGAAATAAACCCGATAGGACTTGCAAGTTTGCTTGATTTGATCGTAGGTACCTGCAATAGTTAGAATCGCTTTTAGTAGGATGCTCCAAGCCAGGCCAGCTAGTTTCAGAAGACCAATCCCCCCCCAGTTCCCCACCGCGTACACAACCTGGCGATGTGCTGGAGCACTCAGATACCAGCCGGGGGATAGAAAAGCGAGGGGCAGGGGCTCAAAGGTAATTAAGGTGAACCGGGGAATCCGGCTCAATCTAGCGAATACGAAGGATACCAGAGAACCCTCAGATAGAACTTACCTGTCAAGCCGATAAGGTCTGGATGAAACTCAGCCAAATATTCTTTCATCTAGAACAATGATCAGTTGTGTTGCTGGCATAATGCCGCATTGCGCCGGTATCCCATGCAGATTGTGGCACCCCCAGTTTACTGGATTGGCAAGCAGTAGGGGACAACCGGAGTACTAACCACTGGTGGTGTATCCCTGGCCGGATCACAAGTAATGAACAAAGGGCTCATTACATCACCGTGCTCCTTCTTAACCACTATAACCCAAGCAGAGTTAGCAAATTGAAATGCAAATTATGCATCAAAGAGGGGAAAAACAGAGCCACAGAAAGGGGCCGGTGGGTGTTAGGGCTGGACTAGTAAGAGTACCCCAAGGGCGACATCGCTCATAGGTCCGTGTGTCGCTACTGGTGCGCAGGGGCCGAACAAAGGGATGGGTGACGGTTTGACAGGCCAGAACAACACCAAAGTATACCCCGCAGATGTGATTTCAACAGGCGCGAGATAGCATATCACGGAAACGAATAAAAGTATTGACCCCCAAGGCAAGAGAACCTCGGAGAAAGCGAGCGTACCGACTTACGATCAATCATAGCTGCCATTTTGTCAAGCTCCTCCGGGCATATATCCGGGCAATGTGTGAACCCAAAGTACACCTACAAAGTCCAGCATTAACATCAAAGCTAACGACCTAGAAGGCTAGGAAGGAAAACAGTCTCTCTCCATCGATGTACTCACCAACATATGTTTACCCCTCCACTCATCATCTTTCCTCTCCTTGCCATTGTGGTCGAGCAAATTTAGCGGACCACCGACCTTCGGCCTTCCAACACCCTTCGACATTTCCGCAACCCTCTTCCGTTCCATTCGAGCTTTCTCATTGCGAAAGTAGACCGTCAACCCGACACCAGCAGCGAGAAATAAAATCCCGGACTTCCATGAAAATGGCTACAGGCAATCCCGCAAAAGTAGTAATCAAAACCCAAATAATTAGCTGATAAATTCGTAGAGAACCAAGATATGGGGTGGGATAAGCTAACTCCACTGCGATACCGAGATTTTGCCTGCTCAACCGTTTTGAGGCCGAGTCTTCTCGAGGATGTGTGAAAGCCAGACCCGCCGCCGGCGCCCCTGGCGGACAGCGCCTGGGATAGTGACGTAGTTCTGACAGGAGACGCAAATGATCTAATACTCGAACCGATGGCTGAGCTCCTCGGTAGACGAGCGAAAAATGGGGACCCCATTGCTATTCTCTTCCTGCTAGAGTTGCAGGTGAATTATGGCGAGATAGAATGGGTTGCAGATTGTGAATGTGGGATTGACCGGCGGAGAGTAGCGTAATTGGTGGGATGTCGGGGGTTCGGCGACCTTTTCGTGTTACCAGTAGTTTTGCATCTGCGGCTCTGCTCGAATACCGGACCGCACAGTACAACGGCATCGAATCAGGAACCACAGAACTCAAATTTTCTAGCCCTTCAGTATTGAATGGAATTCATTCTAGTGCTAGACGGTATCCTACATCCCAGTATTCAGCTTCGAATTCAAAATTCCTAAGTACTTGAGCAGTCATGCCCTAGCCATATTTCCTTATTTAAAGTATCCGGAGAGTGTTCACTAGTGATAAACACTAGCTTTATCATTAGACACTTTTTCCTAAAAACAAGTCCAGGATGGAGGGCCCCTCCCTTCTTCATCCCCAGCGCGTGACAGGTAGTTTACGGTAATTTACAAACCTGTAATTTACAATTGCCTAACCTTAGTGACAGGACGCTTCTGCCATCACGAACTGGGAAGCCCCATACCAAGAAATTTTTGCTTGACATTACCAATCACAGCGCCTATCTACCCCAAGGAGTGGGGTAATAGGACCTCACGCTAGGGCTTCCAGAACTCCTTTCTTTAGTTTAAGGGGCGGAAAACACAGCGAAAAAAGGTGTCTTTCATATTGGACAGCCGCATTGCGAGTAGGATGGAATACCGTTGGATTACCTGGGTGCGAGCCACCCAACTGAGGAGAATATTATAACGTAAATGCCTCAATGCGCCAGTTTGTCCTCAACCCCACTAACGTACATTTCCCACAACTCAATGAGAGTGGTTGCTTGTATCATATATATTATGTCTAACGACATTAAAAATCCTAGCCCTTGCTTGCTAAACCAAATAAAAATAAAAATAAGACCCACCTTACTATGATAGGAGAGAGGCAACCTCAAAGTCCTGGCGCGAAGTCCAATTATTCCTGTTCTTATGGTGTCATACCTTAGAAACTTGAACCACTTAACCGGGAGCTATGCCATCGGAGTTGCATCCTCTAGTAAAGTCAGGTGTTTTCTGTTTTAGAAAACTCTCAAAATGCCTTCTTCGATACGGGCAGGGATCCAATATGCCTACACAACCACGACACCCTCTAAAATAGAGAATGATTGTTTTTCATCTCAAGAAGATCCAATTGTTGACCCCTTCCTATACAGAACAACCCCCAAACGACTGTTTCCGGAATTCCCATACAAGGAGATATTAAGAATAACTATAATACCTGAAAAGAATTAAGTGCAATTCCTTCGAGAAAGATACAAGGTACCCACGAAGACTAAAGGTATCCAGAGATCTTGGCATACTTTCAGCCTAAAACAATACAGTACCAAGACTTCTTGGTACTATTAATTTTCACAAGTACTGGTAGCAGTTGTCTGTCGCTTATGGTCTAGGACAAGCATCAGGTATTGGATTTGGCTAGCAGTGTTATTAGTCTTCCAGAGGCCGCCTGTTCTTTCAAAATTGAATTGGATAAGTAGGTTAAGTGATGCGATGGCAGCTATGCTGTGCTAAAGTACAGGACCCACGCAGACATGCCGGAGACGATGATCTGGTCATGTGGGACAGCTTAGACCTTTGTCTCCATCTGAGAGCGCCTTCTGAGAGTTTCCGTTCTTGTTTCTCTATGCCTCTCACAGGATCTAGGCAGCTCTCTTTTTTGCAAGCGTTTCTCGCCCCCTGCCCAGAGAGGGAACTCTCCATCACGGTTCACAGTTTGGCCATTTGAGCTTTCCAGGTAGAGGTTTCACTAGCGGGAGGCAAGGACGTAGAGCAGAGAACCATATCCAAATAGTGATTGATAGCGCGAGACCGGAAAACACACCAGAATCACGCCAGGCAAAGCAGGGATGCTTGTTATACTTTGCCATAATAAATAAACAATTTCCCTCAATGAAGTTTATCCCGAGTGACAGCTGATGATACAGGTCCATTAAAGACCAGAGATTTGGAGAGAGACACCCCGGGGATTGGGGACTAGCTCAACTCGCTCAATTACAAACATTCCCTTAGAAAGGTATTAGCGCTTGAGTTCTAAATATGCGACCCCACCGCCACCTGTCGGCTCTAGATGGCAGGCTATATAAAATGCCACCCGAAGAACAGTAGAATAATGGGGAATAATTTTTAAGAAAATAGCAAGCGATAGAATACATAGAATGGGACAGCAGGTGAACCTCCTTTGTTGATCAGGGGACAGCGTATAAAGGGCCGTTTTCCCAGTAGCATGTGCATGATTTGGTAATAAATAAAAACCAGAAGCTTGCTTCACGCCTCAGCACTCGCAGAACAATGAACATGGAGCTTGTATCATAAAGGGCGGTCCTAAGATTCCCCATCCAAACTCCATCAAAACAGTTTCCCCGTAACTCCAGAATAGAAAGATCGCATATGGAGCACTTAACGGGTTGAGCGAGTTTTCGTGTGAATATCATGGAAGAGTTACCATTCCCAGGCCCACACCTGTTTCCCGTCCTCAGAAAATACTCCGCTACAATTGGTTAAACACGCTTCAGGCCATTATCGTGCACTGCACTGCAACTTCTGCACTTCGATTTCTTCCCTCCTTGGGTAGGAATCTATATATGTACTGTCCGTCCTTATAAAAATTCGTTCTCGGTCTACGATCAGCTAAGTGGATAAGATCTCTGATCTGAGAAGCGGATAAGAAATACTCTCGACCTGAACTCCCGACCACGATGCTTACTTGCTTGCTGGGAGCGGGCCCCCCCGCCCGGCAAAAATGAGGCATCCCTAGAAAGCCGGGCCGAATGCAAGAAAGTAGGAATGAAAAGAAAAAGAACAGAAAAGAAAAAAGCCTTCACAAAACACTAGAATGAGCAGAAGGCTATATAGTGAGATAATGCACATGGGAGCAAGTAGGGAGGCTCGAGGTCTCGGGTGGGGCTTAGCCGGCCGTATCGTACGAGAGTAACAAGCGTTTTAAACCACCGAGAATCTCTCATTAAACACCTAAAGAGTAAGAAACACCTCCGTTAAAACCTACCAGCGACTTGGGAAGAGACACACTACACACCCATTAAAATCCCGAAATCGGGCTTCCAGTAGGATAAATATTAGTTCCCAGATTGTCATTTCATGAAATACCTAGCTGGCGCAGTGGTTAACACTCCTGCGCAATTAGCGGGAGCCCAGGAGTTCAATCCATGCTGACAATCAGTTATTATTGAACGATCCGTCATATAGGGCAGGATAATTAAAAAATCCTGCCCTATGGGGACTGGGAGATTGAAGAACTTAGCCCTAATCAATAGGGCTGTGGGGTTTATCAATCCTGCTACGAGGAGGTAGAATCCGACTCTAGACCTTAAAGGTTGGCGATCGGCGGGTAGCAGAAGCGGATGGGGGGTTGGCGAATCAAGAACTATGAAAGAAAGAAAAAGAAAAAAAAGTATATAAAAGTAGGAATAGAAAAAATAAATAAATTTTTGCTTCTTTTATCATACTTTGGGAAGGCAGCTGTTGCCCCTCTCCCTATTTATTGCCTTGTATACATAGCTTCTTTCCTTAGTAAAGCCAGGTATCATAGGACTAGTATCTAGTACCTCACAAATCAGGTCCACAGCAACGAAACTCCAGTAGGGCTAATGTGTGGAGTGGATGCCCATGGCATTTGGAGATGTAACCCTTTCCTTCCCTTTTCTAGATTTTCTCTAGGACCTTTTTTGCACTAGAAGCGAGCGAGATCTATAAGTCGCTGCCCCTCTGGTCTTCCCACTAAAGAGTGAGCCTAATACTAAAAAACGCTCACACCTCTACCATATCGTACTCCCGTCTAAGCTTGACACTCGGCTATGCACTGATATATGACATTGAGATAGCAGCCCTGAAGTTATCCAGAGGGTTGGTCGAATATAATTGGTCGTATGTTGGAGTTTGTGCAAGGTGTTGCTTAGATTCGGTAGCACACGGTGGGCTGAGTGCTCAAGGGAGCCTCACTGCCAACTACTGTATATACATGGAGGAATTGGCGTGTAGTGGACTACGTATGAACCTCTAAATATCCCGGTTTGTCTCCCATGAATGATTGCGGCCGCGAGAAACTTTACCTGAGCATACCAGAAGATTCCCCTTTCTCCTTTCACCTCTCGTTGATCAATGAATATGATCTTCTTAATTCATCAGGCTCTTACAACACGAATTATGGCTCCCCTTTGCTCATCCAATGGGAACAGGTAGTAGTATATTCAGTAGCATCCCAGGAGGCTTTTTGTCTACCTAGGTTGTATACGGTTTAGGTATTCATAGTTTATTGTCTACCAACTAGGGTGTCTTGAGGAAGAAACCTGAACCCATCGGTCTTGTTCTCTTTTGTCCTCATTCTTCGTTCATACGGGAAGTACGTGCTAGCGATTATACTGAGCTTTCTTTTTTTCCTAGGTAGGCTAAGTTGGTGGGTGTCGTGGCACACAGGGGCTTGGAGGCTTCGAGTTCAATTCCCCTTGAAACTTCTTCCCAGGTAATCCCTCGAGGAAAGATAATCCCCTATTGTCGGGGATGAGAGGTGATCAGGTTGAAGAACCGTTTCCTGGCTTGTTCTTATCCAGTCTCACCCCAGCCAGTGCCCACTATCTCGGGATGTCTTGAAGCCAGGAGAAGGGGTACCATGGAAAAATGGTAAACTTTCGGTATGATATAAGTAAGTGCATATCCCCTCGTTCGTAGCGAAATTCTTCGCGTTTCTGCAACCAACAGGGCACTTCAAATAATTTATTTAGACATCAAAGAAAAATTATAAAAATGAATGAGAAATTGGACAAGCTAGATATAGTAGAAGTCAAGAAAACCATTTCATTCATGCAATTAACATAGTGGTTGATTACAACAGTTACATTTCCACTCAGACTTTGGAAAATCACCACTCCAGCTATTCCCCTCTGTCAAATCTGTTTCCTCCACCGAGAGAGGTGGAAATCCTTCTGAGCCTTGAGCAGGAAAGGTAAGTGGGCTGCAAATATTTGGATCCTCTCTGGAAGCTCAGTGTTGGCATGTTAGCAAGGTCGCTTAGAGGTGTGATGATTGCTTTCGCCATTTAAATTCTTAAATTCACATACCATATCTCTTCCTTTAGCAAAAATAAATTTCCAAGCAGTCCAGAGACAAGAGTCTTATGAGTAACAGCATTCCTATTACAGCTGGTACCCTTTCATATTGGGTGGGGTTGGTGGGGGGTATTGTCTTCATTAGCAAAAAGGCCAAATTTGGCCCTTCTATAATACGAACGATGGGATAACCCCACTGACGGGATCCAATGTCAACTTTATTCCTCCAGGTTTATCTCCCGCAATGTCATAGACACCGCTCCCAGGGTAGCTTCTAGAGAATGCTGGATTACGGGTGACCTTTATATAACTATTAAGAGTATATTTCCTGGGGAAGTGATGACTCTTACCAACCTTCTATTACCGACGCTTTGGAAATAATAGTTTACCTACTCTCCTCGAGTTCATTCTAGTACTTGTCATCACTCGCCGCAGGCTACTTCATTGTTGTAACCCGAGGTCTTTGGATCTTTAACAGGTGGGCTAGCAAAAAAATGAATAATTTCAGGGTGGTGATGGCGGCCCCGGTGAGGGCATACACCTTCCTTATCTTTTTTTCTATATTATGATCTTGATATTTAGTTTTTCACTAGCAAATTCGGCACCGTACTCTAGCCGGCTTGCCAAAATTAATGGCCAAAGATAAACAGCTTTCCTTTCCCTTCTGTTCCCCCCGCTTCCCTCCGGGAAAACCGACGCCTGTGCCCCGCCACAAACATCCTACAGTACACTACGGACGGGTACCATAGCATAACCTCCCAAGTCCCCACTAGTATGATAAATCCTTTGGCTTTTAAATTTTTTTCATTTAAGGTCACTCGGCAAACCTGATAGGACTCAATCATATCCGTAACCGAGGCTACTGCGGTGGGGCAAAAATAACATGGAGGACACAAGATCCTGAGATGGTAAGGCAACAGTTTTAATCTGTAGGTCTTTACCCTATTAGAACATATCACAAAATGATATATTCACTTGAACCGTTATCATCAATCCTCACCACGAGCCACGTATCATATTACCCGAGCTGGAATATAACAGCTCTATAACGTCCTTCCTGATAGCCTTGACTTCTTCTCCCGATCACTCATATACTCAAAACATCACCAGGGAAAAGCAACTACAACATATATCGAGAATTGCCAAAGTATACGCGTATGGTATTATCTGAGGTTTCTAACTAAACCCCACCCCAACGAGGTGGAACCAACTCGCTGACCGTGACAGCCCATGAGAAGGACTCCAGTATTTTCATTGGGCGAGTGATGAGCAATGATCATGACACGGAGCACACGATCAGCTTTGGCGAAAGACCTCTTAATCTGAGTCTGATTATTTAGTGGCAAAAACGGCCTCGGAGCCCAATGTGCCTTGGGAAAGGGATTTCGTGGCGGAACGGGATCCCAACCCCAAAAGCGGAGGATGCGCTGCCAAAAGACTTAATCGAGGATCCATTGCCCCTAGAACCATGCTTCCACTGCACTGGCCCACTTGGGACATTTTTCACCAAAACCGGGGGTTACCCACGGGCCACGGATCAGTATGAACGCCATGATTCTGCACCTGCCACAAGCGGTGGGGGTCAGGTGAGAAATCAGAAGTGGTCAGGAGAATGCCAGAGTCTGTCCGTTTTTACGGATCCAAGCGTTCACACGGGGAAAAGAGTACGGTAATAGAGCACAAGAGCAACCCAACATACTCATCGGGGATCGGGGATCGGGGATTTTAGCTGCCGATATCGATGAACTGTTCGAAAGAGAAGCTACCATGCTGTGGGCTTGCTCTTCGAATGACAGTTGGGCTGCTGGTACTGCATGGATGCGTTACTCCACATCTCCCCCGACTGACTTACTTACCTTTAACGATGGATGTGAATTCGAGGCAACGGGAGCGCCAATAGTAGTACTGTGCACTCTAACTTGCGAGAAAGCCAGGTTCTAAAATACCTGCACCGGAATGCGACATCATAACGTCATGTGTCAGTCCTGCCTAAAATGCCACGCATCCTCCCGGCTCCCGAGCATCCGAAACTCTTCCAATTGTAGGCGGTCACCGCTGAGCTCGAGTACTCGAGTACCGCTATGGTTCATTATGGGTACCGGTATACCAAATCAGTACCCGGCAGATACTATCTCGGTCAGCAATTTTCTTGAAAAGAGAGAGAGAGAGAGAGTACATGCAGACTATTTGGCGAGGGATAGGCAGTTTCCTTTGCCTAAATCTAAAACGTCATTTCCAAGAAATCGAGATCGAAGGGAGGGCTACACGAACGCCCACAATTTCTGGTTATAGAAATTCTGCATGAAATTGGGATCCCATCATGAAATAACAAATTAGATATTGGTATATTTGATCAAGCAAAAAAAAAAACGCCTATCCGATCCCAAACGCCGATTCCCAAAACAAGACAGGCATAATGCTTCAAATTATGAACCAATTGGTCAAGGTCACGAGAATCATTAAGAGGATAACTCCCTGGAGCTCTTCCCCCCGACCAGCCGCCCGCGAGCATAAGTGGCCTTTTGTTTTCGAATGTTCACAACTCTTTGTGTTTCCCCCGGTACCATTCCCCCCGCCCCCCCTATTCTCCCCACCCCCCCCGCTCCCCCCATTCCCCCCGCCCCTCTCATTCCCCCCGCTCCCCCCACTACTATTAGTTGGCCCCGGAAGCATGGGCGGTGGCGGACCACTGCCACAGGAACCCTGTGGCGCAGCTCTATCTGCTTCAAGCCCACCATATTCCACCTGACTCCCTGGATCTGGGAATGCCACGTCTTTACCGGCTACTGTTGTGCACCCATTTCCGATGTTGGCCACAAAAATCGAACTGCCGGAGGCACGCGGAGTTACGAGCTCCTCGGCGGGAATCGACCTCGACTTTCGACCGCCGGAAATGGTAACCACTGCGCAGTTCATATACATCTCCCGATCCCCTTGATTATTGAACCAAGTCCTGAGTAATTGGCCAAGTTAGCTAAGGGAAACCAGATGCCCAGCCCTAAAATGGGTAGCTACACTGGAATGTTTGGGGAGGAAGGTACCAGGCAAAAAGCGCTTCACCTCCAGGAACACTGGTAGGGATCTGCAAATCGAAATTTTGATCGCTACCAGGGGCGGGTCTAACGCATCCCCCTATCCAAGACTTTATGAGATTCCAGGTATTCCCGCCGTCGTAGCTCAGGGACCCTTGACATGACCCTCCTGCATGGGTGGAGGAGCCCTCAAGCCTATCCCTCGTTCATCAATACACTAGGGAAAATCTTAATTCGGCTCCCGAACTTACCGAATTTTATAGGATCCCCCTTGCGACCAAGTCACTACACTCTTTGCGCTAGGACTCCCTAGATCCTTGTGGTAGCCTTTACATGGGTAGTCGGACCCGTTGGACTTAAGAGGCGCAATATAAGTATAATCCACATCAGTTTTGTATGGATTTGTCTTATACCGGAGGGGCGGAGGATCAGACAAAGCCATATGTGCAGTTGCCGGAACTGCTACACAGAGTAATGTGAGAAGGATTACGAAAGGAATTGTGAGCGATACCATCGTCCTCGGTAACGCTGTAGGAAGCCGGGTGCTCGTGTGTCTGGTAAAGGAAGAAATGGATAAAGGTTTTGGAAGGGATCTCTTTCAGGTGCGGTTGCGGAAGCTGGTTCAGCTGATCTAATATTCAAAAAGGTTTCCCGCTTCACTCTGTTTAAGGTAGCCCCACAATAGAAGTCGTGAAAGGTTATATTATCGCGCTGGCCAGTGAAAGGCGTATTTCTTTTGTAGGGCGAGAACTCGAAGCTAAATGAGCGGGCGGGGGATGTGACTGTTGGGATTCAATTCTGCCCTTTCCTGTGCTTCAGCCTCATATTCATTCAGGCTTTGTGCTTCTTCCCTCTAATACCCGCGGAGCAAATCCAATGAATTTCGGCCTTCCCAACAGGTCGAGATTCATTTTTCCAGCCAGCGGCTACTTCCTTATTCCCCCAGTATAAACGAGCCGTTGAGAGTTGTTAGATCCCAGCAAGCTTGACGCAGGCACGTTCTAGTTGACCCCTAGCCCTATTCGGACAAGAGGATACCAACGTTTTTGGTAAGATTCCTGTCTTGACAGTTATCTAATTATAGGTTTCCCCCCCCCGAAGAAATGGTTGACAGCCTCGATCATCTAATAAGGTTATTGCTCTGTGCCAAATGCCCAGTGCTTGTACTACCTCCGCCCTCCGTAATCCCGGAGAGCAGGCAGGGCAGGGCGCAGGCCGGGAGAAAGGAAATTTTACATGAAAAACACCTGAATGAGCAAAACATTACAGCGAGCAAAACACTGTAGTGAGCCAACTCCTACGGGAGCAAACGCTAACGCCCGAGGTCTTGAGCGAAGCCTTTCTAGTCAAGTTGCCTTGTACAACAAAACCGGGGGGGGACAGAGAGCCTGTTTGCTGAATACCAGTAATATGAATGTTTGAGGTAAACTGACCTCTATCGGTTCGATAAACAAAAGCCTTGCAAGAAATAAAGGGTGGAGGCTACGGGCACATCAGTAGAAGAAGAAAAAATGTGGCACGATAAATTCTGGGGAAAGTGCAATAAAAATTAAAATTAAAAAAAGGGAGCCTCCGCCGTCGATGTGCTATACAATCCTTGATTCGATCTCACGATGAAAACGATATTCGTGGGCAGCGACCGATGGACATGGAGGAGAGCTCCGTCGGGGAAGGGGGGGAGGGAGAGAAAGAAATCAGGGGGGAAAGAAAGGAAAGAAAGAAGGAAAGAAAGACGGAACAGAAAAACGTAGTAATTCCGGGTTCATAAAAACGAACATCATATACCTTGCTCAAAATTTCATACCGGGACAGCGCACACTAGGTGTGAGAAGAAGAAAAAGTTTTTAATGTGGTAGATCCCGTACGGTAGTAACTTGGGGGAAGTAAAGGCCATTCTGGAACTTTTTTCCAGAAAACTTTTTCCACGATGATGACGATGATAATGATAATAATACGGTATCGTAAAGACAGTAATTGTAAAGTATCATACGTACCAATAGTGCTCCCCAAGTTACAAGTATAATAAACTACAGTACAGTAAAAACACAAAAACGTTTGACACTTCCACTCCTCCCCCCCCACCTCCCTCCCGCCCTCACAGATAGCGTTTAATTAATTCACAAACGACGGGTAACCCCGCCTTAGAGTCGCACTATCCTCGCATACTTCCGAGAAAGTTGGAAGTCCCGATCTTGATCCCTTCCATTCGGGTCCCACGGAGATACTTTCCGTCAACTAGATTTAATTCATAGAAGGGGGGGGGTTTGAAAGAAAGAAAAAAGGAAATAATGGTACGAGTATTATACGGGTATACTGGTATCGGTATCGGTATCATAGTCTAACCAACCGGAGTTTGTCAAAGCTGATTGCGAGTGGGGGGGTATTCGGGCGTATGGACTAGTTGATACTGGTATGTGCTGACTATTGTATGGCTTTTTTACTTGTACTAGTATCATGTTGGATCTGGTATACTGTGGAAGGGGAAGTGCGGGTTCATTCCCGCCTGCCCGCCTTCTTTTCGTTATGGTGATGCGCTACGCTATGCCGGCTGGGTTGGCTAGTTGGTCGGGTCGTCGGGAATACCCTATTTGGACGGTACTGTACTGCACAGTAGACTACCTTTTAGCGTTGGGTGCGGAGGAGGATTCTTCTCCTGGTTAGTCGTGGGATTGGAGCTTGTAGGTTGGGGACTGTATAGTAGGTACAAGTACATACATACATACAGTGCGGCGTTCGTACTGTGTAGCTGATGGCGGAGAAGTAAATTCTAGAGTTGTTGTTGTTGTGTTTTGCCTTTTCTGGCTGTCGCACAGCAGATATGATACGGTGGATGTGGTTGAGGATGGCGGTATCGTATGGCTGTGATGATCCGACTTGTCATCGTATCTGATAGGTGCGGTTGGAGGGTGACTTCTATTGGATGGAGGTCTAGAGCACGCGGCAATTGTACTCGAGTATCTTGCATAAAGTATGATACCGGTATCTGAAAATGAGACAGGGTTTTTGTTTTTGTTTTTTGCTGGTTGGATTGGTGGTTGTAGGATTTCTCCATACGTCAACAAGGTGCTGTAACCACAGTACGACCATATTCTTCAGCCAGAAAACCGGTTTTCAGATTGCGGACCAAAATACACTTTCAAAAGACCCCTCTTTTTGTGAAGAAGCACCTTGCCCGGTGTGCTGGTTTTTGTGCCGGGGACCTCAGCCTTCCCTAGTAGGCTACCGATATGGACCGGGGAAGCCCGTAGAGAGCCAGCACCCTCAGCGAGGCTTGGCAAATATTGGCAGGTGGTTTTTGTTGGTTCGTGCCGAACGTGTCCTCCTCTCAATGCCAAGTTTCGCTGAGGGTGCTGAGGACACCCCCAGTCTGCAGTACTAGTACAAGTACTCGCACAGCGACAACTGCCAGAAAACTCAACATATCGTAACAAAAAGCAATACATTATACCCAAACCTCAACATATCGATCCCAACTCAATCGCGTGAGCCGCGAGAAACGATATGTTATCATCGGCATGCCGCCATGGCCAATTCCGAAAATTCTATCTCGACGGGGCTGTCGATACGCCCACAACCCGGTTCCAGTAAAGTCGAAATATCCATCCATCGACAGATCGCTTTCTCAGCGATCACCCATCACTGCATCCATCCCGTTCCGGGGATGCTGAGATTTCCAAACTCCCTCCCTCCCAGCTTATTCACTCACCAACTCACTGTAGCAACAGGCACCCCATCCGGAAATTGCGCAAGTGTGAGAAGGAGGGAAGAAAGCAAGGAAGAGAGAAAAAAGTTGCCCACTGCACCCCCGCTCACTCGCGGTGAGTATCTCGCTTTCTGAGGCTTTTCAGTGGGGGGGGTCTCGGGAAGGGGTGAAAGAGTGGGAGCATGGAATCCCGTTGCACGATCTTCGATATGGGAACATCTCCACCACCACCACCGCCACCAGTCCCAAAACGTCCCTGCACAATGTGTTGTGAGCGCAACAATGGCATGCTCCTCGGCTCTTCCTCCCCACTATCACAATACCACTTCTGCCGGTGCTGTCATCATTGCACTACTGCTAAAACTTGCCTGATCATTTTGCTCGACTTGGGGAGGGACAAGAAAAGCGTGCCCTGTGATACAGTACAGTGAGTTCTGAAAATAATAATAATAATTCCCCACAGGCCTTGGTTGGGACCCTGGACGGTGCATAGCCAAACCACCGGAATGGACGGATACCGGTACTGTACGGTTACAATAAAGTTGGCACGCACGTTAGAAGGAAGAAAAAAAGTGCAAAGCAAAGGCAGGAAGAGAAAGAAAGGGAAAAAAAAAGAAAGACCTTCCCGGAGCTCCTCTGCACACCTCTTTATGCCACGCAGACCACAAAAAAATGTGTGTGTGTGTGATGTAAAAAAAACCTGATTTTAAATTTTAAGCAGAAATCTAGCGTAGAGCAGGGAGAGGGGAGAAGAGCATCTATAGATAGATAGATACGATTGCTAGTAGGATAGATTGATCAACGACGGAATCAATCGGGTTCGGCGGCAAGGCAATTTAAGCCCGCATGCTCGGTCCGCGGGTGGCTTGTTGAGAAAATTTCTCTCGTTATCCAGATCCGACGGGAAACACGATTGAGGAACTTTGTTCCGTTTCGTTTGTTGCAGATGCCCGCTCCACGCGTGGGTGCGGGGGTAGAGAGAGTGAGCGGTAGGTGTGGGATGTGTTGGGGGGTTTTTTTTCCCTCAAGAGTTTGAATTTGCGGTGCCGGTGTCTTTACAGGTACGACGAGGTAGTGACCGGACAAGACGGGAATTGGTTTTTGTAATGCGGATCATACACAAACGCTCTCCCTTCTTGTCTAGTCATCATGACTGTACGAGGAGTACTTGTTATATCTGGTATAAAGTATCCCAAAATGGGACTGGGAGGGCTTTTTTCTCTTTTTCGCTCGTTGGGTAGTTGCATAACAGTAGCTATTCTCTGTTGCTGGACACAAGTACCGGTACTCGAGTACAGCCCAACAGATTTATGCGGACTGAAGTATAATACCTTGTGCGTGGGGCGTCCTGGTGATGAAAGTGGAAAGTGGTAGCGTGTCAAAAAAATTTCTGCTGTTGTATGGTCGGTGGAGATGAATTCCGGGAAAAGCGTTCTCGAAACTTCTGATATCGTGGCCCTCGCCCTACCGGGATATGGGGGTACTCCTCCGCAATATGGGGTTTTGCTGGATGGACTAAGTACTGTCCAACTTATAAGTCACTGTAGCTTGATTGTAAATATCTCCTGGCCACGATTTCAACTTGCTAGCAAAGAGATCCTTTGTGGGTAACTAAGCCGATAATCCCCCATCCTAGCTTTGCAAAGCTCTCTCTTTCAAAAAAAGAAGGAAATCTTCTGCATGCTAATTTGCAGCATTGCAGCATTTTTTTCTTTCTTTTTTTCTCCTCCCTTTCTTCAACTGTTTGATCCGCGGCGTTTTGGGAAATCCGTCGCTTAAGCAATTTAAATAAGGTTACCGCTGTAACCGCCTTTTTTTCCACACCCGCATGATCTGAGCTTCAGGTCCAGTCGAGCGGTCCAAACTGCGGCCCATCCTCCCCCCCCGTGTCACATAAATGCAGGTGAGACACCTTCTGGATCGAAGCCTTTCCACATTTTTGCTGGTGGATCTGTTGAAAAGCGCAGCGCAATTATTTTGCATGGCGCGACCGCGAACTGCAAGGGATCGAGTTATGAATCGGCGCCGGCCTCCCACTTTCCATTCCTCCCCCTTCCCTCACTCGCGCGCTCCTCCATTCCTGGAGGAGCGCGCGGGCCGGGGATTTCTGAGTGCGTTCCCTTTTTTCTCCAGGGGAGTTTGCAGGAATCGTTATGTTTACTCGGCATCGTGGTATTATAGGAGTTTTTTTTTTTTAATGTGGAAATTTTCTTTGATTCCTGGCCCTCGTATATTTTTGTTGCTTTAGGGTATAGTTCTTTTTCGGCTCTCTCGGTGGGTGCTCTTCAGTCCTGCCGAGCATCTGGGCGGCGGTGGCGGCGGCGGAGGCGGAGGCGGAGGTTCCTCCCCTGCTTGAACTTACTCTGTATCGGCAGTACGTACCATACCCCGTGACGAGGAGATGTTACATGCCGCTTCTGCTCCGGGCATAAACTAAGTGCTTCATAGGGCTCTCCTCCGGAAAGTCAGTCATGCACTCCAGGCACAGGGAACGAATAAAAGCCAGTTCCAGAAAACTGACAGTGCGGGGGAGAGGAGATGGAGGGGGACAAGAAGGCCACCACGAAATGGCCAGTGCATGACACCCCAAACAATAGTTTGGCAGCCTCTGGTTTCTAATTCGACTAATCTAACGATCGTGCTTCCCAATCAACGAAGATCATGCTGAAAATCTACTCACTACAACTTTACAATTCTGGGAACCCTGGCTTTACGCCTTGCGAACTCTTCACTCCTTTCTTTTTTTACGTACTCGAGTATCGAATAGAGAACGTGACTATCAGTAACTGGTCTATTGATCGTGATCGGGATTTTTTGCTCCCTGATTTTCGGGAAAGCGTGGAACAGGCTCATTTATTATGATTTAGTAAAACTATTTGCTAAGTGGTACAGCAAAGGGGATCGGAATGTGGTATTTTTCTTCGCATACTCTTTGGCATTGGTCTTCCGGGGTCATCTTTGACGCTTGCGGTGGCTACATAGTGTTGGTGATTACCACGATCGAGTGATGTACTGTACTGTACTAGATTAGTAGGGTACGCCGGAGAGGGGGGAAGTGGGTACAGTGCCATCATACCCGCGATGCTTACTGGGGGCATCCTGCGTGGGGCCAAAAATTCTACTGTCATGGTCGGGCACGTATGTTGGCTCACTTGGGGCTTGGATCCTTTCTCCCTTGTATCATACAGCACTTGTAGCGCTACTAAAAACGTATCCTGAAATGTGTTGTTCGACCCAGGCTAGAATCAATAGCTGCCATACCCACTGTCTAGCCTTGACTTGAGATGAGGTGGTATGCAGGTCACCTCAGGATCCGTTCCTAGCTCTGGGGTGCATAAAATCCGGGGGACATTGTGGGATCCGGGCGAGGAAAGCTCTATAGTGAGTAAGTAAGCAGGAGGCCGACACAGAGAGAATACGGCTTGCATTGCATGTGTACAGGTACTAGTACATCTTTGCTTCAAGTAACTCGCTTAGGGTCCCCCGTACCTCCGCGCAACGGAAGGACTTCCCCCACCACAAGCCATCTAGACCTTTTTTCGATACATTGAAGGGGTAGGAGGTTGGGGGGGGGGGGGGGGGGGGGAACCGTTTGGAGTGTTTGG
>Ga0307517_10006200_pt1 | contig 17806 bp, 18 predicted proteins | sample 23_EM_MG_FD_194515 | JGI IMG/M metagenome (GOLD analysis project Ga0307517, IMG submission 194515) | Populus trichocarpa ectomycorrhiza microbial communities from riparian zone in the Pacific Northwest, United States - 23_EM | ecosystem: Host-associated > Plants > Roots > Unclassified | place...
CCGGGCCCGAGCTGGTGGCAATCTTCGATCAGCGCGTGGCGCAGATGGCGCCCGACCGAGAGGCGCAGTTCAGGGCCGCGGCGGCGCGGTTGGGCTTTTCCTGACGCCGCGCAGGCGGTGCCAGAGGTAGAAGGCGATCGCCGCGACCAGTAGGACCGCGATGATGACATCGGCCGAGTGGAACGCCGCCTTGAGCCGCGGGTCGCTGTCCCATGCCTTGCCGAGCTTCATGCCCACCCAGGCAAGCCCGAAGCACCACGGCCACGAGCCCAGGAAGGTGTAGACATGGAACGGCACCAGCCGCATCCGCGCGACGCCCGCCGGAAAGGCGATGAACGAGCGGATCACGGGCAACAGCCGCCCGATCAGCACCGCGATCGAACCATAGCGGTCGAAGAAGCGGTCGGCGGCGTCGATCTCTCCTGGGCCGACCAGCACGTATCTGCCCCATTTGAGCGCGAGCGGGCGACCGCCGCGCTTGCCGATCTCATAAGCGACGATCGAGCCGAGGTTGCAGCCGATCGCGCCCGCGGTCGCGGCGAGATAAAGGTCGAACCGACCGGTCGAAACCAGATAGCCCGCGAACGGCATGATGATTTCGGACGGCAGCGGGATGCACGCGCTTTCGATCGCCATCAGCAGCACGATGCCCAGATAGCCCCCGGTCGAGATCACGGCGATGATGATGCCGGCGAGCCAGCCCAGGATTTTCTCGATCATGGCGCCGTTCGATGCGCAGAATGGCCGGTTGGGTCAATCGGCAATCGGGATCAGCGCCTTTAGCCGGCGCGCGCGACCAGCTCGGCATGGACCGCGCACGCCTCGGCCAGCACCTCGTCGCTCGCACCCTCGACCGCATGCGCGGGTGGCGGTCGGAGGCCGTCGCCCGCGCCGAGCGGCACGCCCGTCGCGGCGGCGATGCGCGCCACGCCGGCGGCCGGCGCCGCGCACAAGCCGTCATAATCGACGAACAATTGCCGCGCGCGCACCTTGGCCGGCTGATCGAGCAACAAACGGTGCACCGCGCTCCAGATCGCCAGCCAATAATCGATCCGCTCGGTCGGCTCGCTGGCGGCGGGCGCGCCGGGGATCAGCGGCGGGCGGTGGCTGCGGCCGAATTCGTAATGGCCAAGCCAGCGCATGTAACTCGCGCGGAACCGGTCGGCGCGGCCGAGATCGACCGCGCGGCGATGCTGGTTGAGCAGGGAAGCCGCTTGCTGCAGCGGGTCGCGAAACGGATGGATCAGCACCGCATCGGGAAACGCCGCGACGATGCCGCCGAGCCGCAACACATTGGCGTTGTTCTTCGACAGATAACGCGGGCGATCGTAGCGATGGCGCACCAGCGCGACGAGGTCGCGGAAAGAGTCGACGGTGTCAGGCAGCGGATCGTGCGGATGGACGTGGCTGCGGGTGATGTAGCGCTTGCCCTCGGTCGTCCGCCAAAACACTTCCTCGATCGCCTCGGGACTGTCGAGATCGTGCGCGATGCCGTCGCCATGGCCGCGTTCCCGCGCCGCCAGGTCGTGGCGCGACCGCTTGCTCATTTTCTGCCAGCTGTTGGGTGCAAGCGGGAACGGCATGTCGCGATACGTGAGCGAGGCGAACTCGCCGCTGTCATGGAGCAGGCGGAGCAGGATCGTCGTACCGGCACGCGCGAGCCCGGTGACGAACAGCGGCGCGCCGCTGTCCCTCTCGCGCGCGACGGTGCCATAGCGCGCGCGTTCGAGATCGAACGAGAGGTCGAGCACCGCCGGGTTCATCGCCAGGCGGTGGAGCAGACGGTCAGCGCGGCTGTAGCCGCCGCCGGCCAAGGCGCCATCGGGCGAAGACATAGATCAGGCTCATTGAAAGCAGCAGGCCCCGTGCCTGCCAGTCGAAAAAGGCGGCGCGCACGCCGAGCGGCAAGGTTCCGTCGATCAGCAGCAGCAGCACGACCGGCGCGATCACCAGCGCCAGGATGCCGCCGGCGGTCAGCGACGAGGCCATCATGCGCCCCGCCAGGATGCGCGTCGCGCGTTCCTTCAGATGATCGGACACGCCGCGCCGGGCAAGCACCGCGCCCGCCCGCCGGCCGAGCATGGCGAGCGAGGCGAAACGCGGGACGATGTGCAGCCGACGCGCGAGTTCGCCCGCCACGACGATCGCGGCGAGCAGCAGCAATATTGGCGCGATCGTGCCCATCACGCCTTGCTGTCGCGCGGCCGGGGCGGCGACGCCGGACGCTGCCGCACGCTGCGGATCAGGCGCTTGACCGGGTACCAGATCAGCGAGACGGTCATCAGGAAGACCGAACCGACGATGCCGAGCACGACGCCGATCGCGCCGAGCCCGACGCCGGGGCCGCTATAGGCCTGGGCGATCGCCGGGATCATCATCAGGAGGACCGCGCCGGTCAGCGCGGGGATGCGATGGGGGGTCATGTGCATTGCTCCCTGGTGGTGGTGGCCGCTTTCACGGCCGAAAGGACCCCGGGATCATTGGGGTCGAGATAGCGGCTCCAGCTCAGCCACAAGCGGCGGCCGGCGGAATCGGCGGAGACGTAGCGCCAGCGCAAGCTGCCGTCGGGGGCAATGCGCATCAGCTGGCCACGCTCGGTTTCCTCGACCATCACGTCACCGTTCGGCAGCGGCGTGGCGCGGCCCTGAGTAGCTGTCAGGATGCCGCGGCGGGCGAAGGTATTGGCGAGCGGCGAGGTCAGTCTGTCGGTGGCGAAATCATAGATCAGCAACCGGCTGTTGCCATCGACGCGGCGCCCGGCGGCACCCCAGCTGACATGATTGTCGAACACCATGATGCGATGATCGTCGAGGATCGAGACGTCGTGCTGCGCCGACCACGGCCCCGCGCGGGTCCACAGGATGCGCCCGGTCGAAGGGCGATAGAGCGCGATCAGCGACATGTTCCTGAGCGACAGGATCAAATCGCCTTGCCGCCAATAGGGACCCGAGCTCAGCACCGGCTCGATATCGTTGAGGTGGAACGGGTCCTCTTCATAGGGGCGACCGCGCCACAGCCCGCCGAGATCGTTGCGGTCGAAGATCTCGATCAGTCGCTCGACACGGATCAGCCGGCCCCGCTCGTCGACCTGGGCGAGCGCTTCATCGGCGAATTTAGCGCCGACGCCGGGGACGTTGGACCGCGCCAGGCGATAGGGGATCCATAAACTGCCATCGGCGGCGCGTTCGAGCGAATGGTGGAAGATGCCGTCGATCACCCAGCGCGGCCGGCCGCAGCCGTCGATGCGGGACAAGGGCGTGTTGTCGTGGATCAGCAGATCGCCATTGCCGAGCAGCATCGGGTGCATCGGCCGCATGCGGTCGACGCTCTTGTCGCGATAGAGATCGACGATCGCCGAGCGGAAATGCGATCGCGCGTTGATCGCGGCGACGTCGGGCAGCCATTCCTTGAGCATCCTGCCATCGGACAAGCGGATCAGCTGGATCGTCGCGCGGCCGCGTTTGGTGTCGTACGGCGTGATCAGCGCATAGCCGGGATCGACGAAGGATCGCAGGGTGTTGCGGCGGAACCCGGCGGGCAGCTTTTGGTAAGGCGGCGCGGTGAACGGGGCGGCGCCTTTCCACCAATCGCCGATCGTGTCGGGGATTTCGGCGATCTGCATCGCCGCGACACCCAGCGTGCCATGCTTTTCCGCGCTGCGGGCGAGGGCGGCGACCGCCACGGTCAGGATCAGTCCGAGATTGGCGGCGAGCACGAGCGTCCACAGCGGCACGCGACGCGCGAGTAACGGCTTTTCCCGCCGCTCCGTCGCGGCGCTCTCGCTGCGGGCCATCAACACCCCGCCTGCTCGAAATTCCGGCCGCCGCCAGCCGCCATGTCGTCCCCTTCGTCGCGCTGCGACCGGGCTAGGCCCGATTTGTCGCACAAGTTTGTCACTGGGACAGGTTGGTTGCCCCTTGTTGCGACGCTGTTTCGCGACCTTGTGCTGTCGTAACACGGCAGCAACCTTTACGTTTCCTGGTGTCAGAGCCCTGCCGACGGGCCACGGCTCAACCGTGGTGAAGGTGCGATCAGCCGCCGACTCGTTTCGCGGCGGCCATCGGGCCCCTCCTTCTCGCCCTGCCAACCGGCGACCCGCGCGGGGGTTTCAGTTGCGAGTCGCTTTCATGCCCTGGATCCATTGGCTGAGCAGCGCGATCGCCTCGTCATGCGTGGTGGCGCGGCCGAGTTCGGGCATGGCGATGCCGGGATCGGTCGACGCCATGCGGTAAAGGATGATCGAATCCTCGGGCTTGCCCGGGTCGATGTCGAAATCGCGATCGCCGCTGCCGCGTCCGGCGGCGACCGGCCGCTTGGCGATGCCGCGCGTGACGGCGTCGGGAACATCCCAGCCGAGAAACAGGCCAGAGTTGGACGCCGCTCCCTGCGGATTGTGGCAATGCGCGCAATTGGTTTCGAGATAGGCGCGGGCGCGGGCATCGATCGGCGCCGCCGGATCGTCCCAGCGCGCGAGGCGTGGCGCGTCGGCGGGGGCACGGTCGAGCATCCCTGCGCTGACCAAAGCGGCAAGCTGCCGGCCGTCGTTGAGGTTGCGCGCCTTGGGACCGATCGGGGTGGTCGCACCGGCGAGCGAATGGCAATCCTTGCACTGGTTCTGGTTGGGCACCGAATAGCTGATCGTCCGCAATTTTCCCGACGGGTCGGTGAAGGTCACGGGGATACGCGTACCGGCGCGCTTGAGCAGCGCGTCGCTGCCGTCGGCGTTCCAGACATAGGGGACAGCGACCCAGCCCTCGGCGCGATGGAGCAACAGGCGCGTCTCAAGCGGCTTGAACGCGCCATCCTGTTCGTAGCCGAACGTCTTGATCAGCGCCGATCCCAGCGGGAAATCGAGCGCGGCGGACGGCTCATAGGCCACCTTCTTACCCGCCGGCACATAGAGAAAGCGCTGCTTCTCGGCATAGTCCGAGAAGAGCGGGGTGTTGAGATGATAGGGCGTGACCCGCGTCGCGGGCGACCGCGTCTTGAGGTCGGCGAAGAAGCCGTAGTCGCTAAGCGCGGGGGCATAGCCATCCTGGAGGATCGCGGCGTCGTTGACTGGCGAGGCCGGGCGCGCGGCGACGCCCAGGATCATCACCAGGCACGCCGTCGACACCGCCAGCGATACGCGCCGCATCCAGGCGAAGCCGGGTGTCACCTGGCTGCCGCCTCCATCGATGCGGGCAGGACGACCGGGCCGCGCGTCGGCATTGCCGGGACTTTGGAAAGGTCGGCCGGCGCCGGTTTGGCGCTCGACAATGGCGCTCCCTGGGGGAGGTTGAGGCTGAGCACCGCAACGTTGTCGGCGACACGAATGCCATTCTCGCCCTTGACCGCCCCGTCCCACAACACCGGCGGCAGGCTGCCGCCGAACGCGGCCTTGAGCTGGTCGGCGCCGGGCAGTTGCGGATCGTATCCGGCCTTGCCCTGACGATTGCCCGACACGTCGACGCGGCGTGGATAGGGGTTGTACTTGGTGTCGGTAAAAGCGTTGCGATACGAGGTGATCATCACATTGGCGGTGGCGTTGCCCGACAGGTCGTTGTCGGTCACCCAGACCTGATCGTTGGCCATCACCAGCACCCCGGTACCGCGCGGGACGGTCGCGACGATATTGCCCTTGGGCGCGAAATTGGCCTGGTCGTTGTCGATCGACTTGTTGCCCCAAACACGGACGTCGCCGCCCCCACCGCGCGGCAGATTGGGCAAATCGAACACCAGGATGCCGCCGGTATTGTGCGTGGCGATGTTGCCGGTGACGTCGGCGTGGCGGCTGTTCTCGATCTCGATCCCCGCGACATTGCCCGAGGCGGTCGAGTTGCGGACGATGATGTCGCTGCTCTGCCCGACATAGATGCCCGCGTCCGACGCGCCCTTCACCGTAACGCCGTCGATCAGAATTTGGCTGCTTTCGACCGGATAGACTCCGTAGGCGCCGTTGGTTTCCTTGGGGCCACCGGTCCATTCGACACGGATATTCTTGTAGACGATGCGATCGGCGCCCTTCGACTTGATGCCGTCGCCCCTGGTGTCCTCGACCGCGAAGTCGCGCAGCACGACATCGTCCGAGGTGACGAGCAACCCCTCGCCCGCGCCCAATTGCCCCTTGAAGGCGAGCACGGTCTTGTCTGGACCGGCGCCGCGTATGGTGACCTTCGCGATATCGAGCGACAGGCCGTCGGTGAGGTCGAAGCGGCCCGCGCCGATCTCCACGACATCGCCAGGCTTGGCATCGAGCAAGGCGCCCTGAAGGCGTTCCTGCGCATTGTCCCCGGCGGTAACGGTGATAGTCTTGGCGGCGGCGGGCGACGCCACCAGCGCGATCAGCGCGAGCGCGTATTTCATCGGACCTCTCCCTTGTTTTTTGGGCATGATGCGCGCAGGCGCGGCGGGCCGCAACCAGAACCAGGCAAGCGAATGGCTTGATTTGTTTCAGGAAGAACGGCTCGCGGACCGGCAATTGTTATGGATTGCGCGCCTTGCCGGTCAGCACCGAACAGCTCGACATGTCGCGGCACGCCGACATGAAGTCGATCGGGCCGCGCTGGAGCGTAAAGCCGATCTCGCGATTGACGAAATCGAGCTCGACCTTGCTGAACAGCTGGAGCGAATTCATCCCCAGGATCAACGCCGGGCGATCCTTCAGCCCGAAATGTTCGAACGGCGGGACGTCGGCGAACGACATCGCGAAATTGTGGAACATCACGCCACCGATCTTGACCCCGCCGACGGTGACATAATTCGCGCCGAACGTCCGCCCGGTGACCGAGCGGACGAGGATCGGGCCGAGCAGGCGCGGCTCACGCTTCATCAGCCGGCGCATCGCGCTGTTGCCGACGCTGAGCGAGGAGCCGGTGTCGATCACCACCGAGATCGGACGGCCTTCAAACAAGGCGTTGGTCACGATCAGCTGACCGGTCTTGGTCCCGGCGCGGATCACGATGTCGCCATCGGCATGGCGCCGCGCGGGAATGAGGTTCATCCGCTTGCGGTTGAAGTCGATCACGACCTTGTGCCCCTGGAGCGCATCGATCCCGAGCATGCCCAACGCTCCGAGATTGGCCTGAGCGAGCGACGGCGCCTCGAGCCCCGGCGTGCTGAGCTTGCCGAGCGTGAGCGACGGGACGCGCACGGTGTCGACGGTGCTGGGCCCGGTGAAGTCGAACAGCCGCGCGCGCGGCCCGGCGTCGAGGCCGAGCGTGGCGGCAAGCTCGGTCGACAGCACCGAGCGTTCGGCGCCAGTGTCGACGATGAACGGATAGGGTCCGCGATTGGCGACCGACACGGGCACGGTCATGCGCCGCGCGAGTTCGTTGAGCGCGATCGAATCGGGGTCCAGCGTCCCTGGTGTCGCTGTGGGTGAAGGAGTCGCCAGCGGCGTCGGCGCGATCGCGGCGACGGGCGTCTGGCCCTGGTCGGCGGCAACCAGCGGAGCGGCGATCAACGCGGCGGCGAGCGCCAGCAGGGAATAGCCGTGCATGACGGAAATACTACGCCCGTTTCGGCCGTGTACCAAGCGGATAATACGCCCCGAAACGAGGCTCAATCGAGCCGCATCGCCTCTTGCGCCAGCACCTCGGCCTCCATCAGCAGCGCATCGTCGGCGAGACCCTGCGCCACGCTTTCGCGGCCGATCAAGGTCAGCACCGGCACCGCCAGCGGCGAGATGCGATCGAGCGTCACGTGCATCATCGTGTCGCCGGCGCGATCGAGCAGATCGGCGAGGCGCCCGACATCGGTCATCCGCGCGCGGGCATCGGCCCAGGCGGCTTCGAGCAGCAAATGGCCTGGCTCGTATTTGCGCAGCACGTCGTAGATCAGGTCGGTCGAGAAGGTGACTTGCTTGCCCGACTTGCGCTTGCCGGGATGCTGGCGTTCGACCAGGCCGCCGATCACCGCGACCTCGCGAAACGCACGCTTGAGCAGATGTGATTGCTGCACCCAGTCGACGAATTCGTGTTCGAGGATGTCGGGCGAGAACAGGCTCGCGGGATCGGTCACCGGGTCGAGCGAATAGCAAGCGAGCGCATAATCGTTGGCGACGAAGCCGAGCGGCTTGAGCCCCTGTGTCTCCATCCGCCGGGTGATCAGCATGCCGAGCGACTGGTGCGCGTTCCAGCCTTCGAAACTATAGGCGACCATGTACTGCCGTCCTTCGCGCGGGAAGGTTTCGACCAGCAGTTGCCCGGGCTCCGGCAGCCGCGAGCGATAGGATTGCACTTCCAGCCATTCGCGCACGTCGTCGGGGAAGCGCGCCCATTCCTGCGGTCGCGCGAGGAATCCGCGGACGCGGTCGGCGAGGTGGGTCGACAGCGGCATGCGCGCGCCGCCATAGGTCGGGATACGCGCCGGCCGGGTCGAGGCGCGGACCAGCACGTCCTCGGTATCGATCCGCAGCACTTCGAGGCTCATGCCCGCGAAGAAGAAAGTGTCGCCGTTGGACAGCGAGGCGGCGAACCCTTCCTCGACCTTGCCGAGCAGGCGGCCGTTCTTGAACCGCACGTTGAGCATCGCCGCCTCGACGATGATCCCGGCATTGAGGCGGTGCTGTTGGACAAAGCGCGGGTGGCTGACGCGCCAACTGCCATCGGGCTCCTGCGTCAGCCGTTTGAACCGGTCGTAGGCGCGCAAGGCATAGCCACCGTCGCGGATGAAGTTCAGCACGCGCTCGAACGTCTCGCCATCGAGCGCCGAATAGGGCAGCGCGCTTTGCACCTCGGCGAGCATCTCGTCGCTCCGGAACGGCGCGGCGCAGGCGCAGGCCATGACGTGCTGCGCCAGCACATCGAGCCCACCCGGGCGGAACGGTTCGTTGTCGAGCTCATTCGCCTCGACCGCGTCGATCGCGGCGCGCGCCTCGAGATATTCGAAGCGGTTGCCGGGGACGAGGATCGCCTCGCTCGCCTCGTCGAGCCGGTGGTTGGCGCGGCCGATCCGCTGGAGCAGGCGCGACGAGCCCTTGGGCGCGCCCATCTGGATCACGCAATCGACATCGCCCCAATCGACCCCGAGGTCGAGGCTGGCGGTGGCGACCAGCGCGCGAAGCTGGCCCGCCGCCATCGCGCCTTCGACCTTGCGCCGCGCTTCCTTCGACAGGCTGCCGTGATGCACGCCGATCGGCAGCGACATCAGATTCACTTTCCACAGATCCTGGAAGATCAGTTCGGCGAGGCTGCGGGTGTTGCAGAACACGATCGTCGTGCGCCGCGTCTCGATTTCCGCCATCACCTGTTCAGCGGCATAGCGCCCCGAATGGCCCGACCAGGGCACGCGGCCTTCGGGCAGCAGGATCGTGATCTCGGGATCGGCGCCGGGCTCGCCGAGCACGAGGTCGACCATGTCGATATCGCCGTCGGGCGCGAGCCAGGCGCGATAGGCATCGGGATCGGCGACGGTCGCCGAGAGTGCGACGCGGCGCATGTCGGGGGCGATCCGCTGGAGCCGCGCCATGCACAGCGACAGGAGGTCGCCGCGCTTGCCGCTGGCGAAGGCATGGACTTCGTCGACCACGACGCGCTTGAGCCCGGCGAACATCAGGAAGCTGTCGGGATAGCTGAGCAGCAGCGACAGGCTTTCGGGCGTGGTCAGCAGGATCTGCGGCGGGCGCACGCGTTGTCGCGCCTTGCGGTCGCTCGGCGTGTCGCCGGTGCGCGTCTCGACGCGGATATCGACGCCCATCTCCTCGATCGGGGTGAGCAAATTGCGCTGAACGTCGACCGCCAGCGCCTTGAGCGGCGAGACATAGAGCGTGTGAAGCCCCTCGGCAGGGGTGTCGATCAGCTCGGCGAGCGTGGGGAGAAAGCCAGCCAGCGTCTTGCCCGCGCCGGTCGCCGCGACGAGCAGCGCGTGATGCCCGGCACGCGCGGCGTCGAGCATCTCGAGTTGGTGCCGCCGCGGGCGCCAGCCGCGCGCAGCGAACCAGTCGGTCAGGATGGCGGGGAGATCACTCACCCGGACGATATAGGGTGCGCGTCGCTATCCACGCTATGGCGCCGGCGGCGCGCCCGCGGGCCGAGCGATCAGCTTCGGTGCCGCCTTGCCCTCGACCGCCAGCCGTGCGCGTTCGCCCTCGGCGCGATCCTGGAGCGACAGCCACACCGTGTCCGCCCTGGTTCCCATCCGCAACCCTTCGGCATATTTACCGAGCGGGTTCTGGTAATTGACCACCAGCCCGGCGAACCCGGTCTGGTCGTTGGCAGTGAGCAGCACCGCGTCGCCGCCCGGCCGGTCGAGCGACATCACGGCGCGGCCATTGTCGAGAAAGGCGAACCCGCCGCGCTCGTTCCCTTTGGCGTCGTGGATCAGCAGGCCATAGGCGCTGGCGATCCGCGGATAGGTCTTGCCCGCGACCAGCACCGGCGGTTCCTCGCCCAGGATCAGCCGGTCGGCGCCATCGGGCCCGAGCACGACGATCGACGCGGTCTGCGCGTCCTGGCGTTGGCGTCCCTCCGCCGGCGGCGGCGCGCCGATCAGAATGCGCGGCTTGCCGGTAGCATCGACGATGCGGATTCCCCGTGCCTCGATCGTGCCGGGGCCGGCCGGGGCAAAGGCCGTCAGCAATCCCGCCGCCCCGGCCAACGCCATCGCCGCGAGCGCCAGGCGCTGCCGCTTCACCGTCCGCTCGAGCCGTTCGAACCGCTTGTCGATCGCGTTTTGCTGCATCCGTTCCTCCTTATTTGCCGGCACGATGGAACAGGAACGCCCGCCGCGCCATATGTGGATCATGGCGAAGCTCGGCGACTGGATCACGCCCCATCCGCAGGGGATCTATGTGGCGCCGGCCGACGCCTGGATCGACCCGTCGGTCCCCTCACCGCGCGCACTGGTGACGCATGGCCATGCCGACCATGCCCGTGGCGGGCACGAAGCAGTGTGGGCGACGCCCGAGACGCTGGCGATCATGGAGACGCGCTATGGCCCGCAGGCCGGCCACGCGGTCCAATATGGCGAACCGCGCGACATGGGCGGAGTCGAGGTCGAGTTCGTCCCCGCCGGCCACGTTTTGGGATCGGCGCAGATCGTACTTCGGTATCGCGGCGAGACGATCGTCGTGTCGGGCGACTACAAGCGCCGCCCCGACCCGACCTGCGCGCGGTTCGTGCCCGTCAAATGCGATGTCTTCGTGACCGAAGCGACCTTCGGGCTGCCCGTCTTCCGCCATCCCGACACGCATGACGAGATCGACAAATTGCTCGCCGCGTCGCGCGCCAATCCCGATCGCTGCGTGCTGGTCGGCGCCTATGCCTTGGGCAAGGCGCAGCGCGTGATCCGCGAGCTGCGCGACATGGGTTATGACGATCCGATCTATATCCACGGCGCGTTGCAGCGATTGTGCGATCTCTATGTCGAACTGGGCGTCGATCTCGGCGAACTGCGGCCAGCGACGGGTGTCGCCAAGGCCGAATTGCAGGGCCGGATCGTGCTGTGCCCGCCGGGCGCGCTCAACGATCGCTGGTCGCGGCGGCTGCCCGACCCGATCACCGCGATGGCATCGGGCTGGATGCGGGTCCGCCAGCGCGCGCGGCAGAAACTGGTCGAACTGCCGCTGATCCTGTCCGACCATGCCGATTGGGACGAGTTGACCGAGACGCTGATCGAGATCGCGCCCAAAGAAGTGTGGGTAACGCACGGTCGCGAGGACGCGCTGATCCATTGGTGCGAGACCCGGCAGATCAAGGCACGCGCGCTGGCCTTGGTCGGGTATGAAGACGAAGACGATTGACCGCGGCGTCCGTAGTTTCGAAAAGAGGGTACGGAAAAAGGAGAGCGCGATGCGGGCAGTGGTCAAGCGCGGGCAGCGGCTGGAGCTGGACGAGATCGTCGAACCGACGCCCGACAAGGGTCAGGTGCTGGTGCGCACGCTTCGTTGTGGCATCTGCGGCTCCGATCTCCACGCGCTGCACCATATGGACAAGATGGTCGCCGAGCGCGCCGGCGGCACGCCACGACCCTTGCCCGACATGGTGATGGGGCATGAATTCTGCGCCGAAATCCTCGATTACGGCCCCGACACGCCGCATCGGCTCAAGCCCGGGACACGTGTCGTTTCGGTGCCGGTCACCAATTCTTCCAAAGGCTATCATCCCGTCGGCTATTCGCCCTCGGCGCCGGGCGGGTTCGCCGAGCGGATGCTGCTCGACGAGCGATTGCTGCTCGAAGTGCCCAATGGGCTGTCGGACGATCTTGCCGCGCTGACCGAGCCGTTCGCGGTCGGCGCGCATGCCGTCGCCAGAGCGGCGCTCGAACCGGGGTCGGCGTCGCTGGTGATCGGCTGTGGGCCGGTCGGGCTGGCGATCATCGCCGCGCTCAAGATCGCCGGCAAGGGACCGGTGATCGCCGCCGATTTCTCTCCCCGCCGCCGCGCCGAGGCCGAACGGATGGGCGCCGATGTCATCATCGACCCCGCGGTCGAGGGGCCGCACGGCAAATGGGCCGACTATGGCGTCCCCGCCACGGAGGCCGAGGCGCATATCGCGCGGATGGCGGGCAAGGCGCATGCCCGACCGATCGTGTTCGAATGCGTCGGCGTGCCCGGCATATTGCAACGGATCATCGAGGATTGCCCGCCCGGCGCACAGATCGTCGTCGCCGGCGTGTGCATGGAGCCCGACAGCTTCCGCCCGTCGATGGCGATCACCAAGCAGCTCAACTTGGAATTCGTCTATGGCTATACCCCCGACGAATTCGCCGCGACCTTGCGCGAGATCGCCGAAGGCATGGTCGATGTCGGCCGGATCATCACCGGGACGGTCGGACTGGGCGGCGTGCCGCAGGCGTTCGACGATTTGAGCGATCCCGAAAACCATGTGAAGATCATGGTCGATCCGACCGCCGGCTGATAGGAACCCGAGTCCGACTTCGAACGCTTTGATGGCGCGAAAAGGAGAGGATCATGGCCGAGGCCGACGTCAAATTGCTCGCTCCCGCCGGCGAGCTCGCCGAGAAAGCGCATCATCCCTATCCGGGCGAAAGCGCCGATTATACCGACGCGCGCAAGAAGCTGATCGCCGAGGAAGTCGAGTTGCGCCGGCACCTCGAACGCGTCGCCGAGCAACGCCGGGCGCTGCCGCCGGGACCGGTGGTCGCCAAGGATTATGCGTTCGAGGGCAAGGACGGGACGGTCCATCTCGCCGACCTGTTCGAAGGCCATGACACGCTGGTCACTTATTGCTGGATGTTCGGCCCCGAACGCGCGCGGCCGTGCCCGATGTGCACGCAATTCCTCGGCGCGCTCGCGGCCAATGCGCTCGACCTGCGCCAGAAGGTCGCGCTGGCGGTGATCGCGCGCTCGCCGGTCGGACGGCTGTACGATTTCGCCGAGGAGCGCGGCTGGCGCGGGCTGCCGCTGTTCAGCGACCCGAGCGAAGCGTTCGGGCGCGACCACAATGCCTGGCACGATGACGGCGACTGGCCGTCCTACGACGTCTTCACCAAGGATAAGGACGGCACGATCCGCCATTTCTGGGGGTCGGAACTGGGCGGGACGGAGGATCCGGGTCAGGATCCGCGCGGCGCGCCCGAAATGTCGCCGTTGTGGAACGTGCTAGACACGATCCCGGCCGGGCGCGGCACCGATTGGTATCCCAGCGTGGATTATTCCTGAGGCGGGGCCTTTTGCGCGCTGTAGGTGGTGATCTTCTCGCTCGACGCGGCGTGCTCGCGAATCGCGCTCATCAGATCGGCGATGCCGGGCGTGACGAAATGCTCCTGCAGCGCGGGCAGGTCGCGCCATTCCTCGAAAAAGACCAGGCGGAGCGGGTTTTCGGCATCGATATGAACCGCATGGCTGATGCAGCCGTCCTCGCCACGCGAGCGATGGACATGCGCGAGGCACGCGTCGCGCAGCGGCTCGAACTGGCCTTCGTGCGCGGTGACGCTGCCGGTGACGATGATCATGATGCCTCTCCCAGGACGGGAGGCTAGAGCATTTTCGAGCTTGGGGGAACTATCGAAAGTATTATAAAACAAGGGAAATAAAAGAAATATAGGAGGCCCAGGCATTCTACGTCATGCCAGGCTTGTCCCGGCATCCGCCGAGCCGACAAGCGAAACGCTCAAGCCTCTTGACCAGCGCCGGCGGCACGGCAGACCCCGGCACAAGGCCGGGGTGACGAAGTTAGGGACGCGAAACGCCCGTCAGGCCGCCACCATCTGCGGATCGTGCGCGAACAGCCATTGTTCGGCCTCGGCACGATCCTCGAAGCATTTCGCGGTGCGGCCGTTGAGCGCGCGCATCAACTGGCTGCGCGCAAGCGTGCGGTCGACCACGAAGGCGAGCTTGCGCGACCGATAGGCGGGATCGGCGAGCAGATCCTGGAACGCGGTGACGACGTCCTGCGCCTGCACCTTCATGGCGCTCACGTCGTTGAGCGTGACATGCTGGTTGGGCCCGCAGGTCAGCCGGGCATGTTCCGCGGCGCGCGCGTCAAAGAATGCCTGGATGTCGGCGGGCGTGAAAAAGCCCGACATCTTGATGCGAATCAGATCGCGCGAGGGCTCCGCCCGAACGGTGAAATGTGCAGCCATGGCGTTGCAATAGGGCGAAAGTTTTGCCGAAAAGCTAAAGTCGATACGCTCGGCGCAAAAAATACAATCACGGGGAACGCGCTCAGCCGACGCCCTCCAGCGCCTTTTGGCGGCGGCGCTGGACCGAGCTGCCGATGCCCAGCGCTTCGCGATATTTGGCGACGGTGCGCCGCGCGATGTCGAAGCCCTTGGCGTTGAGCATGTCGACCAATGTGTCGTCGGACAGGATCGCCTTGGCGTCTTCGGCGGCAATCAGCGCGCGGATCGCCGATTTGACCGCCTGGGCCGAGACGGCGTCGCCGCCATCGGCCGCCTGGATCGCCGAGGTGAAGAAATATTTGAGCTCATAGAGGCCACGCGCACAGCTGAGATATTTGTTCGAGGTCACCCGGCTGACGGTCGATTCGTGCATTTCGATCGCGTCGGCGACCTGCTTCAGGGTCATCGGCTTCAGATGCGCGACGCCGTGGAGAAAGAAGGCTTCCTGCTGTTTCACGATCTCGCTGGCGACCTTGATGATCGTGCGCTGGCGCTGGTCGAGCGCCTTGACCAGCCAATTGGCGCTGGCGAGCATCTCGCTGAGCCACGCCTTGGCCGTCTTGTCCTGCGGGCCGGTGGACAATTCGACATAATAAGAGCGGTTGACCAGCACCTTGGGCAGGGTCGCCGCGTTGATCTCGATCGCCCAGCCCTGCTTGGCGCGCGCGACATAGAGGTCGGGGACGACCGCCTGCATCGGCTCTCCTCCGAACCGGCAGCCGGGCTTGGGATCGTAATTGCGCAGTTCGCGGATCATGTCGGCGAGGTCTTCGTCGTCGACGTCGCAGATCCGCCGCAACCGCGACATTTCGCCGCGCGCGACGAGGTCGAGATTGTCGATCAGCCGCACCATGCACGGATCGTAGCGATCGGCTTCCTTGGCCTGGAGCGCGAGGCATTCGGCGAGATCGCGCGCGCCGACCCCGGTCGGGTCGAACGTCTGGATCACCTTGAGCACGTCCTCGACATGCACCAGCGGCACGCCGAGCCGGTTGGCGATGTCGAGCAGCGGCGTGGTCAGGTAGCCGGCATCGTCGATCAGATCGATCAGATGCTGCGCGACGAACATGTCGGCACCCGACAGCACTTCTCCCGCCTGGGTCAGCAAGTGATCGGCCAGCGTCAGGCTGGTGTCGGCAAAGGCGTCGAGATCGGGACCATCCTCGCTCGCCCCACCCGACGTGCCGCCGTTCATCCCGAGCGAGCCGTCCATCCCGGCCTGATCCGACGGCGAATCGTGGTGGAAACTCTCGGCGGCGAAATCGACGTCGAGCGACGCTTCGCCGCCGCTCTCGCCGTTGAGCAACGCATCGGCACTGGCGGGTTCGTCGCCCATCGCGGCCGGCACTTCGCGTTCGACGATCGGACCGTCGTCGTCGCTGCCCGCGCTCGAACTGTCGAGCAACGGATTGCGCTCGATCTCCTCGGCGATGAAGGTTTCGACTTCGAGATTGGACAGCGCGAGCAGGCGAATCGCCTGCTGCAGCTGCGGCGTCATCACCAGCGATTGCGACTGCCGAAGATCAAGGCGAGGCGCGAGACTCATGGGCCGGTCAGAGCTGGAAGCTCTCTCCCAGATAGAGGCGGCGGACATTCTCGTCGGCGACGAGTTCCTCGGGCGTGCCGGCGAACAGCACGCGGCCGTCATAGATGATGTAGCCGCGATCAACGATGTCGAGCGTCTCGCGGACATTGTGATCGGTGATCAGCACGCCGATGCCGCGCTTCTTCAATTCGACGATCAGGCCGCGGATGTCGGCGATCGACAAAGGATCGATCCCCGCGAACGGCTCGTCGAGCAGCATGATCGAGGGATTGGCCGCCAGCGCGCGGGCGATTTCGGCGCGGCGGCGCTCGCCGCCCGACAGCGCCATCGCCGGCGCGTCGCGCAGCCGCGTCAGGCCGAATTCGTCGAGCAATTGGTCGAGCCGCTTTTCGCGCGCCACCTTGTCGGGCTCGGACAGTTCGAGCACCGTGAGGATGTTCTTTTCGACCGACAGCCCGCGGAAGATCGAGGTTTCCTGCGGCAGATAGCCGAGGCCGAGAATCGCGCGGCGGTACATCGGCAGCCCGGTAATGTCGTCGCCATCGAGCATGATGCGGCCCGAATCGGGCTTCACCAGCCCCATCACCGAATAGAAGCAGGTCGTCTTGCCGGCGCCGTTGGGACCGAGCAGCCCGACCACTTCGCCCGGCCCGACCGATACCGACACGTCCGTAAGCACGACGCGCTTGTCGTATGACTTGGCGATCGACACGACCGACAAGCCCCGCATCACCGGGGTTTCGGCGATCGGCGCAATCTCTTCCAGGGTAACGGTGTCGTTCATCTCGGCTCCCTGAGTGCCCGCCTCTTGGTTACTGAATGGTTATCGATCGGGCAATTGGCAAGCTTTGTGCATGGCGCACCGCCACGCCCATGCACCGACGCCTTGCCGCGGGCAAGCGTGCGCGCGGCGGATGCGCCAAAAAACCGGCCTATCGGTTGCGCTTGGCCTTGGTGCTGAAGCGCAAGGTCGCGCGCCCGTTGAGATGCACCACGCGATTCTCCAGGTCGGCGCTCATCGTATCGGCGTTGAAATTGCCTTGCGGCAAGGTGCCCGACACCCCGCCGGTCCCCTGCATCGTGTGCTTCCTCAGATCGACCGTCGCTGCCTTGCTCAGGAGCGTGTAGCCCTTGGGCCCGGAGAAGGTGATCGGGCCCGATACATCGACCTGCTGGCTCTTCAGATTGTAATTGCCCTTGGGCGCCTGAAGCTTGCCCGGGCCGTCGGTCAGCAGGATGTCGGCGTTCATGCGATCGATCTCGACGATCGGCTGGGTGGCGTCGCGCTGCACCGCCGATTGCGCGGTCAGCGTGAACGGCTGGCCCTTGTCATCCTGGCCCCGATAGGTCGCCGTCTGCACGCGCAGGCGCTCCTTGGTGATCTCCACCTTGTTGCGGTCGAGCACGAAGCTGACGTCGCCGCCGGCAGTCAGCGGCAGAAACACCATCAGCGCCGCGACGACGCCGACCGCCGACGGCAGGACGACGCGCAGGATCGCGATCAGCGTGTCGTGCCCGCTCCCCGGCGCCGCCCAGCGCTGGCGCTCGGACCGCATCCGGAGCGCGACGTCAGACATGCGCGAAAATGTCGATCTCGGGCCAGCCGGCGAGGTCGAGCTCGGCGCGCCACGGCAGGAAGTCGAAACAGGCGCGCGCCAGCTCGGCGCGGTTTTCGCGGATCAGCCGGCGCTCGAG
>Ga0307517_10006201_pt1 | contig 17802 bp, 10 predicted proteins | sample 23_EM_MG_FD_194515 | JGI IMG/M metagenome (GOLD analysis project Ga0307517, IMG submission 194515) | Populus trichocarpa ectomycorrhiza microbial communities from riparian zone in the Pacific Northwest, United States - 23_EM | ecosystem: Host-associated > Plants > Roots > Unclassified | place...
TGGTGACTTGTTCAAGGTCTGCGGCACTGAGTGAAAATGCTTCTACATTTGTTAAGCATCTTACTGTCCTGCTGCTAATCAAACGCTGTCCAGAAATCTTGATTTTCCTTCCATCTGCACCAGGAAGCAAAATAAACCATGTTCATGCTCTTATGGTGTGACAGAAGCCATTGGAAGTTTAGCTAGCGGGTAACTTAAACCAGTCAGTAATGAAGTGAAATAAGAATCAATATTTTTTTAAGAATAATAATATACCTTTGGACACTGAACTATGCTCAAGAAACCATGTGAGAAGTTCCTCACCACAAACATTCCCTTCAGATAAGGCTACCACCGTCCCATCATGTCCGATGCTTTCCACTTTTCCACGCACAATAAAAACCATCTTCTCAACCAGACCACCAACATAAAAAATTGCACTTCCCTTGATGTATATTTTCTGTTTTAATTTCTCACAAACCGCATCCAAGACATGTTCATCCATCAGGTGAAAAATCCATACCTACAAAATGTTGGCAGGTAAATACATAGTAAATTTATTGAAAATTCATGATTATTTTAAATAAGAAAATCTATGGTATTGCTCTTTGATTGGAATGAGCTATGGAGTTTGAACGCTACCTCACAGTCAAATTAAATTGGGGAGTTACAAGCCCCAACGATCTGAAGTGATCAATGGGCATGCAATATGTAGCAAAGCAATTTTATTAGACCCAGATATTTTGTATCTTACTTTCTTGACAAAATTGAAGAGGTGTCTTCTTATATCCCTCTGGAGGTCCTCAGGCAAATTCTCCAAAAGCATTTCTTCATTTACCCCTCTAGTAGCTGCCCAATGATACCGTTCAGCTTCTATCACTCTCCTACATGCATTTTCAGCAGTTATTAGATCCATGAAACATATGCCGAAGAAGACAACCACACATAGAAGTAAATCATTACAAGTGCACCACAAAGAGGAAGAAAATATTATAGATGGAAATGCATAGAAACAATAAAAAGGGATAGCAATATGCAAGTCATAGTGAAAGAATATTTGCCAGGACATAAACAAGGGTTTTGAATCGAGTTTGGTTGCACTATATAAAAGACTTCAATGACAGGGTTTCACTCATTGTGCACTTTGCCTTGAAATTGTATGCAATTACATTAAATTTCAACAGTAATCCTCAAGTCAGAAATATATGATAAAAGTGAGTATGAATGTGATAGAGAGAGATGATTACCAGAAAAAACAAACTAAGAAAGAAAGATACATAGAGAGAGATGAGAAATTAAAATTAATGGCACACCTTCTTAGTTCGACCGGCAAGCGCCGATGTCTCATCCACTGATCAACATCACGTCGCCTTAGTGACATTTCTGACCTCCTAGAAGGGAGAACAATAAATAGTTGTTAAGTAATGATTAGGAAAACAAATGACATTCTAGTCTACTCGCAAATAACAAATTAGGAATAGAAAACTAATTGGTTAACATGAATTGCATCATAATGGCACCTTATCAAAAGTGAAACAGGTTTACAACGTTTTCTTCTCAAGATGCAATCATAATAGACTTTGATCTCATTTCTCACATATCACTTCCATTTTTGGAGATTTAAATTAAAATTTTGAACTCACATTCATCAAGATTAACTATGATCAGTACCCAATTGGTGTAAGCCTATTCTTTAATCGATTGAACAACTGAACTTGATGTGATGTGAAGTGATATAAAAAGAGTAGCCAACTAGATTAAGATAAAACATCACAAAGAACTACAAGTACTTAAGAATAAGTTTTTCATTGAAACTATAGAGATTAATCAACATATCAAAGTTGACTTTCATGGCATCAGACATGAACAACAATATGTATTATAAATGTGTCCAAATGGGCAGCAATTCTATCCATTTTTCCTCCATCCTACAACTTGACTTATGATAACTATTATAATATCTAATGAGGTGACCATAAGAAAAATTCAGAAGCAGTGTAGGCAGGGGCGGAGCAAGAAAAAAAAATTAGGGGGGGCCAAATTAAAAACATTTCTTTGTAGGGGAAATTCCCAGGTAACATTGTTGTGTAAATATGTCTTTGGTTGCCAGTGGCCTACTAGTTGTTTTTTCCTGCAGTTCATGCTCTAATTAGAACTTCCTTTGTAGCTCTTTTCCTATAAATATTTACAAGGGAGGGGCTGGGAAAAACATTTCCTTGCAGGGGCCGGGGCCCCTGCCAGCCCCCCCTGCCTCCGCCACTGAGTGTAGGTAAGACACATATAGATATAAATAAATCTACAAATAGATATCTATATAAATCTACAAATAGATCTAATTACCTAGATTGGATTATATTTATTTGACACATTATTGTCAAAATGATAATAAAGGTGATGACACCACTTCAAGTTTCAATGCGTATATCATGGATAAAAAACCATACTATTGGAAACTAAGAATCTTGAAATTTCAATTCAATAAATTTAGCAATTCTACATCAAAATAGGATTCTCTCATTGATGACATGAGCTAGTCACATAAGTGATGAAAATTTTAGCAGGAACCATACCATGCACTCTCAAGATTATCTAAACAGAATTTCATTTTTGTTGATAGCTTAAATTATTCAAAGTCTCTTGTTAAAATAGTGGACTTTGCATCAGATGCTTTCTTTACGAAGAGTCGGAGTTGAAGCTTTGTGGAGTTACTTTGGCATCGGTTAATCACACTACCTCAAGTTACTCTTTTTTTTTTCTTAGGAAAAAAAAGTTGTATAAGATGCATCTAAAACCCATGAAAGAGTTTTAAGAAGTGTAATGAAAAATATCTTTGAATCTAAACTCAGGATAATCACAGTATACCCATGCACAGGCTATAAATTTCTTCCTCGCTAGAAGCACCATTTAATATACTCATTCTAACCCAAATCATCCATGCTTTCAAATAAGAACTCTATTGAAACAGATTAACAAGAATATTGATTTCACCAACAAACATTTAACCAAAAAAAAAAAAAACTACATCCCAACCAAGGGCTTTTGCATGATATTTAAGAAGAAAATTTTAACAATAAATTATACCTCCTACCGAGAGCCTGAAGAAAGTTCTGCATATTTCCTATGAGAAAAGCAAAGAGCAAGAGGCCAATTCCAATTATTGCCATGGTAAAGAGGATTTCCCAAACAAAATAGCTCGGTGTTTGGTTTCCAGCTAGAGTACTGATTTGCTTCACAAAGTAAAATAAAAACAATTATATATATATGTCAACAAGAAATATAGAGAGTATTATAGTTAGCACCAATATTGACACAACTATAATGATTGGAAAAAGAAATACAGTGACTTCTTTTTAAGATCAAGGAGGTATGTGGCATAAAATATACGAGTTATGAAGAAGTACCCTAAGAAATCAAGGGCTTCAGGATAAGCAGGATTAAAATGGACTGTATTGTAACTTAGGCAACACTTGCCAAATAAAAAAAGAGATGTCATTCTACAACATAGAACTAAGAAATTCTGTATCCATAAAGAATTTTTTATAACCATTCAATTGACCAACACTTTTCACATTACTTGTTGTAGCCAACAGCACATCTGTAACTTTGGTTTAAGAAAACTCTCCTCCAAATTAAAATAAGAACATATTATTTCATGAAAGCCATATTCAGCATGCTCAAAATCCAAGTACAGTGACATGCCAACATGATTGATGTGTACATCCACACGCTTTATGATTTAGCTAAGAATCTCCTTAAGCAACATGGTTCCGCGGATGGCAGTGGGAGATTCAATCTCCATCTTTGGACATATTGAATTCTTTTATGGCAATGGACTTTCCATGATTTGTATGGTTTGAATGGCTGATTTTCAGCCTTATAATGTGTGACAGTCTCTATACAAAAAAGCAACTCTCACAAAGAAAGATTGAGACCAAAACCCTCTTTGACAAACACACCTTCAAGTGGCAAGTTTGCACACCTTTAAATGGCAAGTTTCATATTCCTTACTCTAGAGAAAATTTCCAATCAATTCATAATAGATAGAGGATAAGGTAAGAATGGTGTCCATAAGATATTATTGATCACATACCTGGAATCCCCAAAATAATGAATATGTGTATCTGGTGATGGTATTTTTCCCAGTGAGATTGACTGCCTGGGCATAGATTCCATAAGAAAAAACATTCGGAGTAAAACAAGCACTGGCATTAGAATTGTTTTTCCAGTTGGTCCAGTTTGAACTTGACGCCTGGTGTTCAAAAGTCTCATGTCGACCACAATCTATAAACTTCTTGCATTCATGTTGATAACTAGTATCATGGCAGGCATCACGAAGACATTGATTTACCCTCTGTTAAAAGATCATGAGAATCTTTTGAGTACTATTATAATATGAAACTAGTTGTAGATAGTCGCTTAATTAACCAAAAGAAGAAGGCAAACAAGATGTCAAAGAGAGCAAACTAACCATACCAGGATAATATAAGAAGACAACATACAAACCACGCCAGAATAACATAAAAGGATAAATATAGTGTCATGAGTAAACCAAAAAATATATAGGAGTTTGTTTTATTGACTTCAAGAGCACAAATATTGCTCAAGAACTAAATCTTCCATGTAGTAGTTTTAAGAAATTCAGTCATTACAAGAATTACACATTGAAACATGCATACATGGGAGGGGTTTATGCAGATGAGTAGAGATACATGCTACAAAATGTATGGAACAAGTCTTAAAATCATTATAAAAAATAGACTTGAAATCCGAGCAATAACAGTAGCAAGAGAAACTTGGAAGGAATTATGATCAGGTCTTGATTTTGAAACTAGTTTAATATACTTTAGTTGAAAACAATTATGATTTCATTATATTATAATTCAAATCAAAAACAGAATGATGCAATATTTCCTTGCTTCAGAGGTTATGAACTTTAAATTGAATTATGACTTCATTTCTTGAATAGGAGAGGGTGAAACTAATGGAAAAAAATGCACCATTAACAGTTCAGCCACTCTATATTTCTCTAACAATGAAATCGGGATAGTAACAGAGTATATAAAAGTTTTTGGATATTCAAATGACAGGAAAAATGTTGAAAGAAATAAAGCTCTACCAGCATATTTAAGCACATAATGACTTCTACTCACCTGCAACCCAAAGAGATACCAACACGACCCAATGATATGGCCAGACAACACAAAGGTGAAAAGATTTATAAAGAAGTTCGCCGAAGCTGTCTCAAATATGAAGCCATTTGGAGACTGACCAATGAGAAGAGGAATAAACCTAAACAACCTTGGAATGTACTGGACAAGAATAACTGCCCGTAAGAGATTCTTGGCATAGTTTGCTCCGGAGGAATCCAATCCTTTTGGTAGGAGTGCTAACACAATGATCTGCACGTGATTACCAAGAATATGGTATCAGAAGCAGGTTTAAATTTATGTTTGACACGTTAATCAAATACTAGAAAGATCACAAATTTATAATAGACACAACTAGCCAAATACTAGAAGATTACAGTGTAAATTTCATGCATACCTATACAAGCAATTGCTAGTTATTTCTTTTTCAGTATATGCAACAAGAAATTCCGGATGATTTATACTTCCATCGACCTCCAGCTCCTAACTCCAGCTAGTAACTTTGGTCACTCTAGTCAACTGTACTTGTAAAGCCAAGGCTCACCAAACAAGGATTGTATGTTTCTTTGGAGGTATTTCATACTTATTGTTGTTTGGTAAAGGGAATGGAGACTTTAAGGATCTATTCCTTACATTTCAAAGCAACTGAGGCAAGACAGGATAACCTTTGGCCTCTGTATGGTGGTACTGCTTCAAGGGCAGAAGGGTTGCTTTAATAGAGATGCGTCAACTTTAGATGCTCTCTTCACATGAATTTGCTGACTTTTTTCTTGTTAATTGCCAGTTAACTAGGAATGTTTTCCTTAAATAATCACATTAAAGTCTGTCTAGTTCTACTCACACCACTAGAAGTTTATCAATAATGCAAACCATCATTTCAAAGTAATTTCCTTCCATTCACATTACAACAATAACAACAACCAAGCCTCGACCCCAAACTAGTTGGGCTTGGCTAAATTGATCCTTTTGTGCCATTCCACACGATCATATTTCCTTCCATTCATGTTAAATTCATTATTTTATTTATCCTGATTTAACTTTTGAAGAGAGTTAGATATTTATTTATGCTTTTTTTTTCAGGGATGTAAATGCACATTGAGTGTCACTAAGGATAGTCACTTCTAAAGTGATTGTCCAGATGCTCTCCAAATCTCATTATAGGCAAGACAGACGCACATATCTCCATTTATGGAACCTGAGATACATATATATGACTGCGAGATAAGGAGAGTGTTCGGAAAGTCACTATCGTAGCAGTGCTCATTACATATTAGAGGCTGCAGCACTTGACACTTCACTTTTGTTGATTCATATCTATGCCCACCATTTTCAAGCTCTTGCAAAACTTGATTTTCAACTGTGGACATTATTTATCCTCTACATATCATGCAATCAGACTCAGACTTGCTTGAACTAACTTGGGCATAAGGCCCAGTGACATCCTTGTGCTCGCCAGAATCCAAAATACATAATGAAAAGTAATTAATTTTCACATCCTCAGCTAGTTTCAGAGCACTGATAATTAGATAACTAACTATTCAAACATAAGAATATAGATGCAACATGTTGATTTTTAAGCAAATTTCTGAAGGTGGATAGTTACAATGCCTTAACAGCCTTTTCTTTTAAGCACCTCTCACAACAGACTCGACACCAATCCCAGAAGAAAGATATGCTGGACAAAGAATGAATAACATACCTGTGGAAGTGGTAATACAACAAATAAGTCAATAAAAAAACATCCTCGGAGATAGTGCATAGCAATTTTCTTTGGATGGTCAACTAACTCTCCAGCACCAACCACTCTAGATTCAGGAGCTACATAAGCTAATCTAAACTGCAGAAAATAAATGAAGAGAATATTAATGGATTAGTTACCTATTTAAAACAGTTTCCATATAATAGCTCAAGACAAAGGCACTGGAATTTGACAATCATACTGAACTAATTAGAGGAACACAAATACAAGCTCATCATATTTATTACGAGTTTTTTTCTCCTTCTGTCATTGGATATGCCAATACAGGTTCTGTTCACCATTGAATTTTGATATCACGTGTCCTATAAGGTTCTGTGATCATAGAAAGAAAGTGTTCTTCTAAAATTCCACCTGATCCTTTTAGCCTTAATTGTGTTAAATGGTGTGTTACAGAGGTTGATTGTATGGCTGAAGTTACTACAAAGCCTACAATAAGTAACCTCTAAGGTACTTCTAAATGCGAGATAACTTTTAGTTATAATAGAGATGACAGGTCTAACAACATCAAAAAAGAAAGAAACCAACAAAAATTAATGTTCAGAGGCGTTATGTACCTGAAGAAATATGTTCAGTAAGTAGATTGCATCAGTCAAGCACCTAAAAGACACAACTGCTTTAGTCATTCCCCAATCAATAACTATGCACTTTTCATCCTGCACCCAAAAAAGAAAATCATAAATCCAAAAACAATACAATCCAAAGTAATGAACTAGGGAGAATATATATAAAATGCCTAAATAACAAAGCATTGAAACCAAAATGAGATAAAGTATATAAACTATAACGGCAGCTTAGAGCATTATTATGAGAGTTCGTCCTGAACAGTCATGCGAGGAATCTGGGAGTTCTATATAATCCATGTGAAATCACAGACTGCGAAAGATCTTATCATGGAACCTCTCAGAAATACAATATCCATGATTAGAACACACTAAATCGAAAACCCTAAAACAAGGAGTCTGAATGCAAAACTCAATAGTATGTGAAGAAAAATCTCATATCCTTGCAGGAAAAAAGAAATAAAAAAAAATCTCTGCATAATACACTGCACAAACCTGCAAAAAAGTTACTAAAAGCATGATTACTGAGCTATATGTAAATGCACAATCTATGAACTTCACAATTTTAATGCAACTCTAATTATAAATTCTGGAAATATAAACAAATCAACAACACCTGTTTCACCGACAGCAAGATGAAAAACAAGGGGTCAACAAAAATTGCCACCAAGCAAGAAATGACAAAAAACTTGTTCCACTTCTGAACAACTTTCGCATGAGGATTCATAACTCCAGGAATATATGAGTTTATAGCATTATTGAATCTCCTTGCCCAACCTTTAGCATCTCCATAGAGAACACTATGAAACTGCAAGAAGTGCAAAAAGTTGCATGAAGGCCCATAAAATTATTATAATTTGTAATAACTAAGAAATGGAGACAAAAATTATAAATAAAGCAATGATCTAGTAGTGGTTCAATGCACTGTAATATTGAAAATGAGAATATAAGCCACTCAGAGTACTGAATATTGTCTCCTACTTGTAAAATTAGAAACGATACACGATTCACAGGCAGTTGGAATGTAATTTTTTCAGGTAGATATTGTTGATTATATTTTTATTTAAGCTCATGTAACTATGAATAAATGAGAGCAAAGAATGTGCACAACTTTTGTCACCAATGCTTTCTCCCACAAGGAAAAAAGTCAAACACTGCTTCTTGATCTTGTCTGAAGCCAACCAACCCCTTCTATGAAGTCCTTACAAATCAACTTGAAGAAAAAATTGGTTTGCCTAGTTTACCAAGTTAACAATGGCACTTTACTATATAAAAACTAATCAAATTAGGAACTTCAGACAGTAAAACCAATTATCAAATTTTGTCAAAGCATCAAGCCATCATCTTCACCATAAGCATATAAGCTGTCAAAATCTTAAAAAGAAAAAAAATGAACCTATTCTCCTAACCAATTATCATAGTAGGTCCTCAAAAATATAATAAATCTTGAACTTTGATAAGCCTAAAAGTGAACCAGCTGTTTTTCTTCATCCTTCAAATTCCTCCAACTTGAACAACAAAATTCCCCTACCATCATGTCATAGTCCTCAAAACCAACCAAGTATCAAATATCCAACCTTTTATGATTTATGCCATGGAAGAATTTAAATGATTGCTAGTGAAAGTTTTGCAAGCGATTAATGAAAGTGAGCATTCGAAAGAAAAGAAGAATTTAAATGGTTCCATAACAGTTGGCTATAACAACAGAAGAACACAAACATATGAACGTACGATGAGCATAAAGATAAAATATTCCGATCCTAATACCAGAAAGAGAATGCAAAACTCAAAGCCACAACTCCCTCACCAACAAACTGTCCCAAGTGAATCATCATTGATAGATCCATTAACAGATGAAGTCCAGTACCCAGTGAGCATATGCAACTGGCCCATAAAATCCCCTGCCCTCAAATAAATACACATGTAGTACTCCTATAACCGATACCTAACTATAGAAACTTAATGACACTCTTCAATACAACATTTTTTTTTTCAATTGGATGGCTCAAAATAGGAGGAAACTAAGACACAATATCTTATGACATATAACACTTTTCAACCATAAAGAAAAACACCAATACCCCCACTAGATCTGTACAACCTCTGTTACCACCACCTACATACAGCTGCCAAAACTACCACCACCTTGTCCTTCATGAAAGCATCAAAATGATTATCATAATCCCATTCCACCACTGCCACTCTATCATCACCAACAAGAGCATCCTTGACTTGTGAGATTCATCACATCATGAACTCGCAAGATTTCATTAGAGAGCATGTCAATTAAACAAGAAGCCATTTGCAAGATTTTTATGTCTTACCCCACCGAGCAACTACTTATCACTTTCAAGAACAAAATACTTGTGCTTTTTTTTTTCAGAATCTATATATTATACCAAGATTATCAAACAATGCCAGTCACATTGGATGAGCATAGTGATTTTTTTGAGGGTTAGTGGCTCATTCTATCTTTATATAATAGGATAATTCTCCAATTTGTCCTTATATCTCTAATTGAGCCAATTTTATTCTTGAATATATGTTTAAGTTTCTAACATATCCTTCTGACAAGATTTTTGGTCCAAACCATCAAAATTTTGCTTATGATTATTTTTTATTTCCAAAACGCCCTTACAAGCTAGGCAAATGGAAGGCTTTCATGTGCAGATAAGTGACTAATTCCAATGGTTTCGCCTCAAAAACTTGCCAAAAGGGTAGGTTAAAAACATAACATATATTCAAGAATAAAATTGGCTCAATTAGAGAAATAAGGATAGATTGTAGAATTTCTTTATTATAGAAGGACAATTTGAGCCATTAATCTAATTTTTAAATGCACAAAAAACTCCACTTCTATAAATAAAGCCAGCAAGTGCAGAAATAAGATTCATTAAATGTTTCAGTACCCCCATTGTTACAGTAGTAAGGTCCATGAAAAATGCTACTAGGGTGTTCCAATCTCAAAAAAATGAGCAATCAGTTATGTTGATTCTCGAATTCAACCGAGGTCTAAAGAGATGGAAATCAAATGATGAGCTATACTGACTCGGTCGATAACAATAGTCATCATGAAACCAAACTAGTGATGAGGAAAATAGTGGATATATGATAGAAATATCCAAGCAAAGTAACCAAGTAAAAATATTTGTAACAAAATAGGCACTTAGATCTGAAGTCTAAATCCTAAATCCAAATAGAAACTGGTTCACCATGTTCATATAATTGAGGGCAACAAGTAGCAGCTGTAAAAAACCAGGATAAAATGACAGAAATTCCCGAAGCTATAAGGTTTTTCTATTAGAACAAAAGCATACCTTTGAATCAAATATACTAGAAGTTTTTGCATGTCTTTGCTGCGAAGCTCTAGAATGGTAATATGATGGGCATGTTGTGCAGTAAGGATCATTGCACATGCCTAGTTGCCCAGACCTCATTAAATGGGCATTTGTAGCAGTATACTTGTCATCCCAGTCATTCTTATCCATTCCATTAAGAGATGGATATTTTTCTGGCTTGGGCTCCACCTTTTTGCGAGCTGTTACACCATGATTTGCCAGAAACAAGTTTTCAGTGTTGCGGTTGATATATAATGGACCACTCATCTGTACCAGTGGAGCTTTTCTTGCACTACGCAGTGGACCAGTAAAGCCAACAAGGTTGGTTTCAGAACCATAGGACTCCATGGAATCCAAAGGAATGGAAGTTGATGCACTTTGAGTCCTGGAAAGAAATGGCCGAAATCGAGAATCCACATTTTCATCCACTGACTTTGGATGTGTGTCTGACAGCATTGGAATATCATCTTTGTCATGGTTAGCCATTTCTTATTAACAGGACCTACTCAAGGAACAGAAAATGAAGTCAATATTCAATACACATAAATGCGTGTGTAGTTACAGAATAAAAATTCAATGAAGAATCACACTAAACTATTTTGATTAACAAGAACGGGTACCCAAAATGTGGGAGAAGAAAAATAAGAAATGCAGGTGAAACATCACTTGCTCCAATGCTAGTAATGATTTGATGAAAGCATAAAAACAGCTCATTCAAGCCCAATACATTACAGCAGAAAAATTATAGTTTAGCTTAGTTCCCATGCTTATAACCTTTAATGAAAGAAGAGTTCAGCTCACTGAATTCAAGCTCAAAAGGTTACAATTAAGCAGCACAGTACTAACCAATTTTCAGTGGTTCCAGCTACTAGCACTTGATGTATCAAAAACTGCCAACTGAATCAATTTCTTAATGTAAATCTTGGCACTTCTTTAGTTAATGATTTATACCAACAAGCAACCTATCTTCAGAATACTTAAATTTTCTTGCGCAGTTGAGATATTAATTTCTACACTGCAATGTTCCTAGACTGGTTAACATCTTTCCGGGCAACATTAGGGAACGCTTTCAGCACTCGAGCCATTCAGTGTTTATTTCTGTCACAAAAGAGTTCTGAACAAGCCATATTAATCTCATTATAATTGCCATAATTTTATACTCTCACTAAGTCAATCAATCCAAAATCAACCTAGTGACAATCCTAATGATAATCTGCAGCTAATTACCCCTTAAATCCTGATTCACCAAGTAGTTTACACAGATAGCTGATTCTATGTTGTGGAAAAAGATCATGAGCCAAAAGAACTTCTAGCAGACTGTCTTTAATTCTTACCCATAATACTAAGGAGTTGTGAGCTTAGAACTCAGAGACCAAGTTCAACATGGCATTACTAAGCAAAGCATAACAATTCCGAAATTTATTAGCTACCTTTACACATTGGTGCGTTTTGATAAATAGCTCATAACAAGAACAAGAAAACCCAAATTTGACTTTGAAGAAGCAAAATCAACAACTTTGATACAGAGTCATTCAAGAACAGCAAAGGGTTATAGTAACTTTTACGCTAAATTATCGAAACCCAATTAAGAACTAAGTGGACAAAAAAGAAAAAGAAAGTTCAAAAAAGACACAAACCTGCTGTAACTTGAAGCAAAGAAAACCCAACTCTACAGACTTACAAACAGCATCATCTAGCAACTAGCAAGGCAATGCAAGCTTGATAGAGCAGAACAGAAAGAAACAAAGAAGGGAGGAGAGAGTGCCACGAGACTTTGTAAAGAGAGAGTGAAGACTTTGAAAAGTCAGTCGTTTGCATGGTGGCGTGTCAAGGGCAGAGGGAGGACTTTAGGCCCCCATTTTACAAGGCAAGAAAGTACAAAAGAATTTATTGAACTTTCCCACTTGACATTGCTGTTCTCCTATGCATTGAAGTAATCTAAAAATATAAATAAAAAATTAATTTAAAAATAAAAAAATTTCTAAAACACAGTCTAGTGGGAAAAAAAAAATAAACATTATCTTACTCGTTTGCTTCTGTAATGAAACTTCTTCCCCCCTCCCTGCCAAAACTAGGGGCGTTAAAAAGACCATTTCAATGGTATTTATATTATTTAACTTGATTTAATTGTTAAAATTAAATAATATAGATATTATAAATAATAATAAATTAAAAAAAAATCTAAAAAATATATATTATATATTGGATAGTAGATTGAGATTTTTAAAATTAAATCAACTCAACCTAATTTGTATACCTTATCATAATAAACTTAATTTTTCACTGTTGATGTATTAAGTATAAATTAACTTTTTATAGCTTATAATAAGGTTTAGGTTGATTTATTAAGTATAAATTTTAGTTCTAATTAAGTTTAACTAATAAAAATTAATAATATAAACTCAATTTGTAGATATTTATAATATTTATAAAAAAATTTAGTTAAATTCAATATATAAACTAAAAAAAATAAAAATATTAGTATAATTATACAATTTTATTTTCTTAATTGACTCTTCAAATAATAATAACAATCGTAGACCTTGTCGGGTCCTATATTCTCATAGTCAAGGCTTGCACCAAGGGAGGGTTTATCTTTCCTTCATTGAAAGGCAGCCACGTATTAACGTTACGAACGATGTGAGAGGTGGGCTAAATTACTTCTTACATGAAATATAAACAAATTGATTGAAAGCTCCTCATGATCTCCTCTTTATAAATATGAAGAAAAAACAAGTTTATGATAAAAGCATAGTCTTGAAATCCGGTTCGGCCTGGTGGGTCAATCCAGGACCCGGCTGATCCAGGGCTAGAGTTGGCCCGGGTTGAAAAAAATAGGGGAAGGAAAAACCTGGTGTGACCCGATCAAAAACCCGGTTATGACCCGTTGATTTTTTTTTATATATACTAAAACAGTGTTGTTTTGATTTTAAAAGAAAGGAATATTGACCCGGGCAACCCGGTGACCCGGTCAAAACCCGGGACCCAGGCCTTAGATCGGGACAACTATCAAGCCGGCTCTGAAAACTATGAATAAAAATATATTTAGATCATTAAAACTTTCATATTCGTTTGATATATTTTTTCAAGATAATTTTAAAAATACATATCTTGTATAGAATGAACATGCTTAGAAGAATTTAATAAATTTTTAAAAATATTTTACTTTAAAATTTAAACTTAAAAAGCAAACAATACATACTTTTATATATATATATATATATATATATATATATATATATATATATATATTAAAAACAGCAATGCATCAGAATCTAATATTAATGTGATTTATTCAATTAAACTTGTGGAAAATAGTTTCTTTTCTCAATGAAGATTGTTGAAAATATAAAACTTGAACTACAGAATTGTAATTGAACATTTTACCTTGAATAAGCCGTATTATGGGATTTTGTTTTTATACAATATGGGTATTTTAATGCTAATTTAAACTAGATACTTTCTTGAATGATTTTAAAAACACATCTTTTATATGTTAAATATATTCAAAGAAATTTAATATAAAAAAAAATAGATAGTAACCTTAAGAGTTGATCATAAGAAATTGATGAAATAATTATTCTTAATCATTTTAGAAATCTATTGAAATCATATCTATTTTTAGTAGGTATTAGATACGGGCCCGCGCTACAATGCGAGTCTATATTTTTCTTTGCGTAAAAAACAATGTCTAGGTACTGCAAGCAACTTTCAAAAAAAATAAGAAAAATAAACAACTTGACCTTACAGGGTTAATAAGTTTGTTTTACTTTAATTAAATAAATAAAAATAACAAAGATAACAAACAAATAAGATTAAAAAAAACATATCATAATAACCTAGAAAAAAAAATCTCTAGAAATATGCAATTGTATAAAAAGATTGAGTCAATTCAAGATAGTGTGATAAAAATGTAAACTGGATAATCAGGGGCAAGTCTACTCGTATTAACCTGTAAAACTCATGGCCCGGATTATGAGATCAGGTTAACCTAGTAAAAAAAAATTGAAGAAAACCATAAAGCTTATTTTATTTCAAAAAAAAATGTTGAACAATGAAATCAGAAAAAATAAATAAAGAGAATAGTAGGTCACATCAACTTTTCAAACTCATAACCCGGGTCATTATGCTAAAAGTACTATATATAAGAAACTAGTGAAACTTAATCCCCTAAAAATCTAATGTTAAAGGATGAGTTATCATTACTACTACTACTACTACTACTACTACTACTACTATTACTACTACTATTGCTAATAGTATTATTATTATTATTATTATTATTAACATGTGTTCTCATTGTTAGGTATACACTAATAAACTTCATTAACACTGAATGAGAACACCATTGGAACTAGCAAAATGCTTGATAACGACTAACAAGGTTGACCAATGGATTTATTGACTTACCAACACTACTAGGTACACTTTGATCAATTTTTCTTACTACTCACAACTAACTAGGCTTTGATACCATTGGAAGCTGGATTGAATTTTGAAAATAATATAGCTAAAATAATTGTTATTATTATTATTATTATTTAGAAACAAAATATAAAGACATAAACCTTTTATTGAAAAGAGAAACATATTATATTATGGTTAAGACCATTATAAAAGTGGTCATTTTTTAAGGTTTAAGCTGAAATTAACTCTAAAAAACACACACACTTCATAACATTACATTACATATATATAATCGAGCACATAGACTTGAAACATAATTAAAACTTGCTTGAATTCTGAAATCATCATGGATGATATTTGTTGACTGAGATATTTTTCGGCCAAGTGGAAAGGAATTGCTACACATGAACGTTGATATTAATGATTGTCTTCCATATGATAAGTAGTGTTGTTTTCTGAGAATAAGAATCTTGAAATTATTGTTGAAGTTTTATTAGTTTGTCTAGGTGGATGTTGACATCATGGGTAATGTCCAAGAGGAATTTGAATTAATGAACTATCTAATGAGTCTAAAGAAGGTTATACAGTTACCTTATATTTTAGGATTATAATTTGGATCTTCATTGGCTAGGGTAGAATTTTCTTCTTCATCAAAGAAACTTGAAATATATGACAGGGTTTCTTGAAGTTTCTTTTTGTATTCAGATTTAAAACTAAAAGTTGCAAGGTCAACTTGAATTTTGCTTTTTGATGTTAAAAATATATATTAGACAAAAGATGAGGATGATGATACAGGTTGGTCTTGGGAAGACTATAGCCATGATTGAACTGCCTGAGAGCAAGCTTAGTTTATATATATTGAATTTGAGCCACTATTTTATCTCTTATGAGATTTGGGAAGCAACCAACTTATTCATCTACATTATGTATTATTATGAATTTCTAGCATAAAATCCAAAAGACTTCAAAGATGGAGACAAAGTGTAAGGATACATGAACATATTTTGAAAGTTTCTTTGATGCAAATAAATTCAAAGCTTCTGAAATCTTTTGAGGTAGAATTCCATATGTTGGAGAAAAGTATTGCCACTATTTATTTGAAAACTATGATAGAAAATGCTTTGGACAACTTTTATCAAAATGAATAAACCAACAATGATAATAATTTTTTAGGTAAAGAGTACTGAATCATGCTTGTTGATAGTAAAGATAACTGAATTTAAGAGTTGAAAGTTTTGAGAAAATCTCTTTTGGGTATAAGGATTTTGGTTCCAATCTTGATAGGTTAAAACCTATAAAATATTTTTTTTTTTTGAATATGCAATTCTAGAAAATTTATATGTATCATGATTATGAGTTATCTTGACCAAGTTGGTGTCAATCAAGATGAATTTATAAAATTGTCTAGTTTTTTGCAAATTTTCTAGGGCAAACTGGAATTGAAAAGGAAAATACGAGGGATGATTTTATTAGGATATTCATTATAAAATTTGTTTTCTATTGGACATATATACATATGCCACTTTCTCGATTTATATGGGTTAATAAGTATCTTTTAAGAAGATTTTAATGGAGTGTTTGAAATGGGTCTTTGTGATGGGGGTTTGCAAAGCTTAAGAATAATTTAAAGGTAAGGTAGTAGGACTATAGGAATTTAACAAGAGTGAAAACTAGTTAGTTCAGGTAAAAGTTGGTCTCACGAAGGGAGGCCTGACTTGGGTTAAATTAATAGACTTATAGTTGAGTGAACTAATTTTAAAAGGGTTGTGACATATAATGTTTTAGTTTTCTTGATTGGTGTGCTCATCTTGAATCGTGAAAATTTTCTAGAGAAAAAATCTGGAAGAGAATTAGTTTCACCTTTGATAAATTCATTTTTAAAATCAAAGTTTGAAAGTATAGTTGCATTTTGGAATTTAATATAACTAGGCTAGTCTTTAGTTGATGGATTGTACCTTAAGCTTTATCTGGTGGCTAGATGTTTGCCTAAAAACAAGTCTCTTAAAAAATAAGGGATTTCCTAATGTTTAAGTCAACAAAATATAGTAGAGAAATAATATAGAAAAAAAAAGAATAATAAAGGCGAAAAAATGCGTAATTTTAGAATGTACATGATTGTATGATGTAGAGTTTGTATTGGCTTACAATGGCTTGTAAATTCTTGGCTTTCAATGAAGTAGCTTTGGCTTTTAATGGCTTAGTATATCTCTGGCTATGAGAATGGTTGGCTTTGTATGGTGAGATTGTATGGAGAATTGGCTCCAGCTTGCTTACATGTGACTGAGTGGATTTATAGACCTAGTCCTTTAACTTTTTTCATGAAGAATGAGATGTCATTGGTGGAGATGTTGGTGCTCACCATAGGTTATGGAGCTGAAAATCTATCAAAAGAGAAAATGATGCTTGTTAATGCTATCAAATGCTTTTCGTATAGGAAAAAGGCATTGGCTAGCTATGGTAGGCATTGGTTATTGTGTCATGTCATGTTTTTTATGCCTTGTCATCATTGGTAGAAATGTTGGTAATGATTAGTGCCCCTGACGTAGAAGATTATATTCGCTCTGTATAAAAAAAATAACATTATGTATATGAAAAGTTTGTGTGTTGACTCC